>Ga0209810_1003582_pt1 | contig 16072 bp, 23 predicted proteins | sample Coa_R1_7_FD_187159 | JGI IMG/M metagenome (GOLD analysis project Ga0209810, IMG submission 187159) | Surface soil microbial communities from Centralia Pennsylvania, which are recovering from an underground coalmine fire - Coalmine... | ecosystem: Environmental > Terrestrial > Soil > Unclassified...
TAAAAGAGAAAATAACTTGACAAGTAATAGGAAAGATGGTATAATAAAAGTATGAACACACTACTAACAATCTTCGGATGGATGTCAGTATTCTCAGGAGCCTGCACACTAATAATGTCTTTTGTTCCGTCCAAAGATGCGGTCTATAGGTTTATATTTGGGACCGTTGTGGTTGTCACTGCCCTACATAGTCTCGGAATAATTCATGGGTAGCTATATAGGATATGACCTCGATTCGTCGCTCGCCTCCGATCATAGAGGTGGTGAATGGGTTCAAACCATGGAAGAAATCGGTGACCCTATCCCCAAAAGTGTAGCAAGAGTTAAATCCTATTTAGAAGCAGGATATGAAGTACGAATAGTAACTGCTAGAGCAAACACCTTAGAACAAACAGCGAAGCAGAGAATGAAGCAGATTAAGTTGATTGAAGAATGGTGTTTAATTCACATAGGACAAAAACTCAAGGTTCAGGCAGAGAAGACATACGGGATGCTACTCCTATATGATGATCGAGCAATACAATTAGAACCCAATACTGGAGAATTGATTACAGATGTCGTACACTAAAGAAGAACAGATTCAGAACAGGAAGAAATGGGTCGCCGCTCTACGAAGCGGAGAATACCAGCAATGTGAAGGAACTCTAAGATCAGGAGATAGTTTCTGTTGTTTGGGAGTACTTACTGACCTATACCTCAAAGAACATAATTTATCTTGGATTGAATTAGATAAAGATGAAGAACATGCAGGGTATTATTCTCCTAGTGTGGACGCTTCCCCAGATTTACTCAGTAGTGAAATTCAAGAGTATGTCGGACTCCGCAATGAGGCGGGATTAATGGCAGCAGGACTTAAGTCTCTAGCAGAGATGAACGACGAAGGTGCTACATTTACACAAATAGCAAATGTTATTGAATCTGAACCAGATGGGTTATTTTGCAAGGATTAAATGAAAATCATAATTGCTGGTGGTAGAGAGATTCATGACCCTTCTATACTAGACGCCGCCCTAGAATCATGCCCTTTTGCCCAATTTATTGATTCCACTACTGAAATTATTACCGGGGGTGCCCGTGGGGTCGATGCAATGGCTGATAAATGGGCCGAGGAAAACGGCATAGATAGGGTAATCTTTCCTGCTAATTGGACACAGCATTGGAAGGCAGCAGGCATGATAAGGAATAAGAAGATGTTAGATTATGCACTATTATCATATCCAGATTGTGGTCTTATAGCAATACCTGGTAAGGGACCTGGCACGAGGGGAATGATTAAACTGTGCAGAGAAGCAGGAATGGAGAATATTCATATTTATGAGCAAGGAAAATAGAGAACAATATAAACAACCTCTACGATGGGAACCACCCACATATTGGGGATTTAAATGTGATGGTTGTGGTGAGCATATGGACTATGACACGATAACTGTTTCATATGGATTTGGATGTGACCGGGATTTATCAGATGACGAACATTTCTGTTCCTACACTTGTTTAGCGTTCCGGGCTAATAATTTAGATTCAGGGTATGGAGATGCAAATGCTTGTTTTGGGGGTAGTATGATTCACCCACTAGAACCACTACTTGAGAGAGATGAAGATTAATATGAACCTAATAGAATTTGCTACAGGAATATTCCTGGGAATTGTAATTACTAAAATAATGCCTAAGCGTAAGAGTATTAAATCCACCGCCTCCCCATTACTACCTCTTAATATGAGGCACTCTGTACCGGGAGATAATCCTATTAGTATTGCCAATCACGCTAGGGTTATTGTCGAGAACAGTAAAAGCGCACCTGATGCGATTAAATTTGTCCTCCATATGGGGTTATCCTCCACAACGGATGGTATCGCTAGGGCGGCGCTACTCGTCGCTACTGCAAATTGGCTACGGTGTGATATGTATTATAAGGGAACAAGGCAGGCACTACAAGATAGTATATCTTTTGCAGAAACACGTAATAGTGAAATAACCAGCTATATGTCAGGTAAATTAATGGAAACAGAAGATCCATTAGAAAAAAAAATAATAGCAGAATGTACTACTTTTATGCAAGAAGGATTATGTAATTTCCTAGCATTAGAGGAAGAAGCAGTTAAGAAAGAGAAATAGAAGTGGATCTATCTAAAATAGACTGGAGTAAACCACTACCTAAAGAAATACAAGATAAAGTGCTTAGTGGGGAAATTCTACCTGAAATAGATGTAAAACAATGTTTTAGGTGTGGGGAGTTCAAGAAATTAGATAGATTTGATAACATGTCTCGTTATCCCGACGGTAAGCATTGCTGGTGTAAGGATTGTAGATCTGTGTATAATCACGATTTCTATATCAAAAAGACTAGATTAAGAAACAAGCTCCCCCCGCCTTCCTAGCCTTTATATAGGAAGGCACTTATGCAAAGAATTTGCCAACATTGTTTTATCGAATACACAATAAAGAGATGGAACCAAAAATACCACTCTGAAAAATGCCGAAGATATGCACGAAAAAAACGTGAAAGATTCAACCGAAGGGCTATTTGAACATCGGTGCTTTAACTGCTATAAGCTTTTTTATAGTAAAAGAAAGAACCAGAAGTTCCACTCAACGAAGTGTTATAATCATAGCAAGTATAAAAGAGTTAAGAACAGATGGAGAAGGAAATGGCTATTCCTAAAGGCTATTGGAATGATAGAGTAAAGCAAGTCACCCGATATAGAACGATTTTAAATGGCGCGGAACAAGATGTTGTTATCTGCCCCTGGTGTTCTTGTACTTTTCCAGATTTAATGGAAACTCATTCAGTAGATAACCATCGGTGTTCTCAACTTAACAACGAGCAAGTGTTCTTTTTAAATTCCCATGCTATTTCTGGTGTTGGATTATATAATATGGAAGAGAAGAAGAAAGAGTAATATGACTTCGCGTGTTTGTTACGTGTGTTCCCGCTTCGTAGAGGAAGACCATGTCTGTCCCGAAGCTGAGAGAATTTTAGAGAATCCTAAAGAATTATCAGCCCCTTGGATTCATAGCGCGGCCATACCCTCGGTCATAGGCCCCCAGAGACACGCAGAATAATGCCTTCCAATCCAAAGATAATTGAAAAGAAGGTCACATGCCTTGAGTGTGGGGCACAATTTGCCTCCCTAGCGGCGCACCTAAAGCGTATCCATTTCATGCACGTTAACGAGTATAGAGATAAATACGCTGATCCAGTCACTAAAGAATGGCCGGACATTGGATACACAAAGATCCATAGACCTAAAGAAGAAGTAAAATCTGCTAGAAAAGAATATACAGATGAAACTGGCAAGTCAAAGCCGTCACCATTTAATGGAGTTAAATTAACCATTAAAGAGCGTGAATACGCTGATAGCCGGTACGAAGTGTTATTCCTGCAGGCCGATGAGGACCCAGCACTCGAAAACGCAATTAAAGACATTGTAATTAATGAGATTGTGAAATCGAGACTAGAGGAAGAGATTACGACACTAACTCGTGATTTATCTACTTTAACAGATCCTCAGACAAAAAGATTAAATCTCGCTACAACGATGAGAAAAGATCTATCTGGTCAGATTCTAGCTCAAATGGATAAGCTTAATCTCACTCGCGAGAAGAAAAAAGCCACTAAAACAGGACCACAAAGTACACCATCTAGACTTATTACTGCATTAGAGCGATATGTTCGGGATTTACCTCCCGAGATGCTCCATCGCCACAATGAAGAGATGGAAGATTCTCGTAAAAGACTTATACGGAATATACGAGACATTAAAGAGAGTACAAGAATTATTTCATTAGAGGAAACTGAATCGAATGCTGGAGATTGATGAATTACCCATATCAGGTCTTCAGTATCCTATAGACATCAAAAACCCCTCAACATTTACGATTGAGGGGTTTATTAATTCCCTAAAGCAAGATTCAGTGCTTCGTGATTCTATTATGTTTCCCGGACTGCCCCCACTGTTTCCATTCCAAAAAGCTATATTTAAGGTTTTAGACCAGTATGACAATGTGTGGTTTCAGGCATGTCGCGGACTTGCAAAAAGCTATACAGTAGGTCGTTGGTGTGCTGGTACAGGACTTGTACATAAAGCACGATTTGTTTACACAGGGCCTACCTTCCGTCAATCGAAGAAGCCTTGGAAATATGCTAGAGAGTGCATTGAACAAGGATCTGACGAGAATTATGTTCTCCATACAGGTAATGAAATCGAAGGCAAACCTTCTGAATCTACTGAAATGGCTAAATTGTTTCAGAAAAATGGAACAGAACATGTGGCATTGCCGATGGGGTCAGGGCAAAATATTCGCGGTGAGCGAGCAAATGTCCTTGTAGCAGATGAGTTCTTCAACATCGAGCGTAATATGTACCGCTCCCATATACTTCCCTTCTTGCAGGGGCATAAAGAACCCGGATCTATATCCAAACTAATTCTTATGACCAGTGCGGAGTGGCAAGATACATACGCCTACTTTGTTTATACGAGTACTTTCATCGCAAAAATGAAAGAAGAAGATGAATTAGTAAAACTTGATCCTACGTATAAAAGAAAATATGCTATTATTGATCTTCGTATAGAAGATGCTGAATCTGAAGGATATACTGTTAATTGGGATGTTATTAATCAGATGTTGGAAGGTGCCTCGGAAGAAGAGAGAGAGCAGGCGCTACACAACAAATGGATTGGTAATTCCGGTGCATTTATACCCAGCAACCTTGTAGATAAGATGGAATGTTCTCAAGTTACTATTGAATATAAAGCGGAACGCGGTTATGATTACTGTGCTTCTGTCGATGTGGCTACACAAATTCATGGTGATTTGTTCATTATTCATGTTTGGAAAATGACGCCTCCTGGTGGCATGGATTTCGTCCATACTGTCTGGGGTCAGGGACTAACCGAAGATGAGATGGCCTGGGAAATCCATAAACTCGATGAAGCATTTAATTTTAATTGGGTCGTTATGGATAAGGGCGGCGGCGGGTTCGGAGTATCCAACTCATTATCCAAAAAGAAATTAATTATGTCCGATGGCACAGAGCGTGTTATTAAAGATCCTATCTTATTGCACGACGAGTTCCGCGCAATGGACGGCAGCAGAAAACTTATATTGAATAAACCCTCCGACTCGTTACTTCGTACTGGATTTTCTGACGAACGAAGCAGACAGGGTGAAGATATTAGTACCGAGCAACACCTACTCCATCTTACCTATGATGGACTAAGGAAGAAGTTAAATCTTCCCGAATGTCCTATTAGAATCCCGGCGTCTTTTGACGTAAATAGATTTGAGGGTGGAGTATCTGAAGCATCTATATATGATAAAATACGAGATTCAGTACTTCAACTTAAACTTTTACGTATGAAAGTCAGTGAAACTGAGAACGGGATCAAGCAAATTGTTCGTTCTGGACATTCCAACATCCCACTCTACGAGTGGCGATATGGCGTTCATGATGCCGCTTCCGCAATAGCTTATGGGTATATGGCGTATAGAGTTTATTATTCAAACTATAATAAATCTAAGGAAATACCGGATCCCATCGCAAAACCTACAGTTATATCGGATAACCCCGCGCTCGCGGCGGCACCTCAATATACTGAAGGTCAACTAATACTACCGGGAAAACCATTCCCATCAATTCAATGGTAAGAGGAGATAGATAAGAGATGGCACGGAAAAAGGCAACACCTGCACCTCTTATTGCCCAAGCCCCTAAACCAGAAATTGGTCTAGTTCATCCAGATCAACATAGAATTGACGTAGACCCCCTACGGATGTTACAGAGACTACTCTCTAAGAATCCTAGCGGTAGAGTTAACCCCGTATGGAATGATGAAGAAGAACTCGAATGGATGGTAGCTGCTGGTACTGCTAGTGCCGATAGTGTTGACAAGCTTCTTAGCTTCCAAATGGCCGCTCTACCTACAGGTAATGCGAATATCAATGATAGGTTCGCCAAGCGCCATACAGTAGCGGATTTAAATATCCCACGTAACCCAATCGCTATGATGCAGCTATCTCAGAGGTATGCGTGTGAGAATCCCTTCGTTAATAAAGCTGCTCAGATTAAAACTAATTTCACCTGTAAAGATTTCAAGCACAAGACACATAAATCTTCTGCTAGAGATTTTTACGACCAATTAGCTTTAGATTTACATCTCTATACTGTACTTCCCAAGATAGTTTGGACACTCTATACTATCGGTATTGTCCCCATTTATTGGGGTGGTGAAGATGGCGGCCCTATAAAGTGGCTACAAGTATTTAACCCAGTACAATGTCATTTTGAAGAAATCCTCGGCAAACAAAGACTCTATGTTAAAATAGATGCTAAAATGATTGCTGCAGTAAAAGATCCAACAGGTAAAGACGATCCAAGAAATAAAGACCTCTTTGAATCTATGCCGAAGTATTGGATTTCATATATCCAAGAAGCTATTAAGAAATCTGATGCTAAGGGAATGATTCCTTTACAAGAAGGATCTTATTGTGTTCTAGAGAACAGATTTCTTCCTTATAATAGAGCAATTAATACATTGGATGGTGTACCCCTACAGGCAGCATTTGATGCGTTACAACGCTATAGGCTTATTGCAGCCGGTGATTTCGCAGTAGCTTGGGGCATTAAGAATATGATTACCATCATATCTGAAGGTGATCCTAAAGTAGACCCGAAGAACTATACCCCATTGGACCAAAAACGACTCAATATGTTAATGAGCACGTTCTTAAATCCAGACTATTCTTTAACAGTATGTGCAGATCCTACTACGAATATTCGTTATTTCGTACCTCCTATTGAAGTATTTGACCCTAAAAAGTACTCTCAATGTGAGAAAGAAATCAAGACAGTAATGGGTTTACCCAGTTATATGTTCGACACAGAAGGTAATGGTACTTTCGGCGCGGCTGTAGCGGAAACACAAATACTTGTACAAGAAGTAGAACGTATTCGTATTATCCTACGTGAGCAATTCTTTCGCCCTCTTTATGTAAGGGCGAGGCAGGGGGCTACACGTCCTGGATTCGCAGCGAAAGATATTCCATTACCTGAGTTCGATAAAAAGAGTCTCAAGGATAATGTCACATATCTAGCTGCCATTGAACAAGGATTCGCTACTGGTGCTATTTCATGGGAAACGTACTTAGAGACGATGGATATAGACCCAGAGTATGAGATGAAGCAGAAGGAAGTAGAACATGAAAAGTATGGAAATACTTCTGACGATTCTATCACTTTAAATAACACCATTGCTAGACCATTGTTTGAACCCAGTCAAGGCAGTATTAAAGAAAAAGAACCGGCGGAACCAGGTCGCCCATCCTCGGGTAAAGGCAATCCCGCCGCGAGTAAAAAACGAGGTGCTCCACGGGCACCTAGAACATCAGGAAAGTAAGCCGCTGAGTCGGCATTTTTTTTATTAATAAAGGAGAATATCGACTATGAGCGCAGGAATCTATACTCTTCCAGTTAGTGTGTATCGTGATAATACAATGGATGGAGTGTTCGCTAATACACCAGCTACTACTTTCGCCCACAATACCTCAAGTCACACACTTCAGGTCTACTTTGGTGGATTTAGCACTAATAACATTGCATCTGCTAAAATTTATTTTGAATCCCTTGATGGTACAGTAACGGATAATCACGCACTAACTCTTAATTCTGATACTACATCAGGCACATATACTTCAACAAATACTGACGCTTGGTTAGCCGCAGCTAATGTGACTTTTAAAATATGGGTTGTAGTTACCCCTACTGCCACAGACGTTAATCTGAATTTCCCCAACGGGAACGTCCGCACCCTCATTAGTGCTAAAGTATTAGAAGTTTCAACCACATAATTGATTGAAACGGAACGATGACTAGATTTTGTAAGAATTGCTCAAATGAGTTTATTGTCACTAACGGCAGACAGTTATTCTGTACTACCGTATGTAATGTTAAATATCATACGGATATGTCAAGAAAAGTTGTACCGGAAGTTAAATTCTGCAAAAAGTGTGAAACCAGTAAACCCGTCGCACAATTCTATAAAAGAAAACATATGCCGGATGGACTTTCTGCAAAATGCAAAACATGTACGATGCCGGAAAAAGTAACAATAGAGAGTAAAATTTGCAGAACGTGTAATAAAAATAAAGACGTATCTAATTTCCACATAGCGGCGATGAGTAAGGACGGATTCTCCTCTATTTGTAGAGAGTGTGAATCTGATCGTAAGCATAAACAACTTCCCACAAGACGTAAGCGCGACCGTGGGAATAAACCTGAAGTCAATCGAAAAGTTAGAGAGTATAACAATAGCTTAAAGGATTTAGTTTACTCTCATTACGGCAACAAATGCAACTGTTGTGGTGAAGCAGAAATATGTTTTCTCACAATAGATCATGTAAATAATGATGGACATGCAGATAAAATGCCTTGTGGTAGACGAAGACTAGGGGCATATCTATACACACAAATAATCAAAGAGAATTTCCCTCAAGATAAATATCAAATTCTCTGCTATAATTGTAATTGTGGAAAACACAGGAATAATGGTGTGTGCCCACATCAAATGAAAAAAGAGGTGGAGAGTGCTATACAAAGAATTATCCAGGCTGAAGACAGTAGCCTCTCCTGTAAGTAAAGAGACAGATTTAGTTCTTCCTGAAAGTTCAGTTTCACATTTCTACACTAAAGGGCGTCTCCTGTCTTTCTTCCCCCAACTTACTCTAAATGGTGTGACCTTTCTAAAAGAAGATTGCCCGGAAGAAGTTGTTAAAACATTAAGTGGATCATTAACTGATCTAGATCATTTAAAAATCGGATACCCTGCTACTAGTCAAGTAGTGACCGGGACCAATAACGCCGCAATAGGAAGCATCATTGATTATAAGCTGCACGATGATGGTGTGGATATTGTCTGTAAATTAGAACGCGAGATTGTAAGTGCTCTCGGTTATTCACCGGATGACTTCAAACCCGGTGAAGGATTATTTGCTTCGTATAGCCAGGAAGCAGACTATCTACTAACCGAAAGCAAGTTTCTTGTTCTAGATAAAAATGATTTAACTAAAATTAAGAAGACTCTTTCTTATACAGAAGGTGTTGAATTAGGATATACTGATAAATCAGGACATCCCATACATTCAAGAATGGGCACTGATGGCAAATGGGATTACGTTTTATATCACGATGACCCTGTTTTTCTAGCAGTATCCCCGAAGTCGTTTTGTGGCGTCGGACACGTAGTAAATCCCGCAGACGCATCTGCTATTATCTCAAAGGTTACTTCTGCACGTAACGGTGGGCTAGGTTCAGGCATAGATAATGACCAGAATCCTGATTTAGAGTTCTCTGATTTAAATCCATCTCAGGGGTTCTATAAAAAGCACGGTATTAAAGGTTCCGATGGTAATTATCATCTACCCCTACCTCCTAAAGGTCACCCACAGGCGAAACGATACGCTAGAGCAGTACTTGCCCGTGCCCATCAAGTAACCAAGTTATCTCCAGAACAAGTAGCCGCACAGGTTCGAAAAGCGAAAGATATTCTTGGTGAAACTGAGAAATCATCTTCAGCATTTTATCCAGGAATGGATGAAGGTCCTGATGCTCCTAGAGAAATGACTGGTTTATCCGGTGTGTATGATAATCCCACAGGTGCTGATTTAAATGTGTGGGCAGATGATTATATGACTCATCCAGAAATTCTTACTGCATCTGTAGATAAATATGCAGATGAAGAAGATGATGGTAAAAGTCCTGATGATTTCTATGCCGCATGTTATTCTGATTACGACTTTAGTAATAAGGAAGATGGACAACCGGCAGATCAGAAATCACGAATGTTTCGTATTAAGAATGATAAAGGTGAACTAGATCGTAAGAGATTAGTTGCCCACTATCGGACATTAACTGGAACTCGCGGACCTGTACATAAACTTTCAAATATGCCTATACAAGTTAGGCGTCATGCTCTTGCTACTATACGGCAGGGACTTAAAGACACAAACCCAATGAAAAGGACGGTATCCTCAATGGAAGCTAATCCAGAGATCGAGGCCCTCAAGACACGTATCGCAGAACTCCAAGATCAAGCAAATGGGAAAGTTTCTGCAGAGGACCATCAAAAAGCCCTATCTGCTGTAGAAGCAAAAGATGCTGAAATTGCCGCTTTAACTGCCAAGATTGCTGAACTTACTGATGCACAGAAAGTTCTCAGTTCACAGCTTGAAGAAATAAAAGCTAAAGAGCTTTCAACTGCTCGCGCTAATGAACTTCATTCAATTCTCCCCTTTACTGAAGATGAATTGAAAGCTGAAACTCATGTAGAGTATGTTAAAGGTCTTTCGTCCTACTCTCCAGTTGAATTTGAAAACCTCAAACTCAGCCGTAAGATTCAGGCACTTGAGAAGGCCCAAGCAGTTACTGAGAAGGCATTATCGTCAGCACCAAATCGCCCACGAGTTAATCTTGTACGTGATCCAGAACCCACGAACCAAGAAACAACTTCCCTCTCCGTTGAGTTATACTAATTAAGGAGATTAAATAGATATGTTTTCACCATTTCTTGGTTTCAATCACAAGGAGATTGTGGGTACGTTCGCAATCAATACTGCCGCACAATCTGGATTAGCAGTTTATCAAAATAGTGGTAACGCCACTGCCCTCTCTTCTGGACTCTATGGTAATAACTTCGGTGACGTTGTTCCCGCTACAGTTACAACCACTGGAACCATTAGAGAACTCGGATGGTTACTCCAACCTGCAACCGCTACAGGACCCTCAGTATTCTCCGTTCTAGCTTCAATTTATGATGAATCTATTGCTGCTGGCCAGAACGCTGCTGTCGTCCTATCGAAGTCTGGTTGTATCATCGCAACTGACCAGTTTGTTTCCGGTTCAGGAACAGGCGCTATTAAGTTCGACGGTACTGTTGCTATCAATACTGCTTGCGGTTTGATAAACGGGCAACCCCGAGTAACTCAAACTGGCGATGTTAATCGCCTACTCTTCATGGGTCAAGTATTACAACGTAATATCACTTGCGCCGTATTCCAGATTATCTAGAAATCTAGGACTTCTCAAATATTAAGGAGCGAATAAATTATGTCTTTGCTAAAACACGATATGAAAGCAAAGTTTATCAAGACGGTAACTAAAGGCGAATACGTAGGTGAAGGTGAAACTGTTCGCGTCCTTGATAGACAGGCGTTTAAGAAATACGCCAATGAAGTTCACTATAAAGCACTTTCACGGAATGAAGCTGAAAAAGCCGCTGCTGCTGAAAAAGTCCTAAAGGTAATGTCATCTTTTGGCGGTGAAGCAGAACTCAAGAATATTGAAGCTGATTTCCATGTTCTCAATATTCTCCGTGATCTTCCCGCACTAGATTTTGTCGAAACACGTCCTCTACCTCTAGGTGAACTCCCTATCTTCCGCCTCAAGTATAAACCCTATGTGAATTGCACAATGGGTTCATTACATGGCGGCCTCGCTACTGGTTACTACGCTAATAAAGAGTATGGATTCCAAGTAGTTCCATTTACCTATGGTTCAGAATCACAGATGGTTCCAAACCTCAATAACCTCTATGATATGCAGAAACTTGCTCAACGCAAAGATGCACTTGAACGAGTTGATTACTCACTGAAGGTTATTCAGAATAACATCTGTTTCAATGCCCTTCTTGCCAATTCTAAATCAGTAAGTCTTGTACAAGATGATCCTGCTGTTTCTCTCACCAATTACTTCGCTGATGGTGGTAGTTTCGCTGGTAAATCTGTTTATGTACTTGATCCTGGTGTTCCCGCCGCCGCTGTTCCTTCCGTCAATATCTATGACTTGAGCGCAACAGAAAACGGCCTCACAAAGCGAGTCTTCCAAGTACTAAATACTCATAGACTCCAACTTGGTGTGAATATTCCCAAACTATATATTCCACAGCAAGCTACTTCTGGTAAATCACCAGTATGGGAAAGCTTACAGAACCTCGCAACTCCAGTAGCACTTGTTACCGGAACTGTTGGATCTGCTGACCCAGCTAAAGCTGTAGATAAAGATATGTGGCAGGAGTTCCAACGCGCAGACTTCTCTGGATCTGTTATCATGAACTGGTTCGGTATGACTGTAGAGGTTCAGAAGGCCAATTGGATGCCCGCAGGATATTTGCTAGCTATCACAGATCAACCAGGTATCATTTGTTGGGAAAGATTAGAACTTCAATCTAATGATGGATTTGAAGGAATCTTTGAACAGCCAGTTGATGCGTTCTATTCCACTTACAACCGCATGAAAAACATCGCGGTCGTTCGGCCCGACCCCGGACTCAAGGCATTTGTCATTGTGAAGGTCAATGCCTAAAGCATAAGAACCCATATAAGTAAGTAATGAAGAAAGGGCTTGACAAAATAAGCCCTTTCTGCTATAATAAGAAAAGACAGATGAATACAATTACAGAATATACAGAAGTAAGATTTAAATTTATTAAACCAGGTCCTGGATTCCGCATTGGTGATATTAAAACCGGACCAGATGAGAATGATGTACTTCGCTTCGGTAACTTCTACCCACCTCTTACACAAGTAGCAGTTACTTCTCCTGGTATGGCGGGTCAATCATGGCAAGAAGTACCTAATCTAGATCATGAGTTTGTCCTCAAGTTCCCGAGTGAGCAAGTGAGGCCACTCCCACCACATATTCTACGACAAGAAAACGCTGCTGTACGAGACACATATAGACTCCAGCAAGCGAAAGAAGCAGCAGAGATGCACGCTCAGATTAACCGTGTTAGAGACGATCTTAGGTATTATGAATCTCAAGGTATTATCAAAATTACCAAAGATTCCTTCATGGATGCAATGAAAGAAGTTCTCCCTGAAGAAGTAGATAGTGTTGAGGAAGTAGAAGATTCTAAACCTCATCGTGGTAGACCTAAGAAGGATTCTATCTAATCTCTCCCATGAAGATAAATCAAAGAATAAGAGAACGTAAGACTGAACTATCATTAAATGAAAAAGCTGTAGATGATAGAGAAGATATACAGGACGATCTTTCTTCATATGATACATCTGAAGAGTGGGATGTCGAAACAGAGTTATATGATCCCGATTATAGGAAATACTTGAGTGAATAGCCTGACCTCTCGTGAAGTTTTAGCCTTAAAAGAATCTTGTGAAGGTGTTAATGTCTCTTTTATAGGAGTACGTAAGGGGGAAGTGCTATTTATTGCGAATAGCACTGAGGATAGTTTATTTGATTTACGTTCTGGGTTAAAGCAGAATTTCTTGAAGATACCCAAAGATGTAATAAAATCACTTTCAGGTAAATTTAGACGTGTTTCGATTGGTTACAGATTTCAATGAAGAATCATGAAGCGTGGCAACCTCCCGAGGGTGCTCCCGGTGCTTCTAAAGATAATCCACCGAAGTTAAATCCATCTCGTCAAGAGAAGTTAGCGGAATTACATAAAAGGTCTTACGAAAAGGGACAATTGCCAGAAGCAGATATATTACCTCTTGAAGATTATGAAATAGAAATTATCAAGATGTTAAGAGCAAATAAAAGCAAGTAAATAGAGGAGGTCAACTTGAACTACTTCAGTTGGCCTGCATTTCCTGTTTTAGATCCAAGTTATACTGTATTTGGATATAATCTAACAGTTAGTCGTAATTCTTCCGGTGCTCCCAACCCATTTGGGCCTTGGGTAACTCTAGCAACAAATAGAGTATCTAATCTGAATTACCTTGATGCTTCAGGAGCATATAACGATTTATATCGTGTAACTCCCGTCATTACTGTTAACAATACTCAATATACTTTTGATACGGCACAATCACGCCCCTTCTTCGCGTGGCAACCCCTATATGATTCTCAAGTATCTTCTCTATTAGATGCTTTTAGAATGCAATATGTAAGAGATCTCGGTATTCCATTAACGGATAGTACAAACCCACCACAATCTACTGGGACGAACGCTATGCCGTTTTTAACCGATTCTACTACGACAAGATTCTTTTTATCTTTCTTACAAAATGATGATCCTGTTAAAGTAGATGCTAATTCTGTTATAGTATATTCTGGTACAGATCAAGCACATGCTACTCCATTAGTTCAATACACAGACTTCTATGTGAATGAATCTGGCGGGTATATTGACTTCCATACTGCCCCAGCAACAGGTGGCTACCTACAAGTACAATATAATAAAGTACGATATACAAATGATGAACTACGTAATCTATTATTAAACTGTATATCTAATCTTTCATTATATGGTATTAATGGATACGGAACAGCACAATCAAATAATCTCACATATCTTCCCACATCTCTTCCTGATAGAGATTTGGCTGAAATATTGATGATGATAGGGCATAAGAAACTTATAGATCAACAGATGTCTTATGATCTTGAAGCTGCTGAATCATGGAAAGATGGTAAAGTAGAATGGAGTGCCGACCCTGGCAGAGCATTACAAGCTGCAAGTGCGAGATTGTCGGATTATGAACCGGAGATAACAGCGAGATGTCGGAACTATATCTACGCTAGTAGGACGTATGTAGCGCGTGGAGAGTATGAATCGTACTTTGACATTTCAGGTGTTCTTCCAGTATATTCAATTATAACTGCAGGAGTTAATCTGGCCGGAGCCATCGGTTGGTGGATTTAGCCTATATGAAAGTACAATGTGAAATTTATCCTAAACTACAAGAAGTTCCAGGATATTGTGCTTTACTATCTTGCAATAAACCATTACCTCCCCGCCGTCGTAAATGGTGCTCAGATAAATGCGTTAAGTACTACAGAAGAATCGTAGATAACAACCATGATTGGAACTCTGCTAGAAAAGCAGCAAAGAAACGTGATGGGTATAAATGTGTTAAATGTGGTAAAGGTAAAGAAGCAAAACTAGAAGTTAACCATAAGACTCCCCTGGTGGGATCTGGGTATGGTTTTTCATGTAATCATCATTTGGACGGCCTCGAAACACTATGTCATTCATGTCATGTAGAAGTTACTAATGAACAAAGAAGACTCAGGAAGGTAGTTCCCTGCGGGAACGAGACTTGACAAGTAAGTACTTTTATAGTATAATAGTTATATGAGTACAGATAAACCTAGAGCGTCTGTGGATTCAGGTACGCTCCTTATCATAGACCCCTGTTATCTACATGGACTCCTTAATCTCACACCTGAACAAGAAGAAGCATGGAAAACCTTATGGTTTGCCGCCTCAGACAAGAAGGGTCCCGTGGTTCAGTTGTCTGATGGGAAGTTCAAGCAGTGCGGTCTTATACTGAATGAGTTTGGTGGGGATGGATGCTTTACTGCTGAAGAGATTGTCCACTTCCTTCAAGGTGGTACACAATTCGACTTCCCTTATGAAGATGAAGAATAGATGAGAGATCCAGCACGTATTCGTCGTATCCTTGATAAACTAGAAGAATTATGGATTCAGGTCCCTGATCAACGATTTTGTCAGTTTCTTTATAATTTAAACTTTGTGTTCGGAATTAGTCTTGAGTTTTATAAAGAAGATGATGTACTTGAAAAAAATATTGATGAAGCACTTGACAAACTAGCTGGTTTATGATATAATAAGAAAGTAGTCAGTTAAGACTGACTCACAATCTCTAGACGAGCGTCTCAGGGCAGTAGCTAGAGATTACCAGTCGGCAAGGCCGGGCATTCTGTATAAAATGGTAGCGGCCATCATCGAGGGCCATAATAGATTCGATTACGGCACGGAAGCATAGAAGACTAGCACTGTTGGTCAGGCAGTATAAAGGACCAAAAACATAAACAACAATGGTGATTTTTCCGTCACCGCCTTCAACGCTTTCCTTTCTAAGGAACTCGCTGTAGCTTAAACCTCATCTCCTGTAGGTTAACAGGGGCGGTGTACTCGGTACACAAAAACGTCTGAAAAGAATATGTTGCTAGGACACAGAACTCACCAGAAAGAACTAGCCGCAGAATAAGTAATTGTCGTGAGTACCTAAACCTTCAGGTAGAATGATATAGGAATGCTAGTACAATCGACTATGAGTATGTCTGTAAGACTCGCGGGGCGGTGC
>Ga0209810_1003583_pt1 | contig 16066 bp, 14 predicted proteins | sample Coa_R1_7_FD_187159 | JGI IMG/M metagenome (GOLD analysis project Ga0209810, IMG submission 187159) | Surface soil microbial communities from Centralia Pennsylvania, which are recovering from an underground coalmine fire - Coalmine... | ecosystem: Environmental > Terrestrial > Soil > Unclassified...
CCAGCCGCCAGCAGGTCATGAAGCAGATCGCCCAGACCAGCAACGTCTCGACCGTGCTGGGCCCGGTCTCGTTCGACAAGAACGGAGACAACTCGCAGCAGGTGATCGCCGAGTACCAGAGCACCTCGGTGGAGCCGTCCAAGACCTACGTCGCCGAGAACAACGCGAAGACCGTGGGCTGGACCTTCGTCCAGCAGAAGAACTACAGCGAGTGACGACGGAGGGGCGGGGCGTGGACCCCGCCTCTCCCCACCCAGGGAGCAGGAGGGCACATCCGGGAGGTCCACGTGGAGGGGAAGCATGGGAACGCTTCGGTGCCCGAGGAAGCCTAAGATTCGGGCTGTGGTCGCTGCGCCGTCGGCGGCCCTCGGTTAGCTGGGCGTTGCGAAGGTGGCAGGTACGAGTAGAGGGCTGACGAGGAGCCGCGACCGGCTGATCGAGGCGGGAGGGGTGCTCCACACGCTGCGCCGCATCCGTGCCACGCTCGCCGGTCCGCTGGGCACGGCCGTGCTGGCGGTGCTGGCGCTGCTGGTCATCGTCTTCGTGATCGTCCCCAACGTGATCTCGCAGGGCCTCGGCCTGTTCGTGCAGATCCTCGCCTACGGCGTCGCCGACGGCGCCATCTACGCCCTGATCGCGCTCGGGTACACGCTGGTCTACGGGATCATCGAGCTGATCAACTTCGCCCACGGCGACGTGTTCACGCTGGGCGCCTTCGTCTCGCTGCCCCTGCTGAGCGCCTTCGGGCTGGTGGAGGGGAAGAGCGGCGGCGCGCACCTGGTGCTGGGGCTGCTGGCGGTGTTCCTGATCACCATGCTCGTCATCGGGCTGGTCAACGTGGCCATCGAACGTGTCGCCTACCGGCCCCTGCGCAACGCCCCCCGTCTGGCGCCGCTGATCACGGCGGTGGGCATGTCCTTCATCCTCGAGGGCATCATGTACCTCTGGCGGGGGGCCTTCAACGTCCACTACCCGGACCTGTTGCCGGGGAACCGCATCCCGATCACCAGTGGCGCCTCGATCGGCGCCAAGGACGTGATCGTGGTCGTGATCGCCGCCCTCCTGGTCGGCCTCTTCAGCCTCTTCCTGAGCCGCTCCCGCCTGGGCAAGGCCATGCGCGCCACCGCCCAGGATCGCGACGCCGCCCTGCTCATGGGCATCGACATCAACCAGACCATCGCCCTCGCCTTCTTCCTGGGGGCGGTGCTGGCCGCCGCCGGCGGCATCATCTTCGGCCTCTACTTCAACAGCATCCGCTTCGACCTCGGCTTCGAGTCGGGCCTGATCGCCTTCACGGCCGCCGTCTTCGGGGGCATCGGCAACGTCCCCGGCGCCGCCCTGGGCGGCCTGGTCATCGGCCTGGTGCAAGCCTTCAGCAACGCCTACGTGGCCTCCCAATGGTCGGACGTGATCATCTTCGCCATCCTGATCCTGGTCCTGGTCTTTCGGCCCACGGGTCTGCTGGGCATGCGGGTGCCGGAGAAATGAGCGAGGCGGTGACGCCGCGGCGCGGCCCGCGGGGATGGGTGTCGCGCATCGACTGGCGCGACCGCAACACGACCACCTTCGCCGTCCTGCTGGGGCTGGCCATCGTCTTCCCGGGCCTGGTGCAGTTCGCCACCGGGGGCAACGGCACCTACCTGGTCAGCACCGCCGCCGACGCCGGCGTCTATGTCCTGCTCGCCCTGGGGCTGAACGTGGTGGTGGGCTTCGCCGGCCTCCTGGACCTGGGCTACGCGGCCTTCTTCGCCATCGGCGCCTACACCTACGCCATGCTGGCCTCCAACCGCCTGGCCGTCACACCCCTCCACCACGCGGTCCACATCCCCTTCTGGCTGCTGCTGCTGGTGGCGGTGTTCGTGGCCGCGCTCTTCGGGGCACTCCTGGGCGCCCCCACCCTGCGGCTCCGAGGCGACTACCTGGCCATCGTCACCCTGGGCTTCGGCGAGATCGTGCCCCGCGTCTTCCGCAACCTGGCCACGTGGACGGCAGGGGTCAACGGCATCTCGGCCCTGGACGTGCCCACCCTGCCCGCCTGGATCACCGGTCCCTGGGCCGGCACCCCGCTGGCCATCGTCCGCGACTTCCAGTTCATCGATCCCACCGCCTTCTACGTGCTGATGGTCGCGTTGCTGGTGGTGATCGTGGTCCTGATCAACAACCTGCAGCGGTCGCGGCTGGGCCGGGCCTGGATGGCCATCCGGGAGGACGAGGTGGCGGCCGCGGCCATGGGCATCAACACCGTGACCACCAAGCTGCTGGCCTTCGCCATCGGGGCCTCCTTCAGCGGCTTCGCCGGCTGTTTCTACGGCGCCAAGCTCTCGCTGGTCAGCCCCGAGAACTTCTCCTTCGTGGTCTCGGTGACCATCCTGCTCATGGTGGTGCTGGGCGGGATGGGCAACATCCCCGGGGTCATGGTCGGCGCCCTCGCCATCTACGTGATCGACTTCTACGTGCTCACCAACCTGCCCTCCTGGGTCAGCGGCGCTGCCGGCGCCGTCGGCCTGGGCTTCCTCAACCAGCCTCAGGGGGCATGGCCAGGACTCGGGGACGAGACCCAACGGCTCATCTACCTGGTGTTCGGGCTGATCCTGGTCTGCACCATGCTCCTGCGCCCCCAGGGCCTGCTGCCCAGCCGGGTGCGTCAGCAGGAGCTGGCCCGGGCCACGACCCAGGAGTCGCTGGCCGACGTGGAGAGCGCCTGAGATGGGCGAGGAGCAGGACGGGGCCATCCTCCGCTGCGAGCACGTCAGCAAGCGCTTCGGGGGGCTCCTGGCGGTGGACGACGTGAGCTTCACCGTGGAGCGGGGCCAGGTCTTCGCCCTGATCGGGCCCAACGGAGCCGGGAAGACCACGCTGTTCAACTGCATCACCGGGCTCTTCCCCCCCACCACGGGCAGCATCTGGTTCGAGGGTCTGGACGTGGCCGGGGCCCGGCCCCACCAGGTGGCCCGCCTGGGCATCGCCAGGACCTTCCAGAACATCCGGCTGTTCGAGTACATGACCGCCCTCGACAACGTGCGCGTCGGCCAGCACGCGCGCATGCACGCCAAGCTCTGGGACTCGCTCTTCAAGCTGCCCCGCGAGCGGCGAGAGGAGCGTGAGGTGACCGAACGGGCCATGGAGCTACTCCGCTTCGTCGGCCTGGAGCGCTACGCCCACGACTACGCGCGCAATTTGGCCTACGGCCAGCAACGCCGTCTGGAGATCGCCCGCGCCCTGGCCACGCAGCCACACCTGCTGCTGCTCGACGAGCCGGCGGCGGGCTTCACCCCCCAGGAGAAGGTGGAGCTGATGGAGCTGGTGGGGAGCATCCTGGACCAGGGCATCACGGTCTTCTTGATCGAGCACGACATGAGGCTGGTGATGGGCATCTCCCACCGGATCGCGGTCCTCGACCACGGCGAGAAGATCGCCGAGGGCCCTCCGGAGGAGGTGCGGCGGAACGAACGGGTGATCGAGGCCTACCTGGGCCGGACCGCGTAGGGGACCATGGCACTCCTCGAGATCGAGCGGATCGACGCCTCCTACGGCCACGTGCGCGCCCTCCGGGGCGTGTCCCTGCGCGTCGAGCAAGGGGAGATCGTGGCCCTGATCGGCTCCAACGGAGCGGGCAAGACCACCACCCTGCGCACCGTCTCCGGGCTGGTCCGTCCCAGCGGCGGTCGCATCCTCTTCGACGGCCGGGACATCACCCGCACCCGGCCCAGCGACATCGTCAAGCTGGGCATCGGGCATGCTCCCGAGGGGCGGCGGCTCTTCTCCCGGCTCACCGTCCAGGACAACCTGCTCCTGGGCGCCTTTACCCGCCGGGACCGGGCCGGGATCGAGGAGGACCTGGAACGGGTCTACGCGCTCTTCCCCCGCGTCCGCGAGCGCCGCACCCAGATCGCCGGTACCCTCTCCGGCGGCGAGCAGCAGATGCTGGCCGTCGGCCGGGCGCTCATGGCCCGGCCCCGGCTGCTGATGCTGGACGAGCCCTCGCTGGGCCTGGCCCCCCTGCTCCAGGAGACCATCTTCCGGACCCTGGTCGAGATCAACGCCCAGGGGACACCGGTGCTGCTGGTCGAGCAGAACGCCAACCGGGCCCTGGAGATCGCGCACCGGGCCTACGTCCTGGAGACCGGCTCCATCGTCATGCAGGGCACCGGGCGCGAGCTGCTGGCCTCGGACGAGGTGCAGCGGGCCTACCTGGGCATGTAGCGGCCAGGGCGGCGGCGCCGACCCTCCGGACGCGGCGGCGATCCGGTCCCCGCCGACACCCGGGGCAACGTGGCCGGGGTCGCCGCCCGAACCGGCCACAGCGGCGTCGGGTCAGCCCTGGAACGGATCGAGCACCTCGACGCCGGTGTCGGCGACGTCGGCCACGTTCCGGGCGACCAACGTCAGACCGTGGACCGGCCGTGGCGGCCATCAACGTGTCGACCGCCGGACGCGACCTCGACGCGCCGAGTCTGCCCCAGCGATCCGAGATCTCCGCACCGACGGGGAAGATCCGCTCCCGGTAGGGCTCGACGAGGCGGACCAGCCAGGCCTCGTGTGCCGCCGCGCGTTCGGCGTCCCTCGCGCGCAGGCGCTCGATGCCGGCGCGGACCTCGCCCAGCAGGAGCACGCCGACGTAGAGATCCCGCGAGGGAACCGACCGGAACCAGGTGAGCACCTGCTGGTTCGGGTGGCGCTTCCGCACCTCCGAGACGAGGCTCGTGTCGAGGAGAAACGGCATGTCTCAGACGTCGGGCAGGATCACCTCGCGACCAGGGGTGTGGTCCCGCTCGATCTCGAGGTCGTCGGTCGGCGGCCCCGTCATGAGGACGTCGCGGAACTCCATGGTGTCGCCTCTCAGGCGGTGGAACTCCTTCGTCGAGAGGACGACGACCTCCTCTCCATGGCGGGTCGCGATCTGGGGGCCGTCCCCCTGTGCCCGCCTCACCAGTTCGTTGAAACGCTGTCTGGCTTCCTGGGTCTGCCAGCGCATGGGCTCCATGCACAAACGGTCCAGCCTGACCAGACGGAATCTGCCAGCCGCCTTTCGGGATGGCCCACGAGTGTCGTGTCAGCGCCCTGGTCCATTCCGGGCGCGGGAGCAGGCGCCGTCGCCGGCGAGTGCGATCCCGTTGACACGCATCCTACGAGCTGGTAGATGTAACTGGTATTGCAAAAGACATTGGTTACGGCGACCGTGCTCCTCCTGGTCGGCTGTGCACCCGCCGCGACCTCCCGACCGGCCCGTCCCGTGCTGGCAGAGCTCCACGCCGGGCGCTCGGTGGGGCCGCCGGTGGTGGCCGCCGGCGGGGTGTGGGTGCCGAACCAGGCCGACGGCACCGTCTCCCACATCGACCCCGGCGCCAACCGCGTGGTCGCCACCGTCGCCGTCAGCGACCTCGGCGGCCTCCTGTCCGCCGGCTGCGGCCCCGACTCCGTGCACTCCTTCATGCGCGACACGCTCCTCAACCGGCGTTGCGACGACCCCAGCTCGATCGCCGGGGACGGTCGGTCGGTGTGGGTGGCGGACAACGCCTCGGGCGGCCTGGCCCGCATCGATCCCCGGACCGACCGGGTGGTGCAGCGGGTCCCGCTGGGCGCCGACCCCTTCGCCATCGCCCTGGGGGAGGGCAGCCTCTGGGTCACGGCCTACTTCCACGACCCGCACGAGGTGCTGCGAGTGGATCCCTCCAGCGGCCGGGTGCTGGCAACCATCACCGACCTCCCCCTGGGTGGCGGGACCGGCATCGCCGTGGGTGAGGGAGGGGTCTGGGTGGCCTGCACCTACGCCCGCTCCCTGGTCAGGATCGATCCCTCGACCAACCGGGTGGCGGCCGCGATCCCGGTCCAGGAGTATCCGCTGGCGGTGAGCGCGGGACGGGGCGCGGTCTGGGTGCGCAACGAGGACTCCAGCTCCGTCTCCCGGGTCGACCCGGCCAGCAACCGGGTGGTGGCCACGATCTCGGGCATGCCCGCACCGGTGGGGCGCACCGGGGACGACGCCATGGCGCTGGGGCCGGATGGCCTCTGGGTGACCGGGGTTCAGCTGCTCAGGGTCGACCCCCGCCGCGACCGGGTGGCGGCCAGGATCGACCTCTCCGGCTCCGGCGTGGCCGAGGGCTTCGGCTCGCTCTGGGTGACGAGCATCGTCGGCACCGTGCAGCGAATCGATCCCCGCGCCGCCAGCCCGCTCCGGTGAGGCGCCGTCCCCCGGCACCGCTCCCCCACGCCTGGACGCGCTACGCCTGCCTGGACCTGGTCAACAGCCGCTGGACGGACCACCTGGGATCGGGCGAGGTCCACGACCGGCTCCCCCTGCCCGAGTGGCGGGCGGCCTTTCTCGACCGCTGGGGGCTGCGGCCGCTCGAGGGACCGGGGGAGCCCGGCGTCGCCGAGCTGGCGGCGCTGCGCTCCCTGCTCCGGCGCCTGCTGGAGGCCTTCGCCCGCCGCCAGGCGCTCCCCGCCACGGACGTCGAGGCGCTGAACCGGGTCCTCGCCCGCTCGCCCCTGACCCGGCGCCTCGAGCCGGCCGAGGGGGACGCCGGGACGGCCCCTCCCCGCGCCGGCGGTCACCGGCTGCTGGAGGCTCCGGCCCGCCGCGGCCGAGAGTGGGCCCTGGCCGAGATCGCGGCCTCGGCCGCCCGGCTGCTGGCCGAGGGCGACCCCGCCCGGTTGCGGATCTGCGCCAACCCGGCCTGCAGCTGGATGTTCTACGACGAGAGCCGCAACGGATCCCGCCGCTGGTGCCAGGGCGCGGTCTGCGGGAGCCTGGTCAAGGTTCGCCGCTTCCGGGCCCGCGGGCCCGCCCGGGCGGGGCGCGGCGCCCGGCGCGGGGCCTCGTCCTCCGATCCCGATCCCTGATCAGTCCCGGTGGCGCACTCGGTGCAGGAGGCCGAGCAGCCAGCGTCCCAGCAGCGACGGCTGGCGCGGCTCGGCTTCGGCCCCGGCCACCCGGCTCGCGCGGGCGACCTCGATACCCCCCGGCCCCTCCAGCACCCGCGTGGCCTGCAGCTCCCGCCAGACCGCGGTCACGATCGCCTGGAGGAGGCCGGCGATGGGGGCCCCGAAGAGCGCCCCCCAGAGCCCGAACAGCTCGGTGCCCGCGGCCAGGGCCAGGAGCGCGACCGCGGGGTGGATGCCCACCGCCCGTCCCATGATCCGGGGTCCGGCCAGGTCCCCCTCCACCACGTGCACCAGCACGAAGTAGGCGAGCACCAGCAGGGCGGTGACCCAGCCCTGGAAGAGCGCGACCAGGACGCAGACCGCGCCCGAGATGATCACGCCCAGCACCGGGACGAACTCCATGAAGAAGGCCAGGACGCCGAGCAGCAGGGCGTAGCGGACGTGGAGCAGGGCCATGCCCACCCCCACCAGCACCCCGACCAGGGTGGCCATGGCCAGCGTCCCCCGGACGTAACCGCCCACCACCTGGTTGACGATCGCGATCAGCATGGACGCCCGCCGACGCTGGCCGGTCGGCGCCTGCTCGCGCAGCCAGCGGTTCAGCCGGGGCCCGTTGGCGACCAGGTAGACGCTGAGGATCAGGATCAGGACGGCGTCGATGACGGCGTTGAAGAAGCCCTGGAGCAGCTCGAAGGTCTGGCCGGCCACGCTGCCGGCCGTCTGCTGGAGGTAGGCCACGAGCCGGGACTCGGTGCTCGCGATCTGGCCCCGGGTGACCCCCCAGGGCGCCAGCAGGCGCTCGATCTGCGTCTCCAGCCCCTGGGCTTGGTGGGCGTAGAGGGGCAGGCTGTGGGCCAGGTTGGCCACCTGCCCGGCCGCGGTCGTGACCACGTAGGTCAGAAACGCCCCCACCAGGCCGAACCCGAGCACGTAGGCCAGGGCCGTCGCCAGCGTTCGGGGCATGAACCGCGCCAGCAGATCCACCAGGGGCGTCAGGGCGAAGGCGACCAGCGCGCTCAGGACCAGGATCAGGAGGGCGCGGGTGACGTGGCTCAGCAGCCAGCCCAGGACCAGGATCACGGCCAGCCAGGCCAGGATGGTCAAGGGCGGCAGCAGCGCCCGCATCCAGCGGTCGCGCACCGTCCCCGCAGCCCCGGTCCTGTCCTCGCTCATCGCCCTTCGCACAGTCTGCCAGCCCATGCCCCGGCGGTGGGTGATCGATCGAGCCGCTCAGCGCGGCTGCAAGCTGGCGAAGAACAGGTACGCGATCAGGAGCACGAACAGGCCGTACTCGATGACCACGTTCCGGCTCAGCGTCTCCTCGACGGTGTGGCGGATGATGCCCCGATTCACGTACCAGAGCAGGAAAAGGAGGACGGTGAAGACGCCCTCGGTGAAGTAGAGGTAGACGCTCATCGCCCAGAAGAAGAAGCTGACCAGCTGGGCGACGAAGACCGAGAAAAGGAGGGCCCGCCGCTCGGGCATGGGCCGGCCCAGCACCCGGAAGGCGCGGTAGCTGGCCAGCAGCGAGGTGGAGAAAATGCCGGCCAGCCGCACGGGCAGGCTCAGGTCCAGAGCCAGCAGGACCAGGAAGGACGAGGAGAGCGCCAGGGCCAGCATGATCTCCTGGAGCACGACGTGGCCGGGCCGCTGGCGCCGGTGCATCTGCCGGTAGTCCAGCTGAGCGGCGAAGCAGAACCCGCCCCCGAAGGCGAGCGTGATCAGCGAGTACTTCCACCACTCGGGTACCAGCAGCGACAGCCCGGCCACCGCCAGCGTCCCCAGCACCACGGGCACGAAGTGCTCCAGGCTGGGCATGCCGGCCTCGGTGTGGAGGTAGCCCATCAGGGCGGGCACGGCCAGGACGAGCAGGCCGACCCCCAGGCCCCAGACCTCGGCCGGGCCTACCAGCTCCGACTTGAAGCTGAGCGAGACGGCCACCAGGACCATCCCCACGAAGAGCAGGAAACGGCGGTCCCGCTCGCCGCGCACTCGCGAGGCGGGGAGGGCACGGCCCTCGATCAACGGTGGGGTCTTCATCCCGCTCCCGCGCCCGATCTCCGTCCGGGCGTCCGTGCGGCTGACCTCTGCCGGGTAGGCTCCGGCCCCCGACCGGGCCGAAGACCCGCATCCAGCACGACGTCGACCACTACTCCTCCAATCGTCGCGCCACGCGGCCACGGCACCGGCGACCGCGGCGACCACGGCCGTGACCGGCGACCGACGGTGACCGGCTCATCTTAGTGCCTCAGGCCCGCCGGGGCGGAGGAGCCGGGCACGCCGGCGAGGCCGGAGGTGGGACGCCCGTCACGCCACCGGGGGACCGTTCGTCCCGTCCCTCGGCTACGAAGTCGGGGCCCGGACGGGAACCCCAGCCGGCCTCCTCGCCCCCGCGGCCGGGTGCCCCTCCCCCGGGCTGGGAGCGGGTTGGGCCGGCGCCGACCGGTCACGTCCCCCACGGCATTGACGATTGTGGCGGCGCGCCCCATCATATGGTCGCCGCAGCGCCGCAGGCCGGCATCGGCGGGAATCGGGGGAGGTGGACACACCGATCGCGAGCGGCCAGCACCAGGGCAGGACGTCGGCTCCCCCCGCACCCCATCCGGACCGATCCGGGGCCAGACCGGCCACTCCCGCGCCGCCGGCCGGCGTGGCCTCGGGCCTCCGCCGACTCGTTCGCCTCCTGGCCGATCCCGTCTACCGGATCAAGCTGCTGGTGTTCGGCCTGCTGGGGGGCGTCCTGGTTCCCCTCGCCTCGATCACGGGCGACCCGCTGCTCCGGAGCACGCTGCTCGGCCTCTCGGTCACGATCTGGGGGGTGGCGCTGGTCCAGGTGCTCTGGGACTTCGTCGGCGGCGACCCGCTCTCGATCGCGGTCAAGGACGTGCAGCAGAGCCTGAGCCTCGATCGAGACCTCGTGCTGCGTTCGATGCGCCTCCTGGGCGACGTGGTCGAGGGCAACCTCGGCATCGAGCGCATCTGGCCGACACGTCGTGCCTGGCTCCGCGATCCGCACTCCGGGGCCGCCGTCTGGCACGACCTCCTCTGCACCGGCCAATGCATTCAGGTCGCGAGCATGACGTGGTGGTCGAACTGGCTGAACAACCCCGACGTTCGCCGCCGCTTCTTCGACCACATCGCCTCCAGCGACGCCTCGGCTCGCCTCGTCCTGTACGACCCCGACTCCGAGGTGGCGAGGCTCCGGTCCAGGGATGAGGGCGAGCCCAGCTTTCGGGGGGCGCTGCCGATGCAGCTCGAGATCGCCGCCTCGCTGCGCCAGCTCGCGGACGAGCTCCGCCGCCTGCCCGAGCCGGCACGGGCCCGGTTCGAGGTCCGTCTGACCGACCGCCATCCCCATCCCGCGCAGATCATCCGGGTCGACGATCGTATCCTGGTCGCGATCTACCTCGCCGGCAGCTCTGGTGGCTCCGCTCCCACCCTCCAGCTGATCGGGCCGTCAACGGGCTTCGAGACCTTTCGGCGCCAGTTCGAGATCCTCTGGGAGAGGGCACGACCGGTCACCGACCTGGAGCGGTACGTGGCCAGGCTGGCGACGCAGTGGCCGAGCGCCGGTTGAGGCGCCCCACCCACGGCGACGTGCGCGCGCACCCTCACCTCGAGCTCATCCCCCAACACCGGCAGGGCAGACGTCCAACAGGACGTCGGCCACCACCGGATGGTGATCGGAGCCCGAACCCACCACCGACCGGCAGCGGTACTCGATTACCCGGGCCGGTGGGTGGACGAGCACGTGATCGATGGCGCGGGGTAGCCGCTGATGCGTCGCACCCGGCCCCTCGAGCAGCTTGAACCCGCCCTGGCCTTCCAGGACCTGGGCGATGCACGGCTCGTCGCGCTCGGCGTTGAAGTCACCGACCAGGAACACCACCTCCTGCCCCGACAGGACGCGGGGCCGCAACAACCTGAGCAACCGTTCCGCCTGCCGCCTTCGCAGCTGCTGCGCCTCGAGGACGCGCCGGGGGTCGGGGTGGCTCCCTCGTTCTCCCGTCAACGTGGTGAGGTGGACACCGACCACGAAAGGGGAGATCGGGCCGCAGTCCACCCGGGCCACCACGGCGTCACGTGGCTCCGTGTTGCGGTCGCCCTCGTACTGAGGAGCACGGAACACGGGCACGCTACGAGGGCTGCCCGGGCGGCTCGGGTCGGCCAGCCGCACGAACCGAGTGCGCGAGAGGATGGCGTTGCCCTGGCGCCACTCCAGGAGGTCGGCGAAGACGGCCTCGACCATCAGGGCCTTGGACACGTTCAGATGCCGGCTCAAGGTGAGGGTGGGGGCGAAGTGGTACCCATCGCCGAAGCCGCAGGCAGCCGCGATCTCCCGGGTCACGCTCCCCCAGCTGCCGTCAGCGAGCTGCCAGTCGGTGGCCTCCTGCAGGATCAGGATGTCGGGAGCCTGCTCCCGAACGACCTCGATGATGGCGGCGAGGTCGCCACCGGGCTCGGCGCCGCGGACCGGGCCGGCTTTCCCGCCCGCCACGTTGAAGGTCATGATGCGCAGCCGCCGTCCGATCCGCCCGGCCGGGCGGGGATCGTCGAGTGACGTGGGCCCGGAGGCGTTCAAGGCGAGGGCGAGCGGCCGTGCCCGGCGATGGGGCCGCGACGGCGGACGACGGCATGGACGGCCCGGCCTCGGCCCCCCTCCCGGCCCGACCCCGGAGGGGTCCCCGGAATCGCGCCTCGGTCAGCTCCCGGCCGCCGGCTCGTGCGGGCCTCCCCCTCCCTCGTCCACGGTCGCGCCCGCGCGCCGCAAGGCCTCGAGCCACGCCGTGGCCGTCCGCTGGCTGCGCCGCTCCAGGGTGGGACGCAACCGCTCCAGCTTGTCCGCGATGCCCTCCAGGGTGAGGCCGTCCGCCCCTCGCACCCGCTGCCGCACCGCCTGCAGCAACCCATCGCTCAGGGAGGTGTAGGCGAGCACCTCCGCCAGCCGCCACTCGGAGCCGGCTCTCCACACCTCCCGCACGCACCGGCGCTCCAGGACCCGGAGGGCCTCCTCCCGCAGGCGTCGCGCCACCTCCGGGCTGCTCGACTCCACGTAGATCCGGCTGATGGGCTCGGTGCCCGAGGATCGGATCCGCAGGTAGTGGCGGCAATCGCCCGTCTCGTCGCAGAGCTGTAGCTCGGCCACGTCGTAACGCACGCCGCCCAGATATCTGATCCTCAGCCCGGCGAAGCGATCGGCGGGCGCCCCCCCTGGTCGATCGTCCTCGTCCCGCAGGCCGTCCAGGAAGTGGTCGATCAGGCCCTCCTTGGCCTCGACCACGGCGTCGACGTCCGCCCGCCCGGTGTTCGATCCCGCCCACTCCAGCCCGCCGTAGCTCACCCAGCAGCCGGGCAGCGCGGTCGTGCTGCGCCAGATCTCCTCGATCGAGCGCAGCCCGTGGACGGTGCCGTAGTAGGCCACCATGTCGAGGAGGAGCAGATCGGCCCAGATGCCGTCCTTGTCCGGGACGTGCCCGCGGGTGGAGAGCCCAGAACTCTCCTCGCCTCCGATCAACAGGGCGTTCCGCCAACCCTCGGGCAGGCTCTTCAACGCCCGATAGGACCGGTCCATCCGCCGGATCTCCTCGATGTACTTGACGCCGACCGGGACCAGGAAGGTGTTGGTGTAGCGCCGGTCCGCGGGCTCGCCGACCAGGAGCCGGTAGAACGGGTGCCGCACGTAGGCGGGGAGCGTGCCAGGGTCGGGCCTCCACTCCTCCGGGGTCTCGATCATTCCGGCCAGGACCTCGATCAGCGGCGATCCCGTCTGGGTGGCGACCACCCGCCCTCCCAGCTTTCGGTCCACCTTCAGGTACCGGACCAGCATGGGCAGGACCTGGTTGGGACGGAAGTACCGTCCGCCCCGATCGACCACGCCGAAGCGGTCGGCGTCGGTGTCGAGCGCGATGCCAAGGGTCGCCCCTGACCGCCGCACCGCCTCCTTCAGGGCGTCGATGTAGGGCTCCTCGGGGTTCGCGTAGTCCAGCCCCGGGATGCTCGGATCGCGCTCCCCGTGGATGACGACGTGGCGGACGCCGATCTCACCCAGCAGGCGGGGCAGGTAGCCGCGGCCCGCCCCGTGCATCTCGTCCACGACCACGAAGCCGTCCTTGAAGTACTCGCGGATGCGCTCCAGGTCGATCGGTATCCGCTCGTCGTCGACGCCGGCGCTCAGGATCCAGGTCGTGTAGCGCGAGATGGGGTCGAAGCCCCGGAGCCGGCCGTCGGCCCGGGCCTCGGCGAGCGACCCCACCCGGGCGCTCTGGTCGAGCAGCTGGAGGTCGTTCGCGTAGGCGGCGATGTAATCGGTCACGTTGGTCGGGGCGGGGTAGCCCAGACGGGGGTTGAACTTGATCCCCTGCCACTCGGGGGGGTTGTGGCTCGGGGTGCAGTTGATGAGACCGGCGACCTCGTCCGGGTCCAGCTCCTCGGTCAGGTAGTAGACCAGGGCCGGGGTGGGCGTGTCGCGATTGGCCAGGTCCACCAGGAAGCCGTTCCCCAGGCAGACCTCGGCCACCCATTCGGCGACCGTCCCGGCGTGCTGCCGGCTGTCGTAGCCAACCACGACCCGCCGGCCCTCCAGGTGCTCGGCGCCCACGTAGGCGGGCACGCCGTCGCCCTTGAGGAAGGCGCAGATGGCCTGCACCACCTGCTTGGCCCGGGTCTCCGTGAAGTCGACGTTCCAGCGGGCCCGGATGCCGGAGGTCCCGAACCTGGGGTACTTGCGGGCGTAGATCTCGGCCAGGAGCCCCGGCTCCCCGTCGGCGCCGCAGAGGTAGGGATCGGCGCACCGCAACCGGAAGGACCACAGGCGCTCGACGACGTTCCCGACCTGCACGACCCGAAAGGGCATGAACCGATCCGGCGCCCGATCGGGATCCATGCCGTCGAGCAGGGGCTCGATCTCCTCCTCGACGTAGGGCCCGAGGGGGCGAAAGCAGGGCAGGCGGAGGTACCGCCTGGCCAGTCCCACCGCTCGCCGACGAAGGCCGCTCACCAGCGGCAGCAGCTCACGGCGCCGGGCGTCGGACGCCGGCGCCTGCTCGTGCCGGTACTGTGGCGCCTCCGCGATCAGGGTGAGGAGGACGGAGAGCACCTTCGCCCATTCGGAGCGCGGCCAGGTCTCGGCCCCGGTCCCGTCCTCGAGCAGGACGGCCAGCTGGTCCAGGAAGACCTCCATGCCCGCCACCGCGGCCCGAACGGCGTCCGGATCGTCCGCGACCCGAAGGGCCCGGTTCAGGGTCACGAAGCGCGGCCCGAGACGCAGCGGCGCCGACGGCCCGGTCGGCGACCGGACCGGCGCCACCGCCGACGAGCGCCGTGCCCCGGCCCTCACCGCGTCTCCCCTCGAGACCCGGTCGCGCCCACCCGCCCGTACCGGTCCTCGAGACGGACCACGTCGTCCATGTCCGGGGTCGAGACCTCGAAGACGTCGCAGTCCTCCACCGCCGTCATGCGGTGCCGGGTGCCAGGGGTGATGTGGGCCGTGTCCCCCGGTCCCAGCCGGTGCACCCGTCCGTCTAGCTCCAGGTCGAGCACGCCGCTGGCCAGCATGATCCACTCGTCCTTGCGCTCGTGGTACTGGAGCGAGAGCGCTTCGCCCCGGTTGACGTGCAGGACCTTGCCCAGATAGCGGTCGGTGGCCGCCCAGCGCAGCTCGTAGCCCCAGGGCTTGTCCACCCGGTGGTCGTCCGCTCGTCCGATCTCAGCCATGGCCTCCGGTGCCTAAAGGTACTCGGTTTTCCCCAGCCGCTCCAGTCGCTCGACCACCCGCTTGACGTCCTGGGAGCGCGAGCGCGGGCAGACCAGGAGGGCGTCCGGGGTGTCGACGATCACCACCCCCTCCATGCCGATCACCGCCACCAGCTTGCCCGGGGCGGACACGAAGCAGTCACGGGCGTCGAGGAAGATGGCCGCTCCCTCCACCACGTTGCCGGCCTCGTCCCGCTCCAGCAGCCCGGCCAGCTCGCTCCAGGAGCCGACGTCCGTCCACTCGAAGCCGGCGGGCACCACCAGCAGCCGGTCGGTCCGCTCCATGACCGTGTAGTCCACCGCCTCGACCGGCAGCCGGGCGTAGCGCTCGGCGGCGAGACCCTCGTCCCCGGCCCGCCGGGCCTCGAGCACGGCCCGCAGCCCGTCATGGTGCTCCGGGCCGTGTCGGCGCAGCTCCTCGACGAAGACGTCGCAGCGCCAGCAGAAGAGGTTGAGGTTCCAGAGGTGGCGTCCTCCCTCCAGGTAGCGTCGGGCCGTCTCCGCGTCCGGCTTCTCCACGAAGCCGCGCACGGCCAGGGCCTGGAGACCGTCGAACTCCACCTCCTCCCCCACCTCGATGTAGCCGAAGCCGGTGGCCGGGTAGCGCGGCTGGAGCCCGATCGTCACCAGCCGCCGGGAGCGCTCGGCCAGGGCCGCCGCCCGCCGGACCGCGTCGTGGAAGGCGGGCAGGCCGCGGATGACGTGGTCGGCGGCGGTGGAGACCATGACCGCCTCGGGATCGCGCTCCAGCAGGGTCATGGCGGCCAGGCCCAGGGCGTTGGTCGTGCCCCGGGCCACCGGCTCCACGATCAGGGCCTCGGGGCCCAGGTCGGGAAGGAGGTGACGGAGGACCGCCACCTGGCGCTCCTCGGTGAGCAGGAACACCTGGCGGGCGAGCGGCCGGACCCGCTCCACCGCCTCGCCGACCAGCGGCCTGCCCGTGCCCGACAGGGACAGCACGTGCTTGGGCGCGGCCCGCCGGGAGCGGGGCCAGAGCCGGGTGCCGGCGCCACCGGCCGGCACCACCGCGTACAGGTGCTCGCTCACCGGCCGTCTCCCGCCGCCCCGGCCGTCGGCCAGGGCCGGGGGCCGACCCGGCCGGGACGGTCGCAGGGGATCGCCGGTTCGCGCCGGTGGCTCACGCCCGCAGCTCGGCCAGCAGCTCGGAGGCCCGCCGGGTGTCCTCCCAGGGGGCCTCGATGTCGGTCCGCCCGAAGTGCCCATAGCAGGCGGTGGAGCGGAAGAGCGGTCGGCGCAGGTTCAGCTCCTTGATGATGCCCAGGGGGCTCAGGTCGAAGAGGCGCAGGATGGCGCGCTCCAGCTCCGTGTCCGCCACCTTCCCCGTGCCCATGGTGTCCACCCGGACCGCCACCGGCTTGGCCACCCCGATCGCGTAGGCGATCTGGACCTCGCAACGCCTGGCCAGGCC
>Ga0209810_1003587_pt1 | contig 16061 bp, 9 predicted proteins | sample Coa_R1_7_FD_187159 | JGI IMG/M metagenome (GOLD analysis project Ga0209810, IMG submission 187159) | Surface soil microbial communities from Centralia Pennsylvania, which are recovering from an underground coalmine fire - Coalmine... | ecosystem: Environmental > Terrestrial > Soil > Unclassified ...
AGGCGATGGCGGCGTGATCGGCGCAATAGGGGCGGCCGGGTTCCGGTCGTGCGCCGCAGAAATGGAAATCGTCGTCCCCAGGGTGCCCGTGCGGCCACATGCAGACAGGCCCGTGAAAGTCGAACGGGTTGCGCTTCGGTTCCGGCTTCTGTGTGACGACGCGCGGCACCAGGCCGATGCGATGAACCTTGCCGATGACAGCGTTTTTGGTGACGCCGATCCGGCGTCCGATCTCGGCGGTGGTCACCCCCTCTTCCCACAGCCGCGTCAATTCGTCGATGCGCTCAGGCGTCCATGTACCAGCGTCCATTTCCCCCAACCCCGTATGCTGTAGCCTGGTCGTTTCGTGCCACAAGATACGTACCACTCTTGTGGTGTCGTGCCAAGCTGTATCTACATCTTGTGTCAGGACGCTGGGGGAACGCGTCTGTAGCTCACCACCTTCGACAGATATGCCGGCATGTGTGCCCCCGGGAGGAAGACGGGAGACCACAACCGGTCGAGATCCTCGCTTAGATAACTCCGAAAATAAGGCTCATGGAAGGCAAAAGGAAACCATTCCAGCATTACGTCGTAATCGGGCTCGTCGCCGGTTTGCAGCGAATCGACAAAGATCACGACGCCACCCGGTTTTAACACCCGCGCGATCTCGGCGACGACGGCCCGGCGCGCCCGCGGCGGCAGCTCGTGAAACAAATAAACGCAGGTGACGACGTCGAACTCGGCGTCACCGAAGGGCATCGCCTCGGCTTGGCCTTCAAGAAGCTCCACCCGCGACCATTCGCGGAGCCGCCGCCGCGCCACCGCGAGGTAGGGCGCGGACAGATCGAGGCCGGTCACCGCCAGCCGCGGGTAGTTGCGCTTGACCTCGCGCAGGAACTCGCCGGTGCCGCAGGCTGCATCGAGCAGCTTCGCCCGCTTCCGCCCGGCCAACGCCTGGCGCAGTGGCACCAGCGCTTGGCGCCGCATCGCCGCCGCCGCACCGCCGAACAAGACCTCGACCTGATGGTCGTAGCGCTCGGCGGAGGCGTCGCTGAGATAGCCGTCGGTCTGAAAATGAAACTTCTGCAAATAATATTTCGGGTAGTCGCCCGGCGGCACATAGTCCATCAAGCGCTCGCGCTTGTCGCCGTGGCGGCGCGCCTCGACGGCGCCGAGGTCGCCGAAGAAATCGGCGGCCCGGCGCAATTCGGCCAAGGGGTTGCCGGGCCAATCCTCGGGCGCCGCGTAATGCCCCGCCTCGATATTCCGCCAGTCCTGTTCCAGGAGGGCGCGCAGATCGTCGAGGATGCGGCGGCGATTTGGCATCTCGCGCCCGCGCAATTCGTCGGGCAGGGGCAACGGCCGCGACAGCCGCGCCGCCAGCAGCTTCTGCCCGAAATACCACGACACCCGCAGCGACTGCGCCGCGTCGTAGGCCAGCTTGTCGAACGACACCCTCATTGACGCGCAACGACATATACCGCGCCGGCGGATTTGCAATGCCCGCCGCGCATCGGCTTTAATCTGCCAAAGCTCTGCCCTAGCGCCAACGAGGGATGACACGATGCCGCGCTTCCGCACCCTCGACGAACTCGATGTCGCGCAGAAGCGCGTGCTGCTGCGCGCCGACCTCAACGTGCCCGTCAAGGACGGCAAGGTCACCGACGCGACCCGCATCGAGCGTCTCGCGCCGACGATCGAGGCGCTGCTCGCCAAGGGCGCGCGGGTCGTCGTCATGTCGCATTTCGGCCGGCCGAAGGGGCCGGACCCGTCGCAGTCGCTGCGCCCTCTCGTCGAGCCGCTGAGCCGGGCGATCGGCGGCAGGCCGGTACATTTCGCCGCCGATTGCGTGGGGCCGGAGGCCGAGCGTGTCGTCAAAGCGCTGCGGCCGGGTGAGGTCGCGCTGCTCGAAAACCTGCGCTTTGACAAGGGCGAGGAGGCAAACGATCCGGAGTTTGCGCGGGCGCTCGCCACGCTGGGCGACGTCTACGTCGATGACGCCTTCTCGGCGGCGCATCGCGCGCACGCCTCGATCGCGGCGCTGGCGCACCTGCTGCCGGCGGCGGCGGGGAAGCTAATGCAGGCGGAGCTGGACGCGCTCGGCGCCGCCCTCGAACACCCGCAGCGCCCGGTCATGGCGCTGGTCGGCGGCGCCAAGGTGTCGACCAAGCTCGACCTGCTCAAATTCATCATCGGCAAGGTCGATCGCCTGGCGATCGGTGGCGCCATGGCCAACACGTTTCTGTTCGCCCAGGGCCGCCCGGTCGGCCGCTCGCTATGCGAGGCCGATCTCGCCGCGACCGCGCGCGACATTCTCACGCAAGCCGAACGGCGCGGCTGCGCGATCCTGCTGCCGCAGGACGCGGTGACGGCGGAAGCGCTGGCGCCGGGCGTCGTGACGCGAACCGTCGGCATCAACGCGGTGCCGATGAACGCGATGATCCTCGATGTCGGCCCGGCGAGCGTCGCGGCCGTCGCGGCGGCGCTGGAGGAATCCCGCACGCTGGTATGGAACGGGCCGGTCGGCGCCTTCGAGACGCCGCCGTTCGACCGCGGCACGCTCGCGATCGCCAAGAAGGTCGCCGAGCTGACGCGGGCGAAGAAACTGCTGTCGGTGGCGGGCGGCGGCGACACCGTCGCCGCCCTGGCCGCCGCCGGCGTCACCGACGACCTCACCTATGTCTCGACCGCCGGCGGCGCCTTTCTCGAATGGCTCGAAGGCCGCGAACTCCCCGGCGTCGCCGCTCTCACTGCATCCTGACGGCCGAGCAAGCGTAGGGCGGGTGGAGCGCGGCGGAACCCGCCGGGTAGCCGCAAGCGGCGCCGGTGGGTTCCGCTTTCCGCCCTACCCGCCCTACAAGCCGTAGAGCTTGGCGGCGTTGTCGTGGGTGAGCTTGCGGCGCAGGTCGGGGCCGAGGTCGCTCATCTGCCGCTCGATGGCGTTTAGCGAATTGGGCCACACCCCGTCCGGGTGCGGATAGTCCGAGGCCCACAAGAGGTGCCCGTCGCCATAGAACGGGACCAGCGACATCGTCACATAATCTTCCTGGAAGGTCGCGTAGATCTGCCGCTTGAACAGCTCGCTCGGCTTGGTCTCCAGGTCCTTGCCGCCCTTGTCGGCCCAGAATTCCTTGGCCTCCCAGAGGCGCCAATGGCGATAGTCGAGCTCCTGGATCAGCCACGGCAGCCAGCCGGTGCCGGCTTCGGCCATCACCAGTTTCAGCCTGGGGTGACGTTCCAAAATGCCCCAGGCGAACAGGTCGATGAACGGCTCCAGGAAGTTTGCCATGAAGAACTTGGTGTTCTCGAAGACGCTGGCCGCCTTGCCGGCGACGCGGTCGCCGGGTTTGCCGACGAACACGGTGATGTGCCAGCCGAGGATGATCCCGGTCTCCTCCAGCGCGGTCCACAGCTTGTCCCAGGCCGGGTCGTCGAGCTTCGGGCTGATGTTGGCGATCATCAGCGACACCTGGCGCACCCCGCCCTTCTTCGCGAGGCGCATCAGCTCCTCATAGGCCGTGTCGGGCGTCTCGGGCAGCATCGGGGCGCCGATCAGCCGGTCGGGTGCCGCCTGGCAGAACTCCAGCAGCCAGTCGTTATAGACGCGGTAGCAGGCGACGCGCAGCAGCGGATCGTCGGTCGAGATCTGAAAGATCGGGCCGAAAATGACCTGCGCCTGGACGCCGTCGCGGTCCATGTCGGCGAGCCGCAGTTCCGCCACCGCCGGCCGGCGGGCGCTCTGGTCGTAGATGCCGGCGCGATCGAACGAGTTGTAGAGCGGCTTGACCGGGCGCTGGTTGCCCGTCGCCGGCGGCTTGCCGTCCCACCGGCCCCACACCTTGCCGTCACAGATCCACACCGCCTGGCCGTCGCGTTCGCCGACATAGGGGGCGCGGTCGCGCAGCTCCGCCGGCAGCCGCGTCTGCCACAGATCGGCCGGCAACTGGCTCAGATCCATATGGTCGTCGCACGAGATCAGTGGGTGAGGCACGCGTCCCTCCTTCATCGTCTGGCAATATTACCGGCTTGCGCGGATCTTCGCGATGGCTTTACCCCCATTTGGGAGCTTTGGTCCGGAGATGCAGGAGGTTCTCGGCACTTCATGACGCTCGACCTCGGCGCACTGAGCCGCGTGCTGTCGCCGGAGAAGGTGGCGGCGATCCGGGCGGTGCCCTGCTTTCGCGACAGCGGTTACCGCGGCCTCGATATCGGCGGGACCCTCGACTATTACGCCCGGCGCTACGTCGCCCAGATCAGCAAATTCACCGAGATCGACGAGCGCGGCGTGATCGCCGACATCGGCGCGGGCTTCGGCTGGCTGGCGATCGCCTTCGCTCTGCTGACGCCGGCGCGCGTCATCGCGGTCGATGCCGATGACGCGCGTCTTGCGGCCGCCAGAGCCATCGCGGACATCGTCGGCGTGGCGGACCGCATCGAGTGGCGCGCCGGCCGTCTCGGCAAGCTGCCGCTCGCCGACCGAGAGGCGCGGATCGGCTATTGCATCGAGGTCATCGAGCACATCGGGCGGGACGAGGCGGCATTGCGCGACCTCGCGCGCATCAGCGGCGAATACCTCGTTCTGACGACGCCCAATCGGCTGTTCCCGATCATCGCGCACGATACCGAGCTGCCGTTCTGCCACTGGCTCCCGCTGCGCTGGCGGCGCGGTTATGCCCGCCTGTTCGGCCGCACGCGGTGCGAAAACGACAACCTTTTCTGGAGTGCAACCGACCTCGCGCGGTGCCTGCCGGAATTCGAGGTCGTCTCGGGCTTTATGCAGTACCGCTCGCTGGACGATTTTCTCGCCACGTTCCCGATCTACCTTCCCTACCGCGGCGGCCACGACGCCGCCGGCCCTTCGCGCGCTCGGCTCGGCTATTACCGCCTCGCCGCCCGCCTCGGACGGCGGTCGCAGTACGTGCTGCCGAACCTCGCCGCGGTCTACCGGCGCCGCGACGCGAGGTAGCGGCAGCGGCCGGAAAGCCTTAGGCTTTCGCGGCACGAACCTGCCGAGACGAGCCATGCCCCTCGACCAGCCCGCCGGCGCCGCGCTCGAGCGCCGGCTCCGCCGCGAAATCCGCGGCGACATCATGTTCGACGCCTTCAGCCGCGGCCGCTATAGCACCGACGCCTCTATCTACCAGATCGAGCCGCTCGGCGTCGTCGTGCCCAAAGACCGCGACGACGTGACGACCGCCTTGCAGATCGCGCGCGAGGAGGGCGTGCCGGTCTTGCCGCGCGGCGGCGGCACTTCGCAGTGCGGCCAGACCGTGGCGCGGGCGCTGGTGCTCGATTGCAGCAAATACATGGACCGGGTCGTCGCCATCGACGTGGAAGGGCGGCGGGCGCGGGTGCAGCCGGGGGTCGTGCTGGAACGGCTCAACCAGTCGTTGCGCCGGCACAAGCTCTTCTTCCCGGTCGATGTCTCGACCGGCGACCGCGCCACGATCGGCGGCATGACCGCCAACAATTCCTGCGGCGCGCGCTCGATCCGCTACGGCAACATGGTGCACAACGTGCGCGCCATCGACGCGCTGCTCGCCGACGGCACCGAGGCGCGCTTCGCCGAGGTGCCGGGCAATTTCGGCGAGGACGTCGCGCCGGAGCGCTACCGCCAGCTCGTGAGCGACATGCGGGCGCTGCACCGGCGCGAGGCCGACGAGATCGACCGCCGCTTCCCGAAGCTGTTGCGCCGGGTCGGCGGCTACAACATCGACATGATTTCCGACGAGGGCCACAACATGGCCCGGCTGTTGGTCGGCTCCGAAGGCACGCTCGCCTTCTTCAACGAAATCGAGCTCGACCTGCAGCCGATCCCGCCGCACCGGGTGCTGGGCATCTGCCATTTCCCGAGCTTCTACGAGGCGATGGCGGCGACGCCGAAAATCGTCGAGCTCGGCCCCTGCGCGGTCGAGCTGGTGGACCGCACGATGATCGAGTTGTCGCGCGACATCCCGATGTTCCGCGCCACCGTCGATCGCTTCGTGCAGGGCGAGCCGGCGGCGATCCTGTTGACCGAGTTCGCCGGCGAGGACGCCGCCGACAATCTGCGCCGCTTGAAGGCCCTGGTCGAGCTGATGGCGGAGCTGGGGTTTCCGGGCGGCGTCGTCGAGGCGGTCGATCCCGCCTTCCAGAGCGCGGTGTGGAACGTCCGCAAGGAGGGCCTCAACATCATGATGTCGATGAAGGGTGACGGCAAACCCGTCTCCTTCATCGAGGATTGCGCGGTGCGGCTCGAAGATCTCGCCGACTACACCGACCGCCTCACCCGCGTCTTCGAAAAGCACGGCACCTACGGCACGTGGTACGCCCATGCTTCGGTCGGCACCTTGCACGTGCGGCCGGTGCTGAACCTGAAGCAGGACATCGAGGTCAAGAAGCTGCGCGCCATCGCCGAGGAGGCGTTCGCGATGGTGCGCGAATACAAGGGGTCGCATTCCGGCGAGCACGGCGACGGCCTCGTGCGCTCCGAGTTTCACGAGCCGATGTTCGGCTCGCGCATCGCCCGCGCCTTCGAGGAGGTCAAGGACAACTTCGACCCGTCGGGGCTGTTCAACCCCGGCAAGATCGTGCGGCCGCCGAAGATGGACGACCGCAGCCTGTTCCGCTTTAAGCCGGGCTACACGCAGCTGGCGCTCGACACCGCCTTCGACTGGTCGGACTGGGGCGGTTTCGCGAGCGCCGCCGAGATGTGCAACAACAACGGCGCCTGCCGCAAATCCGACCCCGGCGTCATGTGCCCGTCCTACCGAGCGACCGGCGACGAGCAACACCTGACGCGCGGCCGCGCCAATACGCTGCGCCTCGCCTTGTCCGGCCAGCTCGGGCCGGACGCGCTGGTGTCCGACGCGATGCGCGAGACGATGTCGCTGTGCGTGTCGTGCAAGGGCTGCAAGCGCGAATGCCCGACCGGCGTCGACATGGCGCGGATGAAGATCGAGTTCCTGCACCAGTACCGCAAGACGCACAAGCTGTCGGCGCGCGAGCGGCTGGTGGCCTACCTGCCGCGCTATGCCCCTTACGCGGCGCGGCTCGCGCCGCTGCTGAACCTGCGCAACCGTAGCCCGCTCCTCGCCGCCCTCGGCGAGCGCCTGTTCGGCTTCGCGAAAGAGCGGCCGCTGCCGGAATGGTCGCGCCGGCCCTATCGCGGCACCGGCCCCCACCCCTACCCTCCCCCGCTTGCGGGGAAGGGAGAAGATGGGGAGGGTGCGAAAAGCCCTCCCCCGCAAGCGGGGGAGGGTTGGGTGGGGGCCGCCGCCGCACGGCCGGGAGAGGTCGTGCTCCTCGTCGATACCTTCAACCGCTATTTCGAACCGGAAAATGCGCGCGCGGCGGAGCGGGTGCTGCGGCGCGCGGGCTACCGCGTCCTGACACCTGAGCCGGAGGTGGGCCGGCCGCTGTGCTGCGGCCGCACCTTTCTGACCGTCGGCCTCGTCGAGGAAGCAAAGCGCGAAGCGCGGCGTATGCTCGACGCGCTGGCGCCGCACATCGCCGCGGGGCGGACTATCGTCGGCCTCGAACCGTCCTGTCTTCTGACTCTGCGCGACGAGTTTCCGGCGCTGTTGCCGGGAGCGGAGGCGACGGCACTGGCGGCGCGGGCGCAGCTCTTCGAGGAGTTCGTGATGGCGCAGCGCGGCAATGGCGCCTTCAATCTGGCGCTGCAGCCGATGCCGGGCCGCAAGGCGTTGCTGCATGGCCATTGCCATCAGAAGGCCTTTGGCACCGCCGCCGCCGCGGCCGAGGCGCTGCGGCTGATCCCGCAACTCACGGTCGAAACGTTCGACTCAACGTGCTGCGGCATGGCCGGCGCCTTCGGCTACGAGGCCGAGCACTACGACGTGTCGCTCAAGATCGGCGAGCTCGGAATGTTGCCGACAATGCGCGCCGCCTCGCCGGACGCGATCCTCGCCGCTTGCGGCACCTCCTGCCGCCACCAGATCGCCGATGTGGCACGTCGCGATGCCCGCCACATCGTCCGCATCCTCGACGACGCCTCGGCGGAGGCGTAGCCGCGGCGGCGCGTCAGGCGAGTTCGGGCATCACCTCGCGCGCGAACCGGCGCAGGTGCTCGCGCGAGCCCGCAAAATCGATGACCATGACGTACTCGACGCCGCCCGCCTGCAGCGCCTTGAGGCGAGCGACGATCTCCTCCGGCGGGCCAAGCAGCGCGTCGCTCTCGTTGGCGGCGCGCATCTCGGTTTCGCTGAGCGCGCGCCGCGGCCGGCCGAGGGTCGGCGACTCCCCCGTCGGCGACAGCGCCAGCTGCTGCACGCTGCGCATGAACTTCATCCGCAGCTGGTGCGCAGCCTCGCGTTCCTCGGCGTTGGTTGCCATCAGCAGCGCGCGGGTCAGGCCGACGGTGGCCGGGTCGAAGACGCGGCCCTGCGCCTCAACCGCCCGGCGGTAGATCGAGACGCCCTCGGCGACCGTCGCGGCGCTGCCCGCCTGGCCGAGCAGCAGGTTGTAGCCGTTCTCGGCGGCATAGCGGATCGACGCCGGGCTTTGCGCGCCGACCCAGAACGGCGGGTGCGGTTTCTGCACCGGCGCCGGCTCGATGACCACATCCTCGAAATTCCAATATTTGCCGCGATGCGAGAAGCGTCCCGGCGTCGTCCAGGCCTTGCGCAGAAATGCGACCGTCTCCTGGTAGCGTTCCTCGGCCTCGGCCATCGGGATGCAGAAGCCGTGGAACTCGCCCCAGCGGTAGCCCTTGCCGATGCCGAAATCGAAGCGGCCGTTCGACAAGAGGTCGAGGGTCGCCACCTGCTCCGCCAGCAGCGCCGGGTTGTGCCACGGGAGCACGAGGACGGCCGTCCCGAGCCGAATGCGGCTGGTCTTGGCGGCGAGATAGGTCAGGAAGCCCAGCGTCGCCGAGACCTGGCCGAAGCCGGTGAAGTGGTGCTCAACAAGGAACACGCTGTGAAAGCCGAGCGCCTCGGCCTCGCAGATGTAATCGACGTAGTCGGTGTAGATCCGGCTGTCGCTCGCCTGCTCGCCCATCTCGGTGCGGGCGCCGCCGAACAATCCGAACTTCATCCTCGCCCTCCGTTTGGGCGGGATCATGGACCGGCGCCCCCGCACACCGCAAGGCGCCGGTCTTATGACGCGTGACGCGAGACGCAGGCCAAGCGGACCGTCATGGCCGGGCTTCGACCCGGCCATCTTTGCGGCACTCAAGATCGCCGGGTCGAGCCCGGCGATGACGAGAAAAGAGATGTCTGGGGCAGGTTCCAGCCGGCTAGACTAGAATTGTCATTCCCGCGCCAGCGGGAACCCAGAGCCAACGCTCCGTCATCCGCCCCTGGACCCCCGCTTTCGCGGGGGTGACGGAAAGAGTGCCAATTCGGTCGAAACCGCTCCAGACCAGAGCGAGCTGCGCCAGGGTCGATCGGATCCCGCGCTAACCCCCCCTTATTTCTTCGCGTCGGCGTAGGGATAGATCAGCTTGCCGGTGGCGTATTTCTGCGGCCACAGGATCGTCTGACGGCTATCATTCGTCCATTGTTCGAGGCCGTTGCCTTGGACGCCGTGATACTGCACCTCGAGCACCCGCGGCTCCGCCCATTCGCCGTTGGGGCCGTACTTGATGTCGCCCTCGATCGTTTTGAACGTGTGGGTGCGGACGTAGTCTGCGATCTTGTCCTGGTCGAGGCTCTTGGCTCCCTCGATCGCCTGCTGCACGACCTGGCAATTGGCATAGGCGAACGGTGCAAGGTAGTAGCCGAGTGGATCGACGCCGGCGCCGGCCGCCTTCGCCTGGTACTTCTTCAGGAAATCGTCGACGCCGGGGAATTTGAGGGTCGGCGCCGGCTCCCAGAAATCGTAGGTGACGATGCCGTTGAGTTGCGGCCCGAGCTTTTCCTTGAAGGTCGCATATTGCAGTCCGACGAGGCCGCCGCCGAACAGCTTGGCGTGGATGCCAATCTCGTTGACGGCATGGACCATGCCGACCGCATCGGGGGGATAAGAGGCGCTGAACACGACATCGGGGTTGGTGGCGTCGATCGCGCGCACGATCGGCGTGAAGTCGGTCGTGCTCGGCGGATAGGTCTTGTCGTAAACGATCTGCAGCCCGGCTTCCTTGGCGTTCTTGCGGGCGCCGTCTGACGCGTTTTTCGGAAACTCGGCGTCGGCCGCGATGATCGCCAGCGTCTTCGGCTTCGGGGTCTGGGCCGCGGCGATCTCGAAAAAGCCCTTCGAGAAGCTGGCGCTCGGATCTGGGCCGCCGGTCGGCACCATCGAGAAGTATTTCGGGTAATGGAACTCCTTGTTCACGTCGAGGCCGAACAGCCCGAAGAACGTCATGTTATGCTGGATCACGACCGGCATCGCCGGCGCCAGCAGGTTGGTGCCGTAATCGCCGATGACGATGTCGACCTTATCGACGTCGAGCAGCTTCGTGAAGATGCCCGGCACCGTCGCCGGGTTCGACTGGTCGTCGTAATAGATGAGCTGCACCGGGCGGCCCATGATGCCGCCCTTCTCGTTGACCTCGTCGCGCCAGATTTCGATGGCGAGCAGCGCCTGTTTCCCCGCCGCGGCGAGGCCCCCGGTCAGGCCCATGCCAAAGCCGATCTTGATCGGCTCCGCCGCGCTCGCCGTCCCGGCGCCGAGCGCGCCCGACAGCAGGCCGGCCGCAACGACCGGCAGAAGACGACGCACTGCCCGCGATCCAACCATCGTTTCCTCCCTGAAATTTTTCGCACTGTAACCTATCGCGGCCGCGCAACAGCGCGGAATCAGGCCGACGCGGCGCGGCCAGCGGCGTATCGCCTCACGTGCTTCGGCCGTTATTTCGGCATTTCGCGACGGGCGAGCGCGGCGAGCAAGGTCAGGCTCGCCGAGTAGTAGTCGTCGCCGGCGCCGACCGTCGGCAGCGGCGGCGGGTTCGGGTCGCGGTAGCTGCGCGCCAGCCGCACGATGGCCTCAACGCCGGCGGACGCCTGGTACGGCGAGACGCTGTTGTCGGTGACGTCGGCCCAGGCCGGCACCGGCCGCGTCCCAAAGATGTTCCAGAAGTCGAGATACGAGGCGAGCCGCTCCGGGGTCGCCTCGCCCGCCCAGATCAGGTAGAGCGGGACGCGCACCGCGTCGAAGCCGAAGCGCGGCGGGTAACGCTCGTCGAGCGAGATGTTGCCGTCGGACGCGATGTCGATCCAGTCCGGGGTCAGCCCCCAACGCCCGAAGCGCGCCTCCGCCAAGAGGCCGAGCCCGTCCCGCCGCAGCCGCGCCCACTCCGGCGCCGGCGCGAGCCGGGCGAACTCGTTCAGCGCCGGATAGATGTAGTAGGACGGGTTGACGACGACTCCGCGCCCGTCGCGAAAGCCGGCGGCGCCGGGCAACAGCACGAGCCGCGCCGCCACCGGCGCCAGCAGCTTGCGCCGGATGTCGGCGACGATATGGCCGGCGAAGGCGGCGTAGCTCGGCTCCCGCCACTGCCGCCCGGCGCGCGCCAGGGCCCAGGCGATCAGGATGTCGCCGTCGGCCGCATCGTTGGCGTCGGCGACAGCTCCCTTGCCATCCCATTTCCACGAGAACAGCGCGCCATCGCGCCGCTGCAATTTTTCGTGGGTCCAGGTCCAGACGCGGTCGAAGGTGCGGCGGTCGCCGTAGCTCTCCGCCAGCAGCATCGCCCAGCCCTGTCCTTCTGTATGCGTCTCGTTGTTGCCGTTCGCCAGCACCCGCCCGTCGCCGGCGACGAAGCGGTCGCGGTAGGCGATCCACGGCGCGATGTCTTGCGCAGAGGCGATTGCGGGTAGGAAAAGGAGGGCCAGGCAGAACAGGACAAACGCCCGGTCCCGTACCGCTCTTCGCCATTGCATCGCGGCAGCGGCGCCCCCACCCCAACACTCCCCCGCTTGCAGGGGAGGGAGAAGATAAGCCCTCCCCCCAAGCGGGGAAGGGCGCGAGTAAGCCCTCCTCCGCAAGCGGGGGAGGGTTGGGAGGGGGTCATGCCAAGCCCGTAAAGGTCGGCCGATCAATCGTGGCGGCCGTAGTGGAAGGCGAAAGGGGCGCCGGCGCCGCGCGGAGCCTCGACGAGGCGGGCGGTGAAGGCGGGGTCGCCGCCCTGCTCGCCCAGCCACTCGGTGTACAGCCCTTCGAGCACCGGCACGAGCCAGCTGCGCCGGCTCTCGTCCTGCGGGATCAGCGGGTAGGCGCCGTGCACGATCTCGATGAAGCGCCCGCTTTCCGCCACCCGCACCCAGCCCCAATCCATGCCTTCGAGCACGGCGTTGATGTCGTCTTGCAGGTCCTCAAGGCTCTCGCATCGGCGCAGCGGCAGCGACTGCGCCATCCGCGAGCCGATCGTCTCGAGAAAATGGTCGGCCTCGCTCGCGTCAACGCGCTCCTCGAACTCGCCGAACATCGCCGCGAGAAAATGAACCCATTGCCGCGAGCATTGCTGCTTCGCGTAGTAGCGAAGCGAGATCAGCTCCTCATCCAGAGACGTGCTCATCACAATCTTCCCGGGCGCATCGTCGGATAATTCGGAACCGGCTCGGACACGCCGAACACCTTGCGCAGATAAATCTTGCCGGTCGCCTCGGTGAAATCCTCCGCGTTGTCCACGGTCGCGAGGGCGCCGACCGAGAACCCGTCGTTGAGCTGGTATTCGACCTGACCGCGCAGGCCGAAGGACGGTCCTGTCGTGCTGCGCGAGCTGTAGAAGGACGTGGCGCCGGTGGCCTGGAGGGCGGCTTGCAGCGCCGGGTCCTTCGGGAAATACGGGCTCTGCTTCTCGTTGAAGGTCTGCACCCCGATCGAGCCGCCCAGCAGGTATTCGAAGCGGCCGTCGCGGCCCGAATATTCCATCGGGATGCCAAAATTGAGGTAGTTCTGCGGGCTGAAATAGCCGCCCTGCCCGAGCGTAAAGAAACGCAGGTTCTTGTCGTAGGTAAAGTAGGTCAGGTTGACGCCGATCTTGAACGAATTGTCGCCGGAGCGGTAGGGCCGGATAAAGCCGCCGACGGTCGCGTCGAACTCGGTGTTGCTCTCGATGTGCTTGCCGTCGATCGCGCCGCCGCCGCCGCCTGCGTACAGCCCCAACTCGCCATTGTCGTAGCTGACGAGGCCTTCGCCGCCGGTACGCACGGCGCCGCCCCAGGTAACGCCGCTCGCCGGGTCTTTCGTGCCGGCGTAGGAGAGGATGCTGTCGGTGATCGGCTGGCGCGACGCCTCGACCTTGATCTGCAAGGAGTTCGCGGCGCCCTTCGGGACCAGCGGGATCGGCGGCGGCACCTCTGAACTGTAGTTGTTGTAGTAGGAAATCGCCGGCTGATTGCCCGCCGGCCCGGGCCACGCGAAGGCGAGGCGGCCGATGATGTTCTCGACCGGGAAGCCGAGCGGGGTCGTGCCGATTTCGCCGCCGAAGTTGCGGTAATTATAGGCGGCCGAGAGGGCGACGCCGCCGGCGGTCTGGTCGCTGCCGCCCGGCAACACCGCATTCGGCCCCAGCCGCGCCAGCACCAGCGGATCGCTGCCGAAGCGCGGCAATGCGTTCGTCGAGGGAGTGCCGGCCGTCAGGTAGGTCGGGATCGCCGACAGCCGCAACGTACCGGTGTAGAACGGCGAGAACGAGCCTTCGATCGGCACCCCGATCTGGGTCAGCCGGCTCAACCCTTGCTCGCCGTCGCGCCAGCGGAAGGCCGCGCCCGCCTGAAGCATCGGGTTGGTCTCGGCCTCGATCGCCGCCATGCTGCGCTGAATGTCAAGCTCCAGCGAATCCTGCGGCGTCGGCGCGGGCATGGGCCGCGCGAACGGCGGCGGGCGGTAGCCCTCGACCGGGGGCGGCGGCAATGGTTCCAGTGCCGGCGTCGGCGCCGAGTACGAGTATTGCGCGACCTGCGTGCGGCCGGGCGGCGGCAGGTCGCCGAGGTCGGGAGCGCTCGCCGACGCGTCCGCCATTTGCGGTGCCGCGCCGGGCGCGTCGATCATCGCCGCCGGCGCGGCGCCAGGGCGCGGCGGCCGCTCGCCGAGATGCGGCGGCACGGTCAGATCGTCGCTGTCGGCCGCAAGCGACGCGAGCTCGATGCGGGCCGCCGCAGTCGGCGCGTCGCCGGCCTCCGCGACCGCGGGACCGGCAGGCGGCAGCTCGGCCTGCGAGCCGCGGAACGGATTGGGCGGCAGCATCCCGGGCGCCGCCGGCATGGTGCCGGGGGCGGCGGCGGGTCCGGCCGCGCCGGCCTGCTGCGCGTTAATCGCCCGCGCCGTTTGCAGGGCGCGCATCGCCGCGCCGTTGTCCCCGTTCGCCCGGTCGATCTCGGCTTGCAGGTAATAGAGCCGCGGGTTGTTCGGGTAGAGCTGCATGCCATGCGCGAGGTAGGCGCGGGCGCGCGCCAGGTCTCCCGCCTGGATCGCCCCGCCGACCGCACCGCGGATGACGTTGATATCGCCGGGGCTCTGCCGGTAGGCGGCGTCGAAGAAGCGCATTGCCTCTTGATTGCGTCCGGCGGAGGCGTAGATGCGGCCGGTCGCGAGCAGCAGGTTCGGGTCGTTCGGGTTCGCCGCGAGCAGCGCCGACACCTGGTCGTAGGCGTCGGCGTAATCGCCGCGGCCGCGCAACTGCTCGGCGCGGCTGGAAGCGATCTGCGCCTCCAGCCGTTCGAGGGCGCGGCGGTCCTCGGCGTTCAGCCGGCCGCTGGCGGAGAGCTGCCGGATGTACGCGGCCGCCTCGGCGTCGTTGCCCGACTTCAAGAGCAGCCCGGCGTAATCGATCGTCGCGCGAGGCGATGGCGGCCCGCCGCGCGCCATTGTCTCGCGTGCGATCTGCAACGCGGCGCGGGTCTCGCCGATGTCGGAGAGCGCATCCGCCACCAGCCGCGCCTTCTCCGCCGTCGCCGGCGGCCGCGAATAGAGCGATACCAGGATATTGCGCGCCTCGCCGCGGTTGCCCGCGCGGGCCAGCTGCTTCGCCCGCTCGATCTCGGCGGTGACCATGATGCGGTCGCGGAAGGCGGTCATGTCCGGCGTCAGCGAACCGGCCGGGATGCGCTCCAGCTTGGCCATCGCATCCGAAAAGCGGTTCTGCTCGCTGTCGAAGATCGCGGCGGCGTACCAGCTGACGGCGGTGTTGCCGGACGCGGCCGGATCGATGACGACCCGCGCCTGCGCCGGCTCGCCCTGGCGCGCCAGGAACCGCGCGAAATCGAGCCGCACCCAGGGGTCCATCGGGTCGGCGGCAAGCGCCTGCTGGTATTTCGACAGCGCCTGCGCCGTGTCGCCGTGCGCCTCCGATGTCTTGGCGTCCGTCCGCAGAACCTCGGCCCGCAGATGATTGGCGCCGCCGAGCTTGCCGGCGGGCAGGCGGTCGGCCAACGCCTGCGCCTCGGCGGTCTTGCCCTGCGCCGTCAGCTCGTTGAACAGGCCGACGGCGGCGTCGGAGTTTTGCGGCTGCGCCGCGAGGACGGCGCGGTACGCCTGTTCGGCCGCGGCGTGGTCGCCGAGCTTCGAATCGACGTCGGCAAGCACCAGCTCGGCGTTCCACGCGTCGCGGCCGTGCCCGACCAGACCCGCCGCCAAGCTCTTCGCGCGCTGGTAGTTGCCTGCATCGCGCGCCGCCTTCGCGGCGTTCAAGGTCGCCCAGAACGTGGCGCTTTCATACGCTACGGCCCATTGGCCCCGGCGCGCCGGAGCGGCGCGCATGGCGCGGCCGAGCAGATCGCGCGCTTCGCCGAAGCGCTGCTGCCGCAGCCGGATCAGGCCAAGGCCGGCGAGGGCGTCGGGGTCGCCCGGGTGTAGCTTGAGGTCGGCCTCGAATGCGCGTTCGGCGGCGGCGAGGTTGCCGCGCTGCAGATCGGCGTAGCCGACCGTGCGCTGCGTGTCGCCGGTATTGCCGCCGGCCGCCACGCCCCGCGCGGCGTCGGCCATGTGCTGCCGCACCTGAGCATCCTGCGGAAATTGCGCGAGATATTCGTCATAGAGCTGGCGGTCGCGCGGGGTGTTGCCGAGCCACGTCAAGGCATCGCGCCACGCTTTTACCGCCTGCTGCCCGACGATCGGGTCCTTGCTGAGCCGCACCAGCGACTGGATGCCCTCGTAACGGGTCGTGTCGCGGTAGGTCAGGACCTGGGCCAGGCCGA
>Ga0209810_1003588_pt1 | contig 16057 bp, 14 predicted proteins | sample Coa_R1_7_FD_187159 | JGI IMG/M metagenome (GOLD analysis project Ga0209810, IMG submission 187159) | Surface soil microbial communities from Centralia Pennsylvania, which are recovering from an underground coalmine fire - Coalmine... | ecosystem: Environmental > Terrestrial > Soil > Unclassified...
ACTGGCGTTGTAGCGGTGCTGGGCGTTCAGATCATCGGCCAGTTTCGGGTCCTCGGCAAACGTGTCGCTGTAGAAGCACTCAGCCGCCATGTATAGTTTCTTGCACGGCAATTGACACAACTCGGCGAGGGCGAGACGTTCGGCATTATCTGCAGGTTGCTTTTGCCCGATCAGGATGGCCGGCAGTTTGCTGTCGAGTTCTCCCAGGCGCTCACAGCTACGCACCCATTCAGCAGAGGTGTAAGGCCACCGTGGATCTTTCGAGCCGAGTTCGTGGCCGCGGCGGAAGTATCTTAGTGCTTCGGAGAACTGTCCTTTCTGTCGGTATATTTGGCCAAGGTTGCAATGGGCTTCGGCATGGTCGTTCTTGAGCCGGATGGCCTCGCGGTACTCGGCGATGGCCTCCTCCAGCTGTCCCTTGTCATGAAGAGCGATGCCGAGGTTGTAATAGGCATCAACGTAGTCCTTCTTGAGTCGGGTGGCCTCCCGGAACTCGTCAATCGCTTCGTCCAGTCGGCCTTTGCGCCCAAGTGCGGCACCAAGGTTATTGTGGGCATCAACGTAGTCCTTCTTGAGTCGGAGGGCTTCCCGGAACTCGGCGATGGCCTCGTCTAGTTGGCCCTGGTCAGTCAGGGCGCTGCCGAGCATGGCGTGGGCCTCGATGAAGCTCTCTTTGAGTCGGATGGCCTCGCGGTATTCGGCAATAGCCTCGTCCAACTGCCCCTTCCTTTTCAGGGCGCAGCCGAGATTATGGTGGGCTCCGGCGTAGTCGTTCTTGAGTCGGAGGGCCTCACGGGCTTCGGCGATGGCCTCATCTAACTGTCCCTTGTCGCACAATGCGTGGCCGAGGTTAACATGTACACCGGGGCTTTGCGGGCGCAATGCAACCGCTGCTCGGTAAAAGCCGATGGCTTCCTCTAACTGAGGAGGCTGTGCGACCTGAAGGAACTTGGCCAGGTCGTGATTGGTCCAAAAATCAGCCGGGCGCCGTTGTTGCGCTCGCCGCAGCAAGGCCGCCACGCGCTCGCTAAAAATGTTCTTTTGCTTGATATCGAAAAAACCCAGCAGGCTCAGCGCAGTCGGCAGGATCGTCTCAACATCGTCAGAAGCCAGCAGAGTGTTTATGGCCTTATCATCTCCACGCTCCCAGGCATCCCGAACCAGATTCTGCCACTCATCCGGCTCAGCGGCGCGAGCCACGGCTAGCAAATGTTTCCACTCTCGGTCCTTCCTCGACCTTTGGATGCTCGTCCAGTGGTCCAATGCCGTCACCAACTGCGTGAGGATGGAGCGCGAGCGGATAAACTCCGCCGCCATTCCCGCGTCCGCATGCTCCACGTCCAGACCATACCACGCGAACGCATCCGCATAGGCGGCGATGCACGCATAGTCATCGAAATGCCCATCCTTTACCGCCGCACCCTGCAAACGCGCTTCTTCCAGCCGCTGGGCCATTTCCAGATCCTTACCCAACTCATCGCTCTGCTGACGCAGACTGGCATCGGACCCGAAGGCGCGGAGAACTCCTTGCGCGCGGCGAATGGCGCTGAGGGCCTCCGACCACCTCTCATTCTGTTGCCAGCGTTGGGCTTCATCAAAGGCCGCCCGCGCTTCCGTCTCCGCTGCCGTCTGCTTTTGCATCCACCACCAGGCATTGCCGAATCCAAGCACCAGCAGCACCAGCAGCAGCAGCACAAAGGCGCTGGTCGTGGCCAGGGCCTTGCGGTTCTTGCGAGCAAACTTCCGCAGCTTGTAAACCGCACTCGGCGGGCACGCTTCCACCGGCTCATCGGCCAGATAACGCTGCACATCGCGCGCAAAGCCATTGGCTGTCTCGTAGCGCCGGTGCCGGTCTTTCTCCAACGCCTTCATCACAATCCAGTCCAGCTCGCCACGTACCAGTTTCGTCAGCTTGGCCGGCTCGGTCTTGCGCTGGGCGGAGATTGACGCCAGTTGCTCCCTGGACTCGCTCAGCCGCGTGCTGGGTTTGGGCGGCTCCTCTTCGCGGATCATCCGCAACATCTCGGTGAAAGCAGCGCTGCGCAGCTTCTGCTTTTCCAGCGGCGTGCTGCCGGTCAACAGCTCGTACAGCAGCACGCCCAGCGAGTAGATGTCGCTGCGCGTGTCGATGTCCAGAGCGTTGATCTCGGCCTGCTCCGGACTCATGTACTCCAACGTGCCCACCACCTGGCCAATCTGCGTGAACAGCGTCCGCTCCGTCAGTCGTTGCTCAATCGCCTTGGCCACGCCGAAGTCGATGACCTTAGGTACCGGCTTGCCGTCGTAGAGCGTCACCAGCACGTTGGAGGGCTTGATGTCGCGGTGGATGATCCCTTTCTGATGCGCGTGTTGAATCGCCTGGCAGACAGGCACGAACAATTCCAGCCGTTCGCGTGGTGTCAGGTGGTTGTCATCGCAGAACTTGGTGATGGGCACGCCCTTGACCAACTCCATGACGAAGTACGGTCGGCCGCTGGCGGTGGTGCCGGCGTCGAGCACGCGGGCAATGTTCTGATGGTCCATCAGCGCCAGCGCTTGCCGTTCGGCATCGAAGCGAGCGATGACCTGCGCCGAGTCCATGCCCGGCTTGATGATCTTCAATGCCACCTTGCGGCGGACCGGCTCTTGCTGCTCGGCCATGTAGACGATGCCCATGCCGCCCTCGCCGATCTGCTGCAACAGCTTGTACGGACCGATGCGCGTGCCGGGGCCTTCGCTGGGGGGCGGCGTGTCGGCGGGATCGATCCAGTGACCCGGCGAGACATCATCGCTGGTGGCGCCTTCGACGGCGGGCTTTTCCAGGAAGCTACCCAGCTGCTGCTTGGCGTCCAGCAAGCGTTCCACCTGCCGACGCAGGTCGCTGTCTGCATGGCACGCCACGTCTAGGTAGGCGGCTCGTTCTTCGGCGGAGCCTTTTTCCAGGGCGGCCTGGAAGATAGCCTCCACCTCGGTCAGACTGGCCATGGTTGATTCCCTCGCGGTGTTGCGGTCTACAACAATATGCGAAAAAAAGACGCCAAACCCCTCAACCGTTTGGAGATTTTTTCAGGCGTTGGGGTTTTTGTCTTGATCGGCCAATTCGGCATACAGCCAGGAGCGCGCGAACGTCCAGTAACGCTCCGCTGTCGCCAGGGAGACGCCCAGGGCTCGGGCTGCCTCAGGCATCGTCAGGCCGGCGAAGAAGCGCAGCTTCACCAACTCGGCCTTGAGCGGCTGCTTTTCGGCCAGCCTGGCCAGGGCCTCGTCGAGGGCCAGCAAGTCCTGACGCGGCTCCGGCAGGCTTAGGGCCTCGTCCAACTCAAGGCGTTGGCGGCCGCCGCCGTGACGGACACTGTGCTTGCGGCGAGCATTTTCGACCAGGATGCGACGCATGGCTTCGGCCGCGGCAGCGTAGAAGTGGCGGCGATTGTCCCACGGCGGCGAGCAACCCCGCTGTTCCGCCTCGATCAGCCGCAGGTAGGCCTCGTGAACCAGGGCCGTGGCTTCCAGAGTCTGGCCAGGCTTCTCCTGGGCGAGCTTCTGTGTCGCCAATTTGCGCAGCTCGTCGTAGACGAGAGGCAGCAGCTGCTCCGCGGCGTGCGGGTCGCCCGCTTCGATGCCGGCGAGGATTTGCGTGAATTCGTTCATGGGCGTCACCCCGGGGCTTGCAACTCCCGGCGGAATGTCCCCGCCCAACTTCGGGAGCAGGTTCGGCAGTCCTGGACTCTGTGCGCGTCTAACCGGATGAGCCAACAGGTCTTTTTCTCTCGGACGGGGACTGCCCATGAGCATAGCAGTCACCCGGCCACAATGCCTAGCTTTCTTGGCACGTCGCGAGTGTAGGTAACTTGACAACCCCCACCGTATCGATGCTCGTAAGATGATTGTGGAGGGAGCGGTCACAATCGTCCGCGATGCCGTGGAGTGGTTGCATGCGGCGGGCCTGGAAGTACAGGCGGGTGTCAAAGGATAAATCGCAATGAGCAATCTCAATGATATTCTGCCGCCGCAGCGTTTACGCGTCATGCAAATCGTCGCTGGCGCCATGCTACTGGGCGTGCTGATCTTCCTGGGCCTTGTTCTGTACATGGTCTTGGTGCAGAACAAGGGCGTCGGAACGGCGCCGCCGGGTGATTTGCCGTTGCTCTCGCTCTTGGCGGTTGTCTTTTTTGTCATTCAGGCTCCGCTCTCGTTTCTCGTTCCCCAATTTCTGACACGGACCGCTTTAGGACAAATCGCCTCGGACGTCTGGAAGGCGCCGCCACGGGCAAACGCCACGGATTTCCGCACCGATGCTTCCAAGCTCTTGGCTGTACGGCAAACCTCGATGATTGTCGGCTTGGCTCTGCTGGAAAGCGTTGCCTTCTTCGCTTGTATTGCCTACTTGCTCGAGGCGCAGCCTTGGGTGTTGGCGATCATCTTGGCGTGTGTGTTGCTGATGATGGTGAACTTTCCAACCGAGGGGCGCGTCCGGTCCTGGTTGGCGCTACAGGCGGATCAGCTGGACCAGCTGCGCCGGCAAGGAGACGCCGCGGGACAAAGGTGAGCGCGGCCGATTGCTTCGCGCAAAACGATAAATTACGCTTGCGGCGAAACGATGGGTATACTGTTGTGCTTACCTAGCTTGACGGGTTTTTCTGACCCGGCTATAATTTTGCCAGCGCTCGGAAAGCAGGGCTAATTGCGGCTTGCTCGCAGCCGGGGTTAAAGACACGGAACGAACAAGAAACGAAATGGACCGAGGGGATTTCGGTCAAACCGAGCGCGGCGGCAAAGGAGTGCCGGACATGGCCAGGCCAGCTGTCCGAAACGGCTGGGGAGTTGCTTCGAGGGAGGAACGGGCGCAGAGGGGGGTGCTCCCGGTCGCAATCCTTCAATCCGGGAGTGGCCATGCGTTGCTTTCCTTTCTGTCTGCTACCACCAGGCTGTGGACTCTGCCGCTCCTAACACCCTGCCGAGGTCAATGAGTACGGTTCCAGAGATTGATGATTTCAGATTGATGATTGATGATTTGAAAACGGGTTCCAATCAGCAATCCTCAATCCTCAATCTGAAATCCGATTTGAGCGGGACAGGTGGCCCTTGGCGGACGATCGTGTAAAGCAGGTCAAAGAAGCCAACGACATCGTCGCCGTGATCGGCGGCTATGTGGAGTTGCGTCCCGCCGGAGGCGTTCGTTTCAAGGGGCTTTGTCCTTTTCACGACGATCATAACCCCTCTCTCATCGTCGATCAGCAGTGGCAGAATTACAAATGTTGGTCCTGTAATAAATACGGCGATGTCATCCAATTTGTTCAAGAACACGAGCGGGTGAGCTTTGCCGAAGCGCTCGAACTTCTGGCCCGCCGGGTAGGAATCTCCCTGGAAAAACGCGGAAATTCCCTGCAGGAGCAAGGGCGCGCCGCCATGCTTGATGTGATCCGCTGGGCAGCCCAAGAGTTTCATCAGTGCTTGCTGGACTCGCCTTTGGCGGAGGAAGCGCGGCGCTATGTTGGTTCGCGCGGCCTGACGGGAGAAACGGTGCGGCGCTACGGTTTGGGTTATGCCCCGCGCAGCGGCGATTGGCTGGTGCAGCGGGCCGAAGCAGCGGGCAAGTCGCTGGAAACGCTGGAAAAAGTCGGATTGATCGCACCACGAAGCGAACGACCGGGCTACTATGATCGCTTTCGGGACCGGGTGCAGTTTCCCATTCGGGACGCACAGGGGCGGACGGTGGGTTTCGGCGGACGCATTTTGCCCACATCTCCTCTATCGTCCCGAGGGCCAAAGTATTATAACTCCACAACGACCCCGCTCTTTAACAAGAGCGAACATTTGTATGGAATAGACCATGCACGCCAGGCGGCCGGGGAGGCCGGCTATCTGGCGATTGTGGAAGGCTACACCGATGCCTTGATGGCCCATCAGATGGGCATCGGTCAGGTGGTGGCGACGATGGGCACGGCCCTGAACGCGCAGCACGTCCAGCAGGCCAAGCGGTTCGCCCGGCGGGTCGTGCTGGTTTTCGATGCCGATGAGGGCGGCAACACCGGCGTCGATCGTGCCCTGGAGATTTTTGCCGGACACGATATCGATTTGGCCATCGCCACGCTGCCGGAAGGACTCGATCCGTGCGATTTGTTGGTACAACAAGGCGCGGATGCGTTCCGCCGGGTGCTGGAAGCGGCGGTGGATGCGTTGGAATTCAAACTCAACCAGGTGCTGCTCCACGGCGAGCGGGGTCGCGTAAGCGCCCCGAGACCTTTGGGCGTCGAGGACAAGCGCCGCGCGGTGGAGGCGGTGCTGGGCATCATCGCCCTGGCCCCACCGCTGCCCGGACGGGACGGCGCGATCAAGACGGAACTGATAGTCAACCGTATCGCTCAGCGATTAGGACTCAAGGAGGAGACCGTATGGGCGAGGCTGAGAGAATTACGGGAGCACAAGCGCGGCGAAGGACCGGCGAGCGGCGGGGTTCATCCCCGCCGACCGGACGAGGGCGCGACGGGCCTGCGCTCGGCCAAAGCAGCGCCCCTGGAGCTCGAACTCTTGCAGGTGCTGCTGGCCGAACCGGCGCTGGTCGATCAGGCGGCGGCGGCGGTTCGGCCCGACGAGATCGCACATCCCGGCTTACGCAAGCTGCTCGACGGCTTGTACGGCTTGTTGACGGCGGGTGAGCCGCCTACCTTGGATTTGTTGCGGCCCCGCCTGGACAGCGTTCCGTTGGCGGCGAAGGCCCTCGAACTGCAAACGACCGGGCGGATGCACTCCGACCGGCAAACGTGGTTGAAGCAAATCCTGGCGCGTTTCCAGGAGCGAAAGCTTCGGCCTGTGACCCAGGAACTCCAGACGCAGCTGAATGCCGTCCGCGACCCGGCGGCAGAGTTGGAATTGCTCCGGCAGCTGCAACGAACAAAGTTCTGAGTGCCGAGCCGCGACCGTAAGGGAGCGGTTGTCCCCACCGCTCCCTTACGGTCGCGGCTCGGCACTCGGAACTCGGAACTTCGAACTTCTATGAGGGCGAGGAGGGTTTGATGGAAAAGATCGATGACGGCCTGAAAGCTTTGCTCGAGTCGGGCAAGGAAAAAGGCTACCTGACCTACAGTCAGGTCAACGACCATTTACCCGATGACGACGCCAATCCGGAAAAAATCGATCAACTCCTCATCCTGCTGGAGGAGCAGGGTATCGAGCTAATCGACGAGTCCGAGGCCGAAGAGCGTGAAGGCGGCGCTCCCGTCCTGGACGATGAAGCCCGCGCCGAATTGGACCTGAGCTTCCTCGACGAAGAGGAAAGCCGGCGCATCGACGATCCGGTGCGCATGTATCTGACGCAGATGGGCGAGATTCCCCTGCTCAAGCGCGAGCAAGAAATCGCCCTTGCCAAGAAGATCGAAGTCACGCGCAAGCGCTTCCGCCGTAAAGTGCTGGAATGCGATGGAGCGCTGGTGCAGGTCGTCGAGACCCTCAAGCGCGTTCACCTGGGCGAGTTACCCTTTGATCGCACCGTCAAGATTTCGCAGACCGAGAACCTGGAGAAAGACAAGATTCTCCAGCGTATGCCGCACAATTTGAAGACGCTCGAACATCTGATGGAGCAGAATCAGGAGGACTTCGCCAAGCTCCTCGATCCGCGCATCGACGACAGCGAGAAACGCAAGATTCGGCGCGCGCTGCGCATCCGTCGCCGCAAGGCCGTCACTCTGGTCGAAGAATTGTCCATCCGCACCCAGAAAATCCAGCCCTTGATGAAAAAGCTGGAGCAGATGTCGGCGCAGATGGACGAGCTGGAAGCGAAAATCGCCGGACTCGATGGCAATCGGACCTGCAAGGAGGAACGGGCCAACCTGGAAAAAGAGCTGCACGACTACATGATGCTGACTCTTGAGGAGCCGGCCAGCCTCCGCAAGCGCGTCGAGATTGTCCGCAAGCGCTTCACCGAGTACGAGCAAGCCAAGCGCGATCTTTCCGGCGGCAACCTGCGTTTGGTCGTGTCCATCGCCAAGAAGTATCGCAATCGCGGCCTGAGCTTCCTCGATCTGATTCAGGAAGGCAACACCGGCCTGATGCGTGCGGTGGACAAGTACGAATATCGCCGCGGCTACAAGTTCTCGACCTACGCGACCTGGTGGATTCGCCAGGCCATCACCCGCGCCATCGCCGATCAGGCCCGCACCATCCGCATTCCGGTGCATATGATCGAAACGATGTCGAAGCTCCGCAATGTCTCTAAAAAGCTGCTGCAAGAGATGGGCCGCGAGCCGACCATCGAAGAGACGGCACGGGCGGCCAACATCAGCGTCGAAGAGACACGCCGCGTCCTGAAAATCAGCCGGCCGCCGATCAGCCTCGACCGTCCCGTTGGCGAGAGCGAGGACAGCTACTTCGGCGACTTCATCGAAGACGACACCGCCGAATCGCCGGTGCAAGCAGCTACGCAGGAGATGCTCAAGGACAAGATCGATCAGGTGCTCAAGACCCTGACCTATCGAGAACGCGAGATCATCAAGCTGCGTTACGGCCTGGGCGACGGCTACACCTACACGTTGGAGGAGGTCGGCCGCATCTTCAAGGTGACACGCGAGCGGGTGCGGCAGATCGAGGCCAAGGCGGTGCGTAAATTGCAGCATCCGGTGAGGAGCCGGCAGCTCGAGGGCTTCCTCGACGGCGTGCTGCGCCGCTGAGACACGCGACCGCCGGTCCAAAAGACCGGCGGTTTTTTTTTAGTTTTCAGTTTTCGGTTTTCGGTTTTCGGATAAGAAATGTACCACTCCTTTGAGGATCTTGATGTATGGAAGAGAGCTTGCGCTCTTGCGGTACAGATTTATGAGGTTCTCAAGAACTGTCGGGATCACGCTCTCCGAGATCAAATGCAGCGTGCCAGTGTTTCCATTGCATCGAACATTGCAGAAGGAGCGGAGCGCGGTGGTAAGGACTTTCTTCGATTCTTGTCCATCGCACGAGGTTCCGCCGCGGAGTTGCGCACTCAAGCCTATATTGCGGCCAAAATCGGCCTGATAGATAAGGCAACCTTGGGCGGCTTGGTACTAGAACTCAAGGGTATTTCCAAAATGTTAACGGGCTTGTCCAAAGCGCTCCAGTCCCAAGCCCGACAACTACCTATCCGGTCCGAAAACCGAGAACCGAAAACTGAAAACCGATAGGAGTTCCATCATGCCCGGCCCCGCTGTCCTCTTTCGTGAAATACATCGACTGCGTCGTTTCGCCCACGAATTGCAGGAACAAATCGACCGTCTTCCTCGCCAACAAAAAATCCAGCAAACGAAAGTGGCGCGGCAAGAAGAGAACCTTCGCCAAGCTCAAGACACCCTCAAGCACCTCAAGGTCGATATCCACAGCAAGGAAGGCACGCTGAAAGCGACACACGGGCAGATCGCTAAGTATCAGAAACAACTCAACGGAGCCGAATCCAAGAAGGAATACGACGCGCTGCAACACGAAATCAGCGACGCCAAGGCGGCGTGTGCGCGGCTGGAAGAAGAAATCCTCGACGCGCTGGGTCAGAGCGAAGAAAAGACGGCCCAGCTGCCGGAATTGGAAAAAGCGGTGCGGCAAGCCAAGGAAGAGCAAGCCCAATTCGAGTCCGCCATGCAAGAGCGCTTGGCGAGCTATCAAACACAATTAGCAGAAACACGGCAACAGTTGCACGAGCGCGAAGCGGTCCTGCCGGCTAATCTCCGCGCCCAATACGAGCGCGTCGTCGCCGCAATGGGTCACGAAGCGCTCTCGTCGGTACAGGGCCACAGCTGCGTCGCCTGCTACACCGAAATCACCGCCCAGCAGTACAATGAACTTCAGCAAGAGCTGTTTGTGCTCTGCAAGTCGTGCGGTCGGATTCTCTATTTGCCGGAGTGATTTTGCGAGTGTGATCCCGACTACCGGGTCGGCGGGCCGGACCTGCTGCTGTGTATCATGTTTCCAGGCAACCCGAATCCACAAGGACCGCCAAAGCCTGTAACGCTGGCGAACCCGCCCTTTCTGTCCGGTAAGGACTATGCTCAGCTCGCCGGACTGACGTTTGCCGAGAAGGTCGTGCAAATGCGTGCCGTTTTGCAGGCCGTCAAGGATAGTCGGACGCCAGCCGACATTGCACAATACGGTGATTTTCTCTGGATCGAGCGGTTTGGTCCTCATGGTGAAGTGCTGTTTGTCGGGCAAGCAGGGCCAGGGGCTGCCATGAACTTTCCTACGATTACCGTCATCATGCCGCAGACGGGCGAAGTGTATCGAATGTTCATGAGCGGTCTGACTGGCGTTGATAGGACCAAGACGCCTCCCGCGTACTTGTACGATCTTCAGAAAGGCAAAGCACAACTCATGGTAAGTTGAGGGAGACGATGGGAAAACTCATTAACCACGACAAAGCGATTCAATACCTGGAAGGCATTGCCGATCCAATTGTTCAATCCCTGATCCAGTATGCCTATGGGAAAATCTTCATGGAGGGGTTAATTGAGGATTTAGAAGGGGATTTCGATTTGCTCTTTTACTTCAAGACGTTAGAAGCGTTGCTGCGCGATCGTGAGCAGTTGGCAAAAGCCCTCGTGGGAGAAGTACAAGATACATTCGCGAGGGATTAAATCGCTTTCGTGCGGAGCGCGAGAATGCAGCTGCGCTCCGCACGAAACGGAAAGCCTCACTTCTTCCCAATCGTCCACAGATGGATCTGCTTCTCTTCGGGGATGTTCTCGTCGGGTAGATCGACTGTTTCCGTTTTCTCTGGCTTCCAGTCACCCATCAGGAAACGATGCGACACAATACGCGCTCCCGGCTTGAGCTGCTTTTGCAGAATCGGCATGAGCCGCTCATTCAGCTCGTTGGACATATACAGCGTGACCACCGTGGCCTCGGAGAGATCTTTGACGTCCTTGAGCACATCGCCCTGCCGGATCTCGACCTTGTCCTCGACGCCGGCTCGCTTGGCATTCGCCTTGGCTAGCTGGACTTTGTCCTCCTTCAGGTCGATCCCGACGCCGCGTTTGGCGTTGAACTTTTTGACGGCGGTGATGACCAAGGAGCCATCGCCGCAGCCGAGGTCGTACACCACGTCTTCCTTGCCGACGCCGGCCAGTTTCATCATGGCGTCCGCGACTTCCGGCTGCGTCGGCACCCAGCGGATGAAAAGCGTGTCGCCCTTTTGCCAATCGTGCTTGCTCAGATCGACTTCGACCGACTTGCCGGCTTCCACCGTGACTTTGCGCGTGACGATGAAGGTCTCGTAGTTATTGCGCGGCATCCATTCGGCGACGAAGGTGTAGACGTACCTCTTGCCCGACGTCAACGGCGGCGAGACGAATTGACGGCGTCCGCCCGTCTGCTGAGTCGGTTGGCCTTCGACCGTCAGCTTGGCCAACGGATGAACGTGAACGATGACGGTAGCGCGGGTGTCCTGTTGAGTGGGCGCCTGGCTCCAGAGGGCCGGCGCGGCGATCAACGTCGTAAACACCATCAGCACGACACGGCAAGAGAGCGAAGAACGGTTCATTGCAGTCACCTCGTTTTACCTGAGAATCCCCAGTGTGCGAACCAGACGCCGTACAGCTTGGCCAATTCGGCAGGACCGAGATCGATGCCGAAATAGGGCGTGAAATCCGCCTCTTTCCGTCCGCGTTCAAAGTCGGCGATGTAGCGCTCCATGGCCCGGCGCGGGCAGTTCGTTAAGCTCTGAATGTCCGGGGCGCGGATGCCCTGGGCGTGCAGGGCCAATACAAGATGCAGTTTACCCTTTTTCGTCCGCCGCGGCTCCGATAAATAGCGATACGGACGCATGACGAAGCGCGTTCCCTCGGTGCGTGCAGCGACTCTCTTGAGCATCAGGCCGACGCGCGGCGAACGGTACAGCGGCCGCTTTTCCGTCGTTTCCGTCGTTTCCGTCATTTCCAACATCAGAGGATTGCCATCCTCCCAGGCGAGCCGTTTGTTGATGGCTCGATCCAACTCGGCAACAGTCGCTGCACCCGTCGCATCCAGCAGATGATCGACGCACAGCGAAGGGCCGTCAATTAAGGCGCCATCCGGCGTTTCGATGCCGCGAATCAGAACGCCGCCGGAAGCGTCGCCCTGGCCGAAGGTGAGATCGAGTCCCTTGAAGCTGCCGCCGCGATAGACGCCGTGCGTGCGGTGAAAATACCAGTGACCGACGTGAAATTGGATGGGATCGCGGTGGGTGAATGGGTCGGGATGCGCTTTCGACCAGTAGTAAAATTCGATCTCAACCAGGCGATAGGGTTGCCTTCTGACTACCAGCCGCGAACCGTTGAGCAGTCGCTCGGCGATGCGCGTGAACCAAGCATCCAGAGGCTCGCGTTTGCGGAGCAGGGAGGGCCAATCGGACATGACGCAGATTATAGTCCGGCGAGCGGGGTCGCGTAAGCGCCCCGAGTGCTTGCTCACTCGGGGCGCTTACACGACCCCGCTCGCCGGTTGCATTTACTTCGGCGGCGCGAGCTTGCCCGATTTCAGATCGTCCAGCAGCGGTTTGATGGCCTCGGCGGGAATGGCGAACGTTTCGGTGCGGCCGGCCCGCGCGATGTTGATGCCGATGACCTTGCCGTCCAGATCGACCAGCGGTCCGCCGCAATCCTTGGGAAACAAGATCGTATCGTGCTGCAAGATTATCGGAAAACCGGTGCGGTGATCGCTGAGCTTGCTGCCTAGCTGATTCTGGAAGTCGGCGCGGTCCGGTGGACGCTTGCCCAGCTTCGGCTTCAGCTCGACTTCCTCGCTGCCGCGCTTGACGCGCACCGTCACCTTGTCTCCGGGCTTGGTCTTTTGCAGAGCCTTAAAGAGCGTTTCCGGATCGGTTATCTTGGTTTTGCCGACGGCGACGATGATATCGTCTGCCTCGAAGCCCGCTTCTGCCGCTGCGCCGCCGCGAATCACGTCGGCGACTTTGACGCCGTCCTTGACGGGAGCGTTGCTGATGCTGATGCCGAGAAATCCGCCGCTGGTGCTGCGCCGCGCCAGCTCCGCCCCGGTGATCTTGCGCGCGGCGACACTGAGCACGCCCACGGCTACCGGCTGGGGGTTCATCCCCGGTGTCGCCACCCAGCTGCCTACCGCATCCCTGGTGCTGTCGCGCCATTCGACCGGCTTGAGTCCCTTGGCATCGATTTTCAGCATGGCCAAGTCATAAGGCTCCGAGATGCCGACGATGCGAGCCGGAAATTCTTGCCCATCGTGCAGCTCGACTATGATCTTGCCCTTAAGCTCGCTGGCTTTGGTCAGAATCCAGCCGTCTGAGCCGACAACGGCTCCGAAGGCCACCGGCGTCTCCTCCTCGCCCTCCTCCGAGCAGCGGATACGCACCGTCGAGCGCGAGGGGACGGCGACGACATCACGGAAAGCGGCGAGGAAACTTCGGTCGGTTTTGGTTGGAACATTACCGTCGCGGGGCTTTTGCTGGGCCGGGGCCGCCGGCGCAGTCCACAGAAGCGCCCCGGCTGCGATGAGGGCGAGTGCAGAACGTGGACAGAGCTTTACCCAGTATGTTATCATGGATGAAAATCCCTCATTTCCTAGCTTGGCGAGCGGGTGTGTCGATTTGGCGAGCGGGGGGCGTAAGCCCCCTGTTGGGGGACACAAACAGGGGGCTTACGCCCCCCGCTCGCCTATTACGCCGGATGTCTTCCAATAACTATCTTCAGTTCGAGTATTTTCTTGCCGCGGCGGACGCGGATGGGCACTTCATCGCCCGGCTTGTGTTCTCTTATCAGCGTCAGCAGATCTTCCAGGTCCTCGACCGGCTCCTTGCCGAATCGAATAACCACGTCGTCCGCTTTCAGCCCGGCCTTTTCCGCCGGCGAATCTTTATCGACCTCGGCGATGCGGCACTCCGCATCATCCTCGTTCAGACGAACGCCGATATAGGGGCCGCGTTTGCGTCCGCCCCACACTTCGCCCTTGGCCAGCCTGTCCCAGGTGGCGCGATAAGTGTCTACCGGGACGTGAAGGTTCATGGTCATGTATTCGCCAATGCGGCTGTGGATGCCGATGACCTTGCCGTCCAGATCGAAGAGCGGCCCGCCGGAGTCGCCGCCGACCAGGGCGCAATCGGTGCGGATCATCCTGTCGCCGCGCTGCAGCACCCGGCCCAGGCGAAGGACGGGCGTTCGGCCGGATCGAAAACCTTCGGGATGACCCAGGGCCAGGCACCAGGCGCCTGGTTTCAGCTTGGAGGCGTCGCCCATCTCGACGAACGGCCACTCGCCTTCCTCGGTAATGCGAATCATGCCGCTGTCCAGGGCCACATTGGCACCCAGCGTTTTGCCCTTGAGGCGCCGGCCGTCCGGCAGGAACAAGAGGGCGTCGCGGTCGGGTTCGCCGCTGATGTGGCCGGCCGTCAACACGTAGCCGTCTTTGTTGACGATGACGCCGCTGCCGGCGGCATGGCCGATGCGGATGCCGACCACAGCCGGCGTGACCTTCTCCACCACCTTCTTGACGCGCTGTTGAATGGCGCGAAGATCCTGAACATTTTCCGGCACCGGCTTATCCAGGGCCGGCGGCCTGCTCTCGGCGTACAGCGGCGTCAACACCGCCAGGCTCAGAAGCAGCGCGAGGACGAAACGCGAATGGTTCCTCATAGTAGTTCTCGAAATCATCGAAAAACGGTGAACAAGCAGTTTCCCTACCAGCCCGCATCGCCAGCGACGGGCTAATAAATGGAACCCGTCCGAGGGCGAATAGTAGCGACCTCTCTGTCTCTTTACCAGTGTACGTCGAGCCTCGCCCTCGCTCAAGGCAATCCGTAGCTCCACCGGCCGCAGATGCCAAAAACCGGCCAGTTCCTCTAGACCGCAGCGGCATTGTTCTTTATGGTAAAGGCGTTACGTCTACCCGATAATCTCCCCTCGGGACAGTCTTTGCCGCTTAAGGTACAGACGCGATTCCCTCCTCAAAGAGGCTGTCCCTCATGGGTGGACGATGGGATCGCCCTCACCCCAAGCCAGGAAGGATTGTGCATGGCCTCGCAATGTCGCGGTGGATCACTCTTCATCTTTCTCACCCTCCTCCCTACTTCCTTAGCTCATGCAGAAATGCCGCCTTCGGACGGAGGGACCGGCGTGTCGCCGGCCTCAAGGGCGGACCGGCGAGACGCCGGTCTCACTGAGCCGAGCATCGGCGTTCGCCATCTGAGCGAGCAGGACGGCTGGCAAGTGGCCGAGACAGACAATTTCCGGCTCTTGCACCGGCAGTCGCGCAGCTTGGCCGAGGCGGTGCTGCGGACGGCCGAACGCGCGCGGACGGCTCAGCTGCGCAAGTGGTTTGACGATGCCGGCGAAAATTGGCAACCGAAATGCCGCGTTTTCCTTTATCCCAGCGGCGAGGCCTATAGCGAGGCAACCGGTGCGCCTTTCAATCCGGGAGGCGGGCATACCGATATTCGCACCGATGACGGACGCGTACTCAGCCGTTGCATTCACGTGCATGGGGCGCGGACATTTTTGCTCAAGGGCGTGGTGCCGCACGAAGTTACCCATGCGGTGCTGGCGGGCCGACTCAGCAGCGGTCGTGTGCCGCGCTGGGCCGATGAGGGCATGGCCATCCTCGCGGAAGCCCAACCGCACATCGATATGCACTTGCGCTATCTGCCGCGCTGGCGCGCCGATGATGCGCTGTACAATATGCGCACGCTCGTCGAGATGCGCGACTACCCGGAGCCGCACGCGCTGGGCGTCTTCTATGCGCAGAGCGTTTCCCTGGTCGATTTCCTGACGCGGCAGAAAGGGGCGGAGCGCTTCGCCGCTTTCGTGCGCGACGGCGAACGCGATGGCTATGCCGCCTCGTTGCGGAAACATTACGGCTGGAGCTTCGCTGAGCTGGATCGCCACTGGCGACGACATGCCTTCTACGATAAAAAAATGGTCGAGACGACCAGTGGAGGGGGATAATAGCGTAATTAAAACCGGCGAGCGGGGGCGTAAGCCCCCTGTTAGCACGAACAGGGGGCTTACGCCCCCGCTCGCCGGATTCCGAGACGAGCAACACGATGGCAACAGGGCAGTCCGTTTACATCGGCACCGATGGCGGCGCAACCACATCGAAGATAGGCGGCGTTTGGAGCGATGGCACCGCG
>Ga0209810_1003590_pt1 | contig 16054 bp, 16 predicted proteins | sample Coa_R1_7_FD_187159 | JGI IMG/M metagenome (GOLD analysis project Ga0209810, IMG submission 187159) | Surface soil microbial communities from Centralia Pennsylvania, which are recovering from an underground coalmine fire - Coalmine... | ecosystem: Environmental > Terrestrial > Soil > Unclassified...
TGCGGGCGCAGCGGCTGGTGACCGTCACGCGGGTCGGACGGCAGCGCGTCTATGAAGCTGCGGACTCCTCCGTCGGGCAGCTCGTGGAGTCACTCGGCCTCCTCGCCGGGCGCGGTCCGGCAAGAGTCGAGATGTCGCCGTCGCTGGCCCGCGCGCGCACATGTTACGATCACCTCGCCGGGCGGCTCGGCGTCGCGATCTTCGATACGCTCGTCGCCCGGCGGGCCATTGTGCACCCTGCCGCGCGCTACCGCGGACCGGTGGCGCTCGGACCGGCGGGCGAGGCGGTCTTCGGCGGCCTCGGCATCGACCTCGACGAAGTGCGGCGCGAGCGGCGCCGCTTTGCGGTCGCGTGCGGCGACTGGAGCGAGCGCCGGGCGCATCTCGGCGGCGCCTTGGGCGCAGCCCTCTGGGCGCACACCCTCGAGCGCGGCTGGGTCGTCCGGAAGCCGGGCACCCGCATCATCGTCGTCACGCCCAAGGGGCGCCGCGGGCTCGAGCGCGAGCTCGGCGTCCGGCGCGAGGCGGTGATGGCGTGACCGTGTCCCGCGGGGCGGCGGCGGCCGGCGCCCGCGGGCTCTACGTACCACAGGAGGCCGGCCGCCGCCACGCGCTCGGCATCGCATTCAACCTTGCGTCCGCCGTCGCCTACAGCACGTCCGGCTTCTACACGCGCCTCATTCCCCTCGACCCGTGGACGATACTCTTCTGGCGCGGCATCTTCGCGGGCCTCTTCATCGCCGGCTTCATCGGGTGGCGCTACGGGCGGGAGACCGTACAGATCGTCCGCGGCATCGGCGTCCCGGGCGTCGCGGCGGCGTGCCTGTCCACGCTGGCCACGATCATGTACATCAACGCGTTCCGGCGCACGTCCGTCGCCGACGTCATGATCATGAACGCAACCACACCGTTCATCGCCGCGGCCCTGGGCTGGCTGTGGCTGCGAGAGCGTGAGCGCCCGAGCACGCTGGCGGCGAGCGCCGCGGCGCTCATCGGGACCGCCGTCATGGTCGGCGGCGCCGCGCGGAGCGGACATCTGGCCGGCGACCTGCTGGCGGCCGGCATGGCGCTGTGCATGGCGGGCATGATGGTCTCATCCGGCGGCACCGCGATGTCCCGATGCCGCCGGCCGCCTGCCTCTCCGCCCTGCTCTGCCCGCTGTTTGTCTGGCCGCTCGCGCATCCCGCCTCAAGCGGCGCAACCAACATGCTGTACCTCGCGCTCTTCGGTGTGGCGCAGTTCGGCCTCGGCCTGCTGCTGCTCCCTGGGAGCACGGCTCATTTCTGCGACGGAGACGGCGCTCATCCAGGCCTCGGAGGTGCCACTCGGCCCGCTGTGGGTATGGCTCGCGTTCCGGGAAGTACCGGCGCTGACGACGTGGGTCGGCGGCGCAATCATCATGGCCGCGGTCGGCGGCCACGTCTACGTGAGCCGGCGGCCGTCGCCGTCCGGTCCCGCGGGCATGCCCGCGCCGGCGGCCACGTCTACGTGAGCCGGCGGCCGTCGCTGTCCGGTCCCCCGGGCATGCCCGCGCCGGCGCCCAGCTCGCAATTTCGGTCGCCGTGATATCGGGTCTCCGTCCGATACCGTGATGACGCCCGCGACGGTATCGTTAGCGCAGCGGCCGAGAAACCCGACGGGGAACGGTTGGCGGCGTCAGCGCGAAGTGGCGGAGAGCGGACATGGGATACGCGAGACAGTGGAAAGGACGTCTGGTCGAGAAAGAGGACGAGTGTCCTCTCTGCAAGGGGCTCGGAGCCACCGCCGGGCAAGGCGGTGGGCTCATCGTGTGTCCGATGTGTCACGGCAACGGCGTGAATCCGGCCCTGAACGAGGATCGCGGGACGGGCTGCGAGGGGGCACGCACGAAAGCGCGCGTCCAAGGCGCCTGACCAACAGCGAGAAGAGGCCATGAGCACGCCCGAGCCGAAACGTCCCGCCACGGCGATGACGGCCGACGACACCAAGATTCGCGTGCTGCTCGCGGATGATCATGCGATCGTCCGCCAGGGGGTGAAGTTGATCCTCTCGGGCGAGCCGGACATCGAGGTCGTCGGCGAAGCGGAGGACGGGGTCGCGGCGGTCGACCTGGCGCGCCGGCTCAAGCCCGACGTGGCGGTCATCGACATCAGCATGCCCCGCATCAACGGCGTCGAGGCCACCCGCCAGATCAAGGATGCGCTGCCGCACACGCACGTCCTGGCGCTGACGATGTACTCCGACGACACCCACGTGTTTCAGCTCCTGAAGGCCGGCGCGTCGGGCTACGTGCTCAAGCGCGCCGCCGCGACGGATCTCGTGCAGGCGATCCGGGCGGCGCACCGGGGGGAGGCGTTTCTCTACCCGGCGGTCGCCAAGGCGGTCGTGGCCGACTACCTGAAGCGTCTCGAGGACGGTGAAGGGCGGGAAGCGTACGATGGGCTGACCGAGCGTGAAAAGCAAATTCTGACCCTCGTCGCCGAGGGGGCATCCAACCAGGACATCGCGGAGCGCCTGTTCATCAGCGTCAAGACCGTCCAGACCCACCGCGCCCATATCATGGAAAAGCTCGGGTTGCACGACCGGACGCAACTCGTGCGGTATGCGATCCGCAAGGGCCTGATCGAAGCGTAGCATCCGTGGCGCCACCGCGCGCCGAGCCGTGCATGAGCCAATCGCGCACTGCCTACCCTGCCGAACGCGAAACCGACGCCGTGCTCCGGGACGGCACCGCGATCCGGATCCGTCCGATCCGTCCGGACGATGGACCGCGCCTCACGGCGTTCTTCCTCGCGCTCTCGCCGGAGTCGCGGGCCCTGCGCTTCTTCGGCGCGACGTCGGATGACGCGATCGCGGCGTACGCATGCCGCGCCGTGGAGGTCGACTACGCCCGCAACTTCGGCCTGGTGGCAGTCGCCGGCACGGACGAGCGCATCGTCGGCCACGCGGCGTACAATGCGGGAACGCACGACGCTGCGGAGGCATCGTTTGCGATTGCCGACGGGTACCAGGGGCGCGGCCTGGGAACGATCCTCCTTGGCCACCTCTGCGAGATCGCGGCGGGGCACGGAATCGGCGTCTTCGAAGCTCTCGTCCTCCCCCACAACGACCAGATGGTTGCGGTGTTCCGGGAGGCCGGCTTCCCGGTCAACATTCGGTTTACGGGATCGGAACTCTCTGTGACCTTTCCGACCGCGCTCACACAGGAAGCCTTGGACCGCTTCTACCACCGCGATCAAATCGCGGCGGAGCACGCGCTGCGGGCCTTTTTTGCTCCGCGCGGGCTGGCGGTGATCGGGGCGTCGCGGCGCCGGGGCACGATTGGCGGGGAGATCTTCCACAACGCCCGGGCGTATGAGCCCCGGGTCCCCGTCTATCCCGTGAACGCTCGGGCGGACGACGTCCAAGGCGTGAGAGCGTATCACACGATCGAGGACGTCCAGGATCCGGTGGATCTGGCCGTTATCGCGGTCCCGGCGCCGGAGGTCGTCGGCGTCGCCGAGGCCTGCGGCCGGAAAGGGGTCCGCGCGCTCGTCGTCATCTCCGCGGGGTTCGGCGAGACGGGCGAGGAGGGCCGGGCGCGGCAGGCCGAGTTGCTCCGCGTCTGCCGGGAGACCGGTATGCGGCTCATCGGCCCGAACTGCATGGGGATCATCAACACCGATCCCAACAACCGGCTGAACGCGACCTTTGCGCCCCGCACGCCGCCCCCGGGCCGGGTGGCTTTCTCCTCCCAGAGCGGCGGGTTGGGGCTCGCGATCATCGAATACGCAAACCGGATAGGCCTCGGACTCTCAACCTTCGTCTCGGCCGGCAATAAGGCCGACATCTCGGGCAATGATCTGCTCAACTATTGGGAGTCCGATCCCAATACCGGCGTGATCCTGTTCTACCTGGAGTCGTTCGGAAACCCACGGCGATTTTCGCAGATCGCCCGCCGCGTTGCTCGGACGAAACCGATCGTCGCGGTCAAGAGCGGGCGATCGCTCGCGGGCGTGCGCGCGACCTCCTCGCACACCGGCGCGCTCGTGGCGGCCTCCGACGTGACCGTGGACGCGCTGTTCCGGCAGGCGGGCGTGATCCGGACCGATACGCTCGAAGAACTCTTTGACGTCGCCGCACTCCTGGCACACCAGCCGGTGCCCCGGGGTCGCCGTGTCGCGATCGTGACGAACGGAGGCGGTCCCGGCATCTTGTGCGCCGATGCCTGCGAGGCGCAAGGCCTCGTCGTGCCGGAGTTGTCGCTCCCGACGCAGGAGCGCCTTCGAACGTTCCTGCCACGCGAGGCCAGCGTCCGCAATCCGGTGGATATGATTGCATCCGCGCCGGCCGACGCGTATCACAAGACCATCGAGGCCGTCGCCGACGACTCGGCCATCGACGCCGTCATCGCGATCTGGGTTCCCCCGCTCGTCACCCAAGCTGAGGATGTGGCCCGCGGGATCATTGCCGCGGCGCAGCGGCTCGCGGACGGGAAGCCGATCTTGACGGTCTTCATGTCGGCCAGGGGGGTGCCGGAGGAGCTCAGCACGCCCGCGCTGCGCATCCCCTCGTTCTCCTTTCCAGAGTCCGCCGCCATCGCGCTCGCGCGGGCCGCGCGCTACGGGGAGTGGCGGGCACGCCCGCCCGCGCGCATCACACCGCTACCGGACCTCCAACGAGCGCGCGCGGCCGCGGTGGTGGCCGACGCGTTGCGACGGGGCGGCGGGTGGCTCGGCCCCGACGAGGCCGGAGAAATTCTCGGCTGCTACGGCCTTCCGCTGGCACCGCAGCGAGTCGCGCCGACACCCGAGGATGCGGGTCGGGCGGCCGATGAACTCGGCGGGGACGTGGCGCTCAAGGCGGTGAGCGCGGAGGTGCTCCACAAGACGGACCTCGGGGGGGTACGGCTCCACCTCAGAGGGGCTCAGGCTGTCCGGGACGCCGCCCGGGAGATGGGGCACAGCCTCGCCGCCTCTGGGCACCCGCCTTCGGGCTACCTCGTGCAGGCGATGGCCGAGCCCGGTCCGGAGATGATTCTGGGTGTCGTCCAGGATCCCCACTTCGGGCCACTCGTCGCCTGCGGCGCGGGAGGCACCGCGGTCGAACTGATCCGCGACGTCGCCGTGAGACTCACGCCGCTCTCCCGAGAAGATGCTGAAGAGATGCTTCGCAGCCTCAAGACGTTCCCGCTGCTGACCGGCTACCGCGGCCGGCCCCCTGCCGATCTCGCGGCGCTCGTCGATACACTGGTCCGCGTCGGTGCGCTGGCCGACGACCTCCCGCAGATCGTCGAGCTCGACTGCAACCCCATCGTCGCCGCCCCGCGCGGGGCCACGATCGTGGATGCCCGCATCCGCGTCGCGGCGGTCGAGCCGCCGTCCCACCTGAAGCGCCGCGTCTAAGCGTCGCCGGCCGATACCAGGAATCCCCCGCGGGCCTGAGGACCTTAGTGAACCGGAGCGCTGAAGCGCGACCTGAGGGCTCTCACTCTCTCCATGAACGCCCTCACCCTGCGCTCGTCGACGCGGCTGTCGAACGTACCGAATGGCGCGCGGAGCGTCACTCGGGCAAACGGTTCTCGTCGTCCCGCGCATTCCTGAGCAACAGTCCTCTGATACCCCTGAGATCCTTCGGGTCTCTTCCGCCGGTGGCGGACTGCGCCCCGTGAAACGGAGATCGGCCCCGGGCGATCATCCGCGCGAGCCTGGCCTTTGCGACCTTCTTCGCAGCCATAATCCGCTTTTTCATGTTGTCTCCTCAGACGTCGCCGCGCCGCGACATGCTGCGGTCCGACGCGGCGAGAGCGTGTCGACGGCTACCGCACAATGAGAACCGGCGTGTGGGCGCCGTGCAGGACCCGCTCGCTGACGCTCCCGAGGATGAGGCCCCCGAGCTGGCCGAGCCCGCGACACCCCATGACGACGAGGTCCACGTTCTTCGCGCTGGCCGCCTCCAGGATCTGGCCCGCCGGATCCCCGCGACGATATTCCGTGGTGATCTCCGCGTCGACGCCCGTGAGCTCCCGTGCGGTGCTGTCCAAAATCTCTCGCCCCGCACGCTCGAGTCCTTCCTCCAGTACCCCGAAGTCCACCATGGCGCCGGCCCCGGGACCGCCGAGGGCCACGGCAGGAACATGTCCGACGTTCACGAGGAGCAGATCCACCCCTCGGGTCTCTTTCGCCAGCCGCGCGACAAACGCGGCGGCGCGCAACGCGTGAGGCGAGCCGTCCGTGGCCAGCAAAATGCGCATCATGGCCGTCCCTCCCCTCGCCGCCTCCCGGCTCCCGCCGCGACGGTTTCAACGCGATGGCGCGGTCGCTCGTGCAGGTTCAGGAACAGCTGGATCACGTCGCTCGCGCTGACGATGCCGATGACACGCCCGCCTTCCACGACCGGCACACGCCGCACCATCTGGTCCAGCATGAGGGCCGCAACGTCTTCGACCGGCGTGTCCTCGCCGGCCGCGATCGGCTCGGGCGTCATGACTTCGCGTACCGTCCGGCCGGGGCGCGCCGAGAGGTCGGTGAAGCTGACCATGCCGACGAGTTGCCCGGCATTGTCGACGACCGGCGCCCCGTGGATCCGGTAGTGCAACAGCGCATCCTGCGCCTCGGGGATGGACATCTCCGGAGCAAACGTCACCACATCCCGGGTCATGATCTCCCGCGTCTCCATCCCGCCACCCTCTCGGCTGCGCCCCGCACCGTCCGCGCTTAGCGTAGCACCGTCCCCAACACTGGGGGATCGGGCGAGGGACCGATTTGCGGGCGTCAGTCGCTCCCGCTACCTCGTGACGATATCGGCCGCGCGCCCGATAGCCTCGGCGCACCGTGGGACGTATCCTGAACATGGTCAAGCGTTAGTGTGGGTCTCCGCTTAGCGGCGGGTATGTTGGGAGAAGGAGAGCAATCATGCGGGCACGTGAAATCATGAGCACTCCGGTGATCACGGTTTACCGGGATACCCCGCTCAAAGAGGTGGCGGAGACGATGGCAACCCATCACATCAGCGGCGTCCCGGTGCTGGATCGGGATGGCCGCTTGTGCGGTATCATCTCCGAGTCCGACTTCCTCATCAAGCTCGAGTACGGAGCGCTTCGCGATGAGAATCGTCTCGGCTTCCTGGATCGGCTCGCGGACAAACTGGGGGCCACCCCCAAGCCTCATGCGCGCAGCGCCGGCGAGCTCATGACGGAGCAGGTGGTGACGGCGGGGCCCGACACCGTGCTGCGCGAGGTGGTGCATCTCATGACGAGCCGCGCCGTGAATCGCCTGCCCGTCGTCGACGGAACGCGCGTCATCGGCATCATCACGCGCACGGACATCTTGAGCACCCTCGCCCGCCCGGACGACGCGATCAGCCAAGAGGTACGCTGGCGTCTCCAGCACGACCTGTGGATCGATCCGACGAGCGTCACGGTGGTAACACGAAACGGCGTCGTCGCGCTGGGCGGCATGGTGGAGACGCGGGTGGACGCTGAGTTGGCAACGCGGTGGGCCGCCGCGGTCGCCGGCGTCGTGGATGTGGACGCCTCCGGGCTTCGCTATCACTTCGACGACCGCCGCGCACGCGGGTTTACCGACCGGCTTCGATAATGGGGAAGCAAGGTGATATTCATGACCAGCGCGCCGACGCGAGAACAAAGAGTCCGCGGCGTCGTCCGCTGGTACAATCGGGTGAGCGGTTTTGGATTCATTCGCGTCGAGGGGCAACGCGACGTGTTCGTCGGAGAAACCGCGATTCGGGACTCGAAGCCTCGCGCCCTCAACGAAGGGCAGTCGGTGGAGCTTTCCATTGTCGAGCGCCACGGGCGCCGCGAAGCCGACGATGTCGCGCCACTGACAGTCGTCTGACCCCGGCGGATGACGCGCCGCGCGGTGGTCTGGCGTCGTCGAGGGTCAGCGGACCTGCGGAAATCGAGGCGCACGACAAGGTCGGGGGTGTGCCATGATTGTCAACGATTTACCGCCGATGTTCGAGAGCCACGTCAGTCCGCCGTCCCGCACATAATCCGCCGTCCTGTCCGGGCGTCGCCCGGGCCAGCCTCCGGCGCATAATCGAGGGCCAGGCGGGTGCGAGTCGAAACTCGCGCACCGTCGAAGCTCGGCGTTCGCTCGAGACCCTCCGCCCTCGACGATGGCGCCGTCCGCCACCCTCGGGCCGATCAAACGAAACCCGCGGTCGCGCAGCGCGTCGAACAACGCTCCGAGGCCGTCGAGCGTGAGGACGCACCGGTTCGACGCGCCGGATTCGGCCGCTACGCTCCCGTTTCCGCCGCCTCCAGCAGGCTCTCCGCGTAGATCCACGTATCCATCTCCAACAGGTCCCGGGACGGCGGAAACGCGACGGAGATCAGGCGCAGTCTCCGCGAGGTGCGGCCCGGCTCACTCGGACGGACGCGTGCGTGCGTCGGGGGCTGGACACTGTGCACCAACAGCACCTCGGCGTGCTGCGCACGGCCGAGCAGGGAGACCTTCGTCAGAGCGTCCGGGGTAACGTCGGGGTGCTCGCAGAGGGCCACCACCACGCGGTCCCCATCGCGGGCTGCCACGTCGACGCGGATCTTGCTGCGGCCCACACGCACGACCGGCCGGATCAGGATCGTACGATAGCCCGCCCTCGCCAGCATCCGCGCCACGAAGAACCGGAGGAGATGCCGTGGATGATCGGGCTCGAGCAGCGGCTTAGGGCAGCAGGCGCGAAAAGCCAGATAGTTCGTGGTTGCCGCCGGGTCGACTTCCGCGCCCATGTTCTCCAGAAGGTCCAGGTCCACGCTCATCATGCCACTTGGAGCATAAGGCCCCACGGGCTCGGCGGCTATCCGACGGTCACCCGATTGCGCGCGCGGGCCTTAGGTTACTTTAGCGACTCTAGGTAATCCACGAGCGCATTCAATACCGCCGGAGGCAACTGCGGAAACGCGGGCATCCCTCCGCGGCCCTGGGTGATGAACGTCCGCAACTGATCGCGCGTCATCGCCCCGCCGATGTGCGAGAGGTTCGGCCCGACCGTCCCCCCCACGCCGCCGATCGTGTGGCACCCGGCGCATCCCTGCGCCTGGAACTCTCGCGCCCCCGGAGCGGTGGCTGCACTCGGTGCGGGCGGTGCCTGCGTGGCCGCCGGCTTTCGCCCGCCCAGATACGTGAGCCCCAGCACGCCGATGATGCCCACGGCGGCGCACGCCATCGCGAACGGCCGCCTCTGGGGATGTCGCTCGGGCGCGCGGTCGTAGAACGGCAGCAGCAGCAGCGCCAGCAGCACACCGAGCACGATGAGAAAGATCCAGAGCGGTTCCCACTGCCCCTGTAGGTACCACAGGAGCTGGAAGAAGTCGAGGAAATACCACTCCGGCCGCGGCACATAACTCGTCGCGTTGGGGTCCGCCGGTGGCTCGAGCGGCGTCCCGACCGTGACCGCCAGGGCGGACACGGCCAGGAACAGGACGAGCGCAAAGACGGCGTCCTTGAGGATCGAGATATAGAATGGGTGCCCGGCCTGCTTCTCCATCGCGTACTGGCGCTCATACTGCTCGCGGCGCGGCAGCGTGGCTCCGGCCGGGCCGAGATCGAGCGGTCGCCGCCTGGGGGGTGCCGCGATCCCTTGCCGGATGACCATGAAGAGGTGGGCGGCCACGAACAACACGAGCACGGCCGGCAGCACCCAGATGTGAAACGCGTAGAACCGCTGGAGGGTCAGCACGCCGACCGTGGTGCCGCCGCGGAGAATCCGCAGCGCCCAGTCGCCGACCACCGGGGCGGCGCCCGCGATGTTCGTGCCGACGACAGTCGCCCAGTACGCCTTTTGGTCGTACGGCAAGAGATAGCCCGTAAACGCGAACGCCAGGACCACAAAGAGCAGCACGACGCCGGTGATCCACGTGGTTTCCCTGGGATACTTGTACGCGCCGTAGACGAACGTTCGGAGCATGTGCACCCCGATCACGATCACGAGCATGCTGGCGGACCACAGGTGCACGCCCGCGACGTACTTGCCGAACGGCACCTGGTCGGTGATGAACTCGATGCTGTGGTACGCATGCTCCGTCGACGGCGCGTAGTATACGGTCAGGAAGATGCCGGTGGCGAACTGCACCAGCAGCAGGAACAGGGTGGCGCTGCCGAACACGTGGAACCAGCCGATCCCTTTCGGCACCTTGCGATCGAGGAAGCCGTGCCACAGCGGCATGATGTTCAACCGCTCGTCAACCCAGGACACGAGGCGACGCCACATCGCTAGGCCCCGGGCAGCTGGAGCGCGCCCATATAGAGGACGCCCCCGTCCACCTTCACCGCGTAGCGATCGAGCGGCCGCGGCGGCGGCCCGGAGAGCACCCGCCCGTTAGCGTCGTAGACGCCGCCGTGACACGGGCACAGGAACCGCCCAGCGGCCTGGTTCCACACCACCGGGCAGCCCATGTGCGTGCAGTGCAGGTCGAAGATCACAGCGCTGTCCGGACCGGTGCGCTCGACGTACACGGCGACCGCCATAGTGGACTGAATCCATCCTTCCTGTACGGGCAGTTGCACCGTCGTGAGCGTGGGCTGCCCCTGCGGCAGCGCAGCAAGCTCGCCGACGGGGGACCAGGGCGCGCGCGACCGCGGCGTCGGCGGGATGGACCGGCCGAGCAGCCCCCCGGGGCGCGTGCCGCTCACGGCCGGTCCAAAGAGAAACGCCACGAGCGGGACGGCGAGGGCGGCGCCGATGAACCCGACGATGGCACCGAGGGCGCTCATGACGGCCTCGCGCCTCGTCGGCTGGCTCCCGCTCTCGGGCACCGTTGCGCTCATGTGATCCTCCTCCTCGGTGTCGTCGTATCCTCGCAATTCGCGCCCGCCGCTCCGATGCCGGGCCGGTCGCGCGGTGCGCCTATTGTTTAGCCGCGTGCGCCTGGAGCCACCTAAGGATCAGATCGGCCTGCGCCGGCGTCAACGAGGTCCGCGGAACCATGGCGCGAAACTGGCTCACCCACTGGCGTCCCGTGAACTCGCTGGGGTCGTGAGCCGTGTGGCAACTGCTGCATGTCTGCGCGTAGAGTGAGGAGGCCTGGGACCACAGCGCCGCGACATCCGGCGCTGTCGCCGAGCGCGCGACCCAACCCACCAGGTGCACGCGCTGCCACGACGACCCGGCGATGTCCACGGTCCCCGTCGGCTGCGCATCGCCGGGGGACGCGAGGACGCCGGCGCGCGCCAACGTCGACGGATCCTGGTAGAGAATGGCCGGTGAGTCCGGCGAGCGATAGAGATCTAAGCCGGCGTGGAGGGATGAGCCTTGTGCGCCGAGGACCTGGAGCGCGGTCGCCGGCGTCAGTGTGGCCACCGTGCTGCCGCCGGGCGATGCTGCGAGGGGCGTCGCCTGAGCCGTGTACACAATGGCCGGGACGGCGGCCGGCGTTACCGAGGTCGGCGACGGCCCCACGGGTCTCAACGGCGTGAGGTCCCAGACGGCGAACGCGAACACGATGCCGAGGATCACGCCGCCCGCGAGCGCAACGCCCGGACGAACCCTCCAGCGCATAGAGATCACCGCTATTTGATCACGCCGTTTCGCTCCAGCTCGTGTCGAACCGCACGAAGCCCGCACCGTTCACATGGTGTTTGAGGGTTCATCCGTTTCTCCCCCCATCTCTTGATGATCGTGGCACACAGGACCTCGACAGCGCGCACGCAGCGTTGAGCGACGGCGCAGCGGACTAGACGCCGCAGCCGGACCGCGGCCTCAATCGGGACAGCCGTGGGACCGGCAGACGATCGATCAGTGCGAGGGAGCCCGCACCGTCGTGGCGGTCGTCGCATGCCGCTTGAACCACCTACCGGAGCGTCCAGGAACACCGACCTCGGGAAGAACCCAGCGATCTAGCCCATAGTAGCCGGCGATGCGCCACGCCAGGACGAGCCACGTCGCCAGGATGAAAAATGTAGGGTTGACGCTCACGGTGCCGGCGAGCAGATAGGTCGCGTTCATGAGCCCGCCGAAGAAGGCCGCAATCCCCGTAAACAGGCCCAGGATCAACCCCAGCCCGACGAGGAATTCACCGCCAGCCACGGCGTAGCTCCACGCCGCTGTGTGCGGTAGCACGACGTGCTGGAGGAAACTGGCGTACCATCCGGAGACGTCGGGATGCACGCCGCCTGTCTTGGTCAGGGCTCCGGTCACAAACCCGGTAAGCGCCACCCCGGCTTTGGGCCCGGTCCAGACAGCGCTATGAAGCTTGTCCCACCCCTCTGTGAGCCACAGGTACCCGGCGTAGAGACGCACGATCAACCAAAACCACGCCATGCGGGTATCCGCGAACAAGAACCGTGCGATGGGCGGCTCACCGACCTGGACGGTGTGCTCGCTGTGCCTACGCATTAGTACAACCTCCCTTGTGCTCGCTTTGCGCGGTATCCCGACACTCATACTACGCGCCTGCGTGCTTGGGGACTATCAGTGGACGGCCTGATTTGGAGATCCGGCAACGGGCCGGCCTGGCCCATCCAGGGTCCGACCTCCGCCCGCGGACTGACGCCGAGGGAGGGCCTTAGGGACGGCCCTCCCTTGCGCCGACGGTCCACGCGATTGCGGCGCGTCCGCGCTACCCGGCCTTCACGGCCGGCGGCGTGTACGCGGTAACCGGCGGGGGCGCCGCGGTGTACTTCTCGACCTGTACCAGCGCGGTATGGGCCACGTTCCCCTGGGCCAGTTTCGACGTGCCGATATCCAGCGTCAGGACGTTGACGCTTCCCTCCTTGTCGAGCGCGCCCTGACGGCCCGGCGCGGCGGGATCATACCACCCGCCCTCCGGAAGACGCAGCACTTGCGGCCGTACGCGATCTGTCACCTCGGCCGTCGCCAGGATCGCGCCGCGGTCGTTGTACACGCGCACGATGTCCCCGGTGCGGATGCCTCGCGGCGCCGCGTCGGCCGGGTTGATCCACGCGACTTGTCGGCCTTTCGCCTTGCGCTGCGTCATCTGCACCGCGGTCTGGTCGAGCTGCGAGTGCAGCCGGTATGGAGGGTGCGGTGAAACAACGTGGATCGGGAACCGAGCCGCTTTCGCGCCGCCGAGCCACTCCGCCGGCTCGAGCCACGTCGGATGCGCCGGACAGTCCGCGTAGCCGAACTTCGCGATCGTGTCCGAGTATAACTCGATCTTTCCTGACGGCGTCCCCAACGGGTTCCCCGCGGGGTCCTTGATGAACGCGGCGTACCGCACGTACTGATCGGACGATGCGGGCGGCTGGAACACGAGAATGCCCTTCTTCCAGAACTCCGCAAAGGCTGGGAGGCTGACGCTCGCTTTGCCGCCGCTCCCTCCGCCGGTAAACCACGGCACGCCACCGGGCGGCTTGGCGCTGGCATACGCTTCCTGCACCCACTGCAAATCTGTTCGTCCCTGCGTGTACTGCGCGCGGAATCCCAGCTCCTGGGCGAGGTCGCTCAGGATGTCGTAGTCCCCGCGCGACTGTCCCACGGGCTCGATCGCCTTCACCATCGCCACGAGATACCGGCTGGCGTAGAACCCGCCCGCGTCGACATCGTTGCGCTCGACCGTCGTCGCCGCCGGAAGCACGATGTCCGCGAACTTCGCGGTCGGCGTCCACCACGGCTCATTGACGATGATCGTCTCCGGCCGCTGCCATGCCCTGAGCAGCCGGTTCGTATCTTGATGGTGCACAAACGGATTGCCGCCGGCCCAGTACACAAGCTTGATGTCCGGGAACGTGATCCGCTTGCCATTGAAGTCGATGGTCTGTCCGGGCGACAGCAGCATGTCAACGAAGCGGGCGACGGGGACGCTCACGTTGACCGGGTTCTTGCCGATCCCAAGCCCGGACGGCAGCGGCGCACCGGCCGACGGGACGCCGCCGCTGCTGTAATGGTAGCTGAACCCCACGCCGCCTCCAGGCGAGCCGAACTGCCCCGTCATCGTGGCCAGCGCCACGAGCATCCACGGCGCCTGCTCGCCATGATGCTGCCGCTGGGGGCCCCAGCCGCTCATGAGGATGGTTCGCTGGCCGCTGATGGCGCGCGCCAAGTCGGCAATCGTACCGGCTGGCACGCCCGTGATCTTCGCCGCCCAGTCGGGCGTCTTGGGCTGATGATCGGTGGCGCCGAGGATGTACGCCTTGAGGCGATCGTAGCCGACGGCGTACTTCGCGACAAACGCCTCGTTCACCCGATGCTCGCTGATGAGCGTGTACGCGATGCCCAGCATCAGCGCCGTGTCCGTGTTCGGCCGTAGCGCGATCCATTGGCCGCCGAGTGTCTCCGCGCTGTCCGTTCGCACCGGATTGACGTGGATGAACTTGATGCCGTGCTGCTTGGCCTGCGCAAAGTACGGATACGAGAGGTGATCCGGCACGACCCAGTCGATGGCGTTGGTCGTCATGGGGTCGGCGCCCCACAGCACGATGACCTTGGTGTTGGCGAAGATCTCCGGCCAGACAGTCTGCTGCTCGTAGACTTCCAGGGTGCCGAGCACGTGCGGCAGGATCACCTGGGCCGCTCCGGTGCTGTAGTCGCCGATGTCGTCGACGAAGCCGCCGTTGAGCGCGAGGAAGCGCTTGAGCGCGGTCGTCGGCTTGTGAATGACGCCCGTGCTGCTCCAGCCGTACGACCCGCCGTAGATCGCCTTCGTACCATACTGCGCCTTCACGCGCCGGAGCTCGTCCGCAACGAGCTTGAGCGCCTGATCCCAGGAGACGCGGACGAACGGCTCCGCGCCGCGCTTGGTCCGGTCACTCGCGTTGCGCTTGGCAAGGAAGCTCTCCCGAACCATCGGATACTGCACCCGGCTCGACGCGTAGACCCACCCGGGCAACTGATCGAGGTAGCCTTTGGGAACGGGGTCAAATCCGTACGGTACGGCCTCGACGAACTTGCCGTCGCGAACGCGGGCGTGGAATCCGCCCCAGTGCGTCGCTTGCGGCACTAAAACCTCGCCGGCCGCGAACGCCGGTTTTACGCCGCCCGGAAGCTGCCACGGCGCCACGGCCGCGGCGGCCGCTCCAGTCCCCGCCAAGTGGATGAACTCTCGTCGACTGATCCGCACAGCGATCCCTCCTCACGGTCAGGTAACGCGGCTCCTCCCCGAGGATACAGGTCGCCGGGTCGATCCAACCATCGGGCGGTGGCGGTATTCTGAGCCGATGCGCAGGTACAGTACGGTCCTGGCCGTCACGATGCTGGGATTCCCGGCAATGATGATGGTGCGCACCTGGGTCGAGGACGCTCGATCCGCTCCGCAGGCGACCCGGTCGCGCAGGCTACCCTACCCGCGTCCCCGCGAGTGCGGCGTCTAAATTTAGCGCATGACGTCTTCGGTCGGCTCGCCATTCACAGAACCGCGACAAGTGCAGCCACGGTGTCCCACGGCCGTGAGCTCGAGGCCCCGTTGAGGCTCACGGGCACTCTCGCCAGGGGCATCATTGCTTGACCCTACTTCACGACGAGCACGGGGATGTGGGCCGCGTGCAGCACGCGCTCGCTCACGCTCCCCAGGATCAAGCCGCCGATTTGGCCCCGACCCCGGCTCCCCACGATGATTGCCGCTTCGTGTGCTCGAGCGCTTCCCGCCCCGCATCCTCCAGCCCTTGCTCGATGATGTCGAGGTCAACCATGGCATCCGCCGACGCTCCCCCGATCACGAACGCCGAAATGTGTCCGACAGTAACCAACAGCACCTCACATTCGGAGAGTTCACGCGCGAACCGCGCGGCCATCGATGCCGCCCGGATGGCATGCGGCGATCCATCGGTTGCGACGACGAATTTCACCACATCCCCCCTCTCACTCTACCCGTGCCGGGGCGATGATTCGGCCCGTCTCCGCGACGACCGCGTGAGCGCCGCCTACGCAGCCCGGCACGTTCAGGAGCGTTCTCCGACCCCCGCCGGCGCTAGCCGTGCCGGGCGATACCCGGGCAACCGAACCCCGTTCGTGCTTCGCCCTGCGCGCAGGGGCCGGCGAATGGATCACGCCTACGCTGCCGGGCGCGCCCTTGCAAAGATGCCAACGCGCGGCTGCTCGAGCCGCGCGAAGTCAGCGTACGTCATCGTGATGGTCTGCCGGTGACTGCCCCCGTTAAAGGCGATCACCGGGTCGCGCG
>Ga0209810_1003591_pt1 | contig 16054 bp, 14 predicted proteins | sample Coa_R1_7_FD_187159 | JGI IMG/M metagenome (GOLD analysis project Ga0209810, IMG submission 187159) | Surface soil microbial communities from Centralia Pennsylvania, which are recovering from an underground coalmine fire - Coalmine... | ecosystem: Environmental > Terrestrial > Soil > Unclassified...
GTTCCTGCGCGGCACCACCGGCCTCACCGCCTTCCCCGGTGACGCCGCCCCCAGCCCCCCGCCGGGCTCCGCCCCGCCCGACTACGGCGTCCCCCCCGACCCCGGCACCGGCCCCCAGGTCGCGGGCGCGGCCTGCGGATCCCGCCGGCAGCCGTGCGCCTCCCCACAGCCCACGGCCACCCCCTCGCCCGGGGCGGGAAACCCGTCCCCGGCTCCCCCCATCCTGCCCCTGCCCACGCCCCCCCACCGGCACTGACGGCCGGACGGAGTGAGGCCACGGCCACGAGGACGTCCAGGCGGTGGCGGCCGGCGGCGCTCTGAGCCCGATCGCGCCGCCGTCTCCCGCCTCAGCCGGCCGGGGCCAGCGAGTACAGGTAGGCCAGGACGATGGCGAGCGCGACCGAGCCGAGGACGAACAGCGCGATGATCCACACGCGCCTCCCCTCCTCCGGCGACGGCTCCACGGGCACCGGGCACATGCTACGGCGGCCGTTCGCTCCCCCGGCCGGGGCGGCGCCGGAGGGCGCGTGCCGCCAGATCACCCCGCCATCGCGCCGCGCCTGCGCTACGATCCTGGCGGGGCGGGACCCACAGAGGAGCGATCCATGGGGCAGGTGGTGTCGCTGGCGGCGGCGATCGGGATGCCGGTGGGGCTGGCCCTGGCGGCACGTCGATGGCCGCGGTCCTGGCTGGTGCCGGCGGCCCTGGCCCTGGGCGCGTTCCTGGCCGTGGCGGAGCTGAGCTGGTGGGTCGACCTGGCCCTCCGACCTCACTGGTCGGTGGCCGACGGGCTCCCCCTTCAGCTCTGTGACGCCGCCGGCCTGGTCAGCGTGGCAGCGCTCTGGTGGCGACGCCGGCTGCTGGTGGAGATCGCGTACTTCGTCGGCCTGGGCGGGGCCCTCCAGGCCCTGATCATGCCCTACGTCCCCGAGCCCTTCCCCAACTGGCTCTTCTTCCAATACTACGTCGCCCACGGCGGCGTGGTCGCCGCCGCCCTCTTCCTGGTGGTGGGGATGCGGATCGAGCCCCGGCCGGGTGCGGTGCCGCGCATGGCCCTGCTGACCGCCGCCTACGCGGCCCTGGTCGGGATCGTGGACGTGGCCACCGGGGCCGACTACCTGTACCTCTTGCGCCCGCCTCCCGTGCCCACCCTCCTCGACCTCCTCGGTCCCTGGCCCTGGCGCGTCGGCGCCGTGGCCCTGATCGGCCTGGCGGTCCTGCTCATCCTCGACGCCCCCTTCTGGTGGCGACGGCGCCTCCTCTCCCGTTCCAGCACGGCGGGCACCTGAGCGGGATGGTCGGCGTCGTGGACGATCGGGAGGGAGCCGGCCAGCTGGGCGGGCGCGGGCACCTGGCCCTGAGCCTGGGCTGGTTCGGGCTCAACTTCCACTGGCTCCCGATCGGGTTCGTGCTCCTCCAGGCCCAGGTCCGCGGCCTGGTCCCGGCCGCTGAGCAGCCGGGCGCGATCGGGCTCGCCGCCGGCCTGGGCGGCATCCTGGCGGTGACCGTGCCCCCTCTCACCGGGCTGCTTTCCGACCGTCTGCGCACCCCCTGGGGCCGCCGGCGGCCGATGATCGTGATCGGGCTGGCCGGGAACCTGGTCGGGCTGGCGGTCATGGCCCTGGCCCCCGACTACCGCCAGCTGGTCCTCGGCTACCTCCTCATCCAGCTCTTCAACAACACCGCCGCCGCCGCCTACGCCGGGGTCATCCCCGACCTGGTGCCGGGACACGAGTACGGCAGGGCCAGCGGCCTGCTGGGCGCCATGTACAACCTGGGCGGCGTCCTGGGCGTGGCCGCCACCCTGGTCATGTCCTCGCTCCACCTGGTGACCGGGACCTACGCCGTGATCGGGGTGGTGATCGTCCTCTCCTTCCTCCCGGTCCTGGCCATGGCCCGGGAGCGGCCCCCGACCCCCGCGCCGGCATCCGGGACCCCGATCTCGACCCGGATCCGTGCTTTCCTCGCCCCCCTGGCCACCGGCGACTTCGCCTGGGTGGTCCTGACCCGCCTGCTGGTGACCGCCGCCATCACCGTGGTCGGCTACTTCCTCTCGCCCTTCTTCGCCAGCGTGATCCGGGTCCCCAACCCCGACCAGTTCACCTCGCTCTGGCTGCTGCTGGTGTTCGTGGCCGGGATTCCCTTCGGTCTCTTCGGCGGGACGCTCTCCGACCGGCTGGGACGCAAGGTCTTCGTCTACGGGAGCGGGGCCTTCCAGGCCCTGGTGGCCCTGGTCTTCATCGCCTTCTACCCCCGGGCCGTGCCCGTCATCCTGCTCCTGGGCGTGGTCTACGGCGTGGCCTACGGGCTCTACTACGCCGTCGACTGGGCCCTCGCCTGCGACACCCTGCCCGACCGGATGGCGTCGGCGGCCAAGGACATGGGCCTCTTCCACGTCGCCTACACGCTGCCCCAGGTGATCGTGCCGCTGGTGGGCGGGCTTTTGATCGAGGCGCTGAGCACGGTCTCCCCCGGCAACGGCTACCGGGCCGTCTTCGGTCTCTCGATCCTCTTCTTCGGCCTGGGGACGCTCCTGGTCACCCGCATCCGATCGGTCCGCTGAGGGCGCCGCCTCCTCTCCTCCGAGTCCTCCGAGCTACCGGGGGATCGGCCGTCCGCGCCGGCCGCCTACCGCCCGGACCGGACGGCGACAGGCCCGCGGCCACCGGCCACGTCTGCCCACGGGTCGCAGGCCCCGGCCCTCACGGCCCGGAGGGGGGTCCCGCCTCCCCGACGGCCTCGGGCGTGGCCTGGTCCCAGACCCGATCCTGGCCGGCCAGGGCGGGGTCGTCCTCGTAGAGCGGGACCGGGTCCATGGCCGCCTGCATGATCTCGATCATCGACTCCCACATGTGGAGCCGGATGACCGTGGCCGGCCGCTCCGGGTCGGCGTTGAAGTGCTGGTGCCAAACGTACTGATGGACGATGACCGCGTCGCCGGCGCTCCAGTCGTAGCGCCGGCCGTCGATCACGCTGTAGCCACGACCCCGGACGACGTAGAGGATGGCCTCGCCCGGGTGCCGGTGCTTGGACTGCGCCTTCCCGGGCGGGATCTCGAAGAGGGCAAGGCTGATGCCGGAGGTGTCGAAGCCCAGCGAGCGGTCGACCAGGAGCGCGGTCCGGGTGCCCTTGGGGCTCTGCCGGAGCGTGACCTCCCGCCAGCGCGTGATCTTGCGGGCCCCGGCCCGCGCCTCCTCCGCCCGCTTCGAGGCCCGTAGCTCCTCCTCGTAGAGGCTGCCGGCGCCCGCCGGCTCTGCCGGCTCCGCCGGGAGGGGCTCGAAGCCGCGCTCGACCGGGCCGGCGTCCTCGACCCGCTCCAGGTGCAGGGCACGGAGCAGAGGGGCGTCGGTGATCGCCAGCAACCGGGCCGGCTCGGCCGCCCGGTGCGCGTGCCAGGACCAGGCCGGGGTGTGGAGCACGTCCCAGGGCTCCCATTCGAAGGACTCGCCGTCGACGATGGTGGTGCCCCTCCCCTCGAGGACGAAGATGACGGCGTCGTGGGCGTGGCGGTGGACGCTGGTCCGCCGGCCGGGGTCCAGCTCCAGCACGCGGGCGTCGATCATCCTGGTCGGCACCCCGGCCTCCTCCCCGACCAGCATCCCCACCCTGGCCCCGCGCACCGGCGAGTGGCGCAGGACCAGGTCGGCGCCCCGGGCCAGCTCGCGCCGCCGGGCCCGCCACTCCTCCAGGAACCGGAAGCGGCGCCGGAGCTGCAGGTAGTAGTGGTTCTGGGGATCAGGTCGATCGGCCATCGTGCCTCCTCAGGGTGAGATCCGTCTCCTCGGCCCTCGCCTCGGTCACCTCGACCGGGCCGCCCTCGCCGGCGCGCTCACAGCCCCTTGAAGAAGCCGGACCGGTCGAGCTGGTCGACCAGCGAGGTGTCGGCGAACTTCGACTCGGGCGCTCCCTGGAGGTTGGGCTCCTTCACCGCCGCGTCGGCGACCGTGGCATCGAGGGCTTTGGTGTCCACGTAGGGCGGGTCGGCCTCGTAGCGGCTGAACTGCGTCCAGGTGTCCTCCAGGACCGACTGGTCGCTGAGCTTGAGGAACTTGTTGATCGCCTGCATGGCGAACTTCTTGTCGGTCTTGAAGCGGTGCAGGCCCCGGGCGTAGGCCTTGATGAAGCGGATCAGGGCGTCCCGGTGGCTGGAGATGTAGGAGCCGGTGGCGGCGATCCCGACCGAGAGGTAGGGGGGGCCGTCCACGGCCAGGTTGATCAGCTCCTTGAAGCCGGCCTTGCGGGCGCGCGAGTTGGTCGGAGGCGAGACCACGCCGGCATCGATCTGGCCCGACTGGAGCGCGGCCAGGATGTTGGGCACCTCGGAGAGCTGCAGGAAGGTGGCCTCGTCGGACCGCAGCCCCCAGATCCGGAAGGCCTGGAGGGCGGCGGTGTAGGTCGACCCGCCGAAGTTGGTGACGCCGATCTTCTTGCCCCTGAGGTCCTGCGGGGACTGGATCTTCGGCGAGGCCATCACCGAGAAGACCAGCTTGTTGTTGACCCCGATGATGAACTTGAGGTCGGCCCCCTTGCCCACCGCCTCGGCCAGGCCGAGGCCGTCGATGGTGCTCAGCTGCACCTGGCCCGAGAGCAGGGCGGGGATCGCCCGCGAGGTGCTGGGGATGTGGACGAAGTGGACGTCCAGGTTCTCGGCCTTGAAGTAGCCGGCCTCATAGGCGGTCCACATGGCGCTGTTGGTGCCCGACACCGCCGTGTAGTTGACGGTGATGCTGAGCGGCTTGCCCGACGACTGCGATGAGGTCGCCGCCTGCCCGCAGGCGGCGAGCACGAGGCCGGCCAGCGCCCAGAGCGCCGCCGGGCGTGAGATGAGCCGGAGCATGATGCGCTACCCTCCTGTGGCGGCCGCGACCGCCCGATAGATGAAGGCGGCGGGGTCCCGGGCGTACTCCTCGTAGCTCCCCTCGGCGGTCACCCCCGGGATCTCGGGCACCCAGTCCTCGCCCAGGAGCCGGTCGGGGTCGCCGTGGGCCGCCGCCAGCCGCCGCACCTCCGGGTCGTCGAGCGCGGTCAGGTGCCCGGACTCGATCACCCGGATCTCCTCGCCCCGAGGCGTGGTCACGGTCAGGGTGGGCGAGAGCAGGTGGACGTGGAGGTGCCCGTAGAGCAGGCCCCGCTCCCCCGCCCAGACCTCCTCCGGACCCCGCCAGCGGGTGCCCATGCCGACGTGGATGACGCCGGAGCGGCGCCGCTCCCACTCCATGCCCCCGGAGGAGAGACGGTCGATGCGCCGGGGCCGGCCGATCTTGGGGTTGGTCCCGATCGCCACCTCCCAGAGCCAGAAGAGGCCGGGCCGGGGGAAGCAGGGATAGCGAGTGTGCTTGCTCTCCTCGAGCAGGTCCCGCCAGGCGGCCCCGTAGGCGCCGCCGCCATCCACCGACTCCACCCGCCCCGCCTGGAGCGTCACCCGCACCGGGGGGAAGGGACGCGAGAAGTGGTTGGTGGTGCCCGCCACCACCCCGGTGGCGTCCTCCTGGGGCAGGATCGGGGTCGGGGCGTGGCCCATGACGTGCCCCCACCAGGGGGTCTCCCCGTACCCGCGCCGGCTGCCGTCGAAGTAGTCCGGCCAGAGCGTGTAGGTGAGCTCGGTGCCCTCGGGGTCGGTGAGGTGGACGCGCCCGCCCCGCCCCAGCTCCCGGAAGGCGGCCCAGACCTTGCGGTTGATCAGGCCGTGGACGTCCCGGGGGAAGGTGGTGGCCGGGCTCAGGAACTGCTCCGGCTGCAGCCAGGGGATGGCCTCGTAGCGGTGGGGGACGTCGGGGATCCCCCCTCCCTTGCCGTGGACCAGCAGGTCGTAGCCGTTCTTGAGGGCCAGCTCCTCGACCCAAGGGATCCCCTCCCAGCGGCGCGGGTTGCGGGCCCAGGGCTCGCGGCGCATGATCACCCGGATCTCGTCCAGCTGGTCGAACTCCCGGTCCGGTCCGGCGTCGACCGTGATCACGTCCACCCGCGCCCCCTTCTCCCGCAGGGCCCGGGCCACGGCCTCCACGATCAGGGGGTGGTGCTCGGTGTCGACCGCGATCAGGACCCGGTCCCCCTCCCGGGTTGCCCCGTAGCCGATGAAGCCGGCCGCCGTCCGCCGCACCTCCGGCTCCGCCGCCACCCGCCTGGCCACCTCCAGGAAGGCCTCGATCCCGGTCACGGCCAGGCGGCGACCGCCCTCCTCCACCAGGTCGGGACGGAGCCCGGCCAGCGCCTCCTGCGGCCCCCCGGGGGGCGCCTCGCACATCTCTCCTCGTTCCCTCCCGTCCGAGCAAGAAGGTCTAATGATCGGACCTTCATAGCATAAGGCTGGGGCGGCCGGCGTCAAGGGTGGATCGGCGTGGGGCTCGCCTGCGGCGCCGGCGAGATCACCGCCGGCCGGGGCGGCGACCCACGATCGCCCCGCCGTGGCCGACATCGGGCGGTCGCCCACCCCTCCGGCAGCTGGCCCGATCAGGGCGGCCCGGCCAGAGTGGGTGCTGAGGAGAAGGGCGGCCACCGCCCCGAGCAGCGCGTGGGCTCGACCCCGCACGGGATCGAGGGGGGCGAAACGCGAGGGCAGGCCGGCTGCCGTCTCTCATCCGTCCAGCGTCCGTCGAGTGCATACTCGACGTGTGGAGGAGACACGGACCGCCGTGGGCGGCGATCACGCCCCGGCCGAGGTCCCCGAGACCGGCCCCGACCAGCTGATCGCCCGCTTCCTCTCCGGCCGCCCCCAGGCCACCGCCCGCGCCTACACCGCCGAGTCGAAGATGGTGCGCACCAGGGTTGCCACCCAGGGTGTCGAGGACGTGGGGACCTTGGTGAGCAGGTCCCGGAGGTAGTGGGTGCGGCATCGCTGCCAGGTCGCACCGGGGAGGGTGGCGGAGATGGCGGCGACGAGGCCCGAGTGGGCATCGGAGGTGACCAGGCGGACCCCCGAGAGCCCTCTGGCGACCAGGCCTCGGAAGAAGGCGAGCCATCCTGTCCCGTCCTCGGCCGAGGTCACCTCGCACCCGAGGATCTCCCGATGCCCGTCGGCGTTCACGCCCGTGGCAATGAGCACGTGCACGAGGACGACCCGGCCTTCCTCGCGGACCTTGACGGCCAGGACATCGGCCCCGACGAAGCGGTAGGGGCCCTGGTCCAAGGGCCGGTTGCGGAACGATGCGACGAGGTCGTCGAGCTCCTTGGCCATCTCGGTGACCTGGGACCTCGACCGCCTCGTGATCCCCAGGGCCTCGGCCAAGCGTTCCAGCCGCCGCGTCGAGACCCCGAGTAGGTAGCAGGTGGCGACCACGGTGGTGAGGGCTGCCTCGGCCCGTCGGCGGCGCTCCAAGAGCCAGTCGGGGAAGTAGCTCCCGGTCCTGAGCCTCGGGATCCGCAGCTCGATGCTGCCGGCCCGGGTGTCCCAGGGGCGGCCCCGGTAGCCGTTGCGGCGGTTGACCCGCTCCGGCGAGGGCTCCCCGTAGGGGGCCCCGCCGAGCGCATCGGCCTCCGCGGACATGAGGGCGTTCGCGAACGCCTCCACCAGCCCCCGCAGCACGTCGGGGCTCGCCGTGGCGAGATGCTCGCGGACGGCCTCCACCAGGTCCATACTCTTGACGACGGCCACTGTCGTGTCCTCCTTTCGGTTGGTTGATGGTTTTTTTGAAAGGATCACGCCGTGGCCGTCGCTGGTGGTGGACCCCCGAAGCTGCCGCCGGGGCCGTACACCACGTCCCTGGACGCGTACTGGACCCGAGGCCAGGAAGAGGCTTGCCTCGTTCTGTCCTCTACCGGGCGCCGCTGAGATGGATGGAGTGGGAGGACCGTCCTTCGCCGGCCGGTGGCTGTCCTCTGTCCCACCACGACGCCCGATCTGACCTGTCGGAACCGCTCGGTGCTCGGCCCGGTTCGCTACCCGGTCCAGGCCTGCCGGTCGGGGCTCCAGTGTCCGCGTGCCGCGCCGGTCAGGACCGGTTCGATGAAGCGCCTCACCGTCTCGACCGCCCGTACATACTCCTTCTCCTCGAGACCGGGGACGTCCTTTGCGACCCTCGCGTATCCGGCACGCCATCCGGTGTCGTCCGGTGGCCGGAAGGCGGGCGGCACCTGCAGCCGCCGGCGCTCGGCCTGGGCCCTCAGGGCCGCTTCCAGGGCCGACGCTTGGACCTCCTGGGCATGAGCGATGATGACCAGATCGGCGAGATCCCGATAGCGGGTGCTGCCGATCGCGGGTCCATCTCGGCGGCCGTGCCGCTCGAGGATCGCGAACAGCTTGTCGGCCACATGGTCGGCGATCGGGTAGATGCGGTAGCGAGCGCGTGGAATGCCCGGAATCTCGACCGGAACGAGCGGGTCCGTCTCGTCCGGCGTACCCGTCATCCCGGTTCGGGCGACGAGGTCGACGTTGAATCGCTCGAACTCGCTGGCCCCGAGATAGGCCGTCACCGCCACCCGTAGCGCGCCCCCACCTTCGGCGATCCGCCGCCCCGGGGCCAGCTCGAACCGAAAATGGTCGCCGGCGTCCCGGGCGGCGGCCGCACGAAGGGCCGCCTCTGCGTCCTCGAGGGTGCCTGCCCGGTCGAACAGGTCGATATCCACGCTGTGCCGAGCCTGGCCGCGGAGCCGGGCGAGCAGCGCTGTCGCTCCCTTGAGCACCCATCGATCCCGGTCCTCGCCCGTGAACACCCGGTACAGCAGCCGGTCGTAGGCGAACTGCCGGCGCAGATCGGCCAGGTTCCGACCTGGGTCTGCGTTGGCGGCGCTTCTGAGCCGATCGGTGATCGCCGAGCGGAGCGCGGCGGGGGTTGCGTACCGGCGCTCTTCGGTCACCGGCGTGCCATCTCGAGGATCGTCCGCCGGTCCAGGCCGCCGCCGGCGAGGTCCAGGAGGTACTCGAGGAGGGCGGCGCCGTCCTCTTCGGGCAGGCCGAACGAGGATGCAAAGGGCGCGATCTTCTCTGCGACCACGCGCGGGTAGTCGTAGATGCCCTCGAGCACCTGGACCGTGACCCGGGCCACGGCTTCGGGCTCAATGTGGTCGGCCAGGAGGTCCGCGATCATCCTGGCCGCCCGGGTCGTGGGAAGGCCTTTGAGGAGGATCCTCTCGGAATCCGGAACCGTTCCCCGGTGCATCCTGACGTCCTTGCGCCGTGTCTGCCGGCGCCTGGGCATGGTGAATTCGTGAATGTCGGGGCGCAGGTCGCCGACCCCGTGGAGTGATGCCGCGGACGTGTGGGAAACGACCGCGACCTCGGGGTCGTCGAGACGCTCCCAGGCCGGGCGTGCGGGATCGAGCTGGAGCCATGCGGCCCGGAGCTGGAGATGATCCGGCTCACCTGCGCCCCGGAGGCGGTAGACGCCGTGAGCGATCCGCTCCAGGACGCCGCGCCCAACGTAGCGCGCGAACGTGGCGTCAGGGATGCCGGCTGCCTTCGCCTGGGCTCGGGTCATGAGCCCCCATTGGCCCTCGGCGAGATCGATCGCGAGTTGGAACGAACGATGCATCTGCAAAATATCTCATATCTGAGCTGATTTGCAGGAACGTCTCTGCACAGCGCTGCAGCCCGTATCGAGTCCGAGATACACCGCGGCACCCGCTACCGGATGCAGCCGATCGTCCGTTGTACCGGCCTCGGCCCATGAGCAGCCAGAGGATGACCTCCGTTCCCGGTCGAACCGGCCTTCCTGGCCACCCTGCGCGGCTTCTTCGAGGCCCCGCCGGGGTCGTCGGGTCGGAGCGGTCGGCTCTCGGACGCCTCCTGCCCGACCAGGGCCACCGCCGGTGACGTCCTGAACCGCCGAAGAGCTTCGGCGGAAGATCAGAACGGCTCTGGCCGGCGGCAGCCGGGCTAGGTCGGCGGGCTGGCTCAGGCCGTACCCGCCGGCGCCGGGCGGGCAGCACCCTCGCCGCGCGGTCCGGGAAGCTGCCGGCCACGTCGGTTCGCCGTCGGACTTCCTGATCGATCCGCCCCTGCCGGTGGTTGCTCCGATCCGCCACCGGCGCTCGCGCGGGAAGGTGGCGAAAGCGAGCGGGGCGGCCGCCTCCGAAAGCGCTCCCTCAGGGACCTCCATCGGGACTCGTCCCGGTGGGGACCCCCGGCGGCTCGATCATCCTGGCGTGCTGAGCCCGGACGGCGACGGGGCCGGCCTGGGCGACCACGGTCACCGTCGTCTGCTCGGCCCGGGGCCCCGGCTCGAGTGATCAGGCTGGAACGGAGCCGTCCTGCCCGAGCCCGGCGCGCCAGCTCGATGCTGCCCACGCGGGCTCCCGGTCCCGCTCCCGGTGGCCGGAGCCCACCCGCTGGCCTGAGCGCTCGCCGTGGCCGGCGCCGACGGGCGGCCAGGCCATGGCGCCCATCGATCCCTATCCGAAGGTCGCCAGCATCCCACAGAGCCGGTCGGGACACGCCCGCTGCCGCTGCTCGCGCATCCAGACCACTCGGTTACCTCCTTCAGGTAGGTGAGATCCCTGGACGACGACCGGTGGTCGTCTTCTCATTCGGGAGTGCCTGGATGCCGAGTCTGGCCAGCTTGCTCTTCGACGTTTCCCCCAGCATCGTCCCTCGGGCCGACATCGACACCGGGTGATCCCGTGTGCGGAGACTGAGGTCGAGTCCACAGTGACACCCGGCCCGAGGCGACAGATGCCAGCAGGCTGCTCTGTATCGATCTACACCTCAGCGCACCTGGCTGTGGACGATCAGAGCCTGCTGGCACTCGGCCGGCACTGCGATCCGGCCCTCCATCGCGCCGCCAGCATGCTCTTCTCAGCAGGCACCGGAACCTTCAGATGGGGACAGGTTCCTTCGACCGAGACGAGATTGGCGCACTCGTCGTGGGTCGATATACCGGCAAAACCGGCCTTCGTGGGAGCCTTCATCACCACATCCAACTGTCATACAACGAAACCGTCAACCTCGCTGTTCGCGTGTCCGTTCGGACTGCTCGGCAATACGAATAGGACCTGGCCGTCAATACCATGTCGGTGGTAAGAATGGGATTGTCTACGTGGACCGCAATGGGCCTTCACGATGCCGTAGACAGAGCGCCATTTACCCTCGCAGGGCTGGCGCCACGGCGTACCGACTATAGCGCCATCGGTGTAGGACTAGGTGGCGACGAGTTCCAGATATTTAGTCCCCAGCAGTACTGCAGGATCTACGACGATCCAGGCTGTTAATGGTGAAATCGCTTGTACACGAAACGGGCGGAGCTGGGTAGGAACGAGAATGCAACGGTACCTCAGAGCGCTTCCCGCAACCGCCTCTCGAACTCGATCGGCGACCGGTACCAGGGTCTGGAGTGTCGACTCCACCGGTGGCCCGGGGCCGCCGGGCGGTGACGGGTCGCGGCCCGCTTCTGGCTCGGTGTCGAGATGTCCGCTGCGCTCTCGTGTTCTCGATGGAGACGTCCTCCATCGCGGCGAGCCCGGGTTGAGCGCGGCACCATCACCCGCGCCGGGGACGGCTGCGGGCCAACGGTCGGGTCAGCCGAGGGATGCGGGCTTCGAGACGGCCACAGCCGCAGATCTTGCTGCGGCCATCGACAGCCAACCGCTATGGTGATCCCAGCAGGTGGGCAACTCGCTCTCCAGCTCGTTCCGCCAAGCGCAAGTGGTAGGTCACCTTGTTGCGATTGCGCAGGAGTTCGGTGGCCAGAAGGCGGGCCTGGTCGGAGGCGGGATCGAGGCCGGCCAGGCGCCGGACGGGCTCGAGGAGCGGGACCGGTGGGATGGGGATGGCCAGGTCCTGATCGAAGGGCCCCTGGGCAGTGAAGTCGATCAGCACCAACTCCCGGTCCATCTCCCGAAGGGCACAGTTGATCGCGGCCACCCGGTCGAGGTCGAGCTCTGGGCTCAGGCCGTCGAGCAGGCGGTCCACCTCCGCCGTCTGGAGGAGCTCACGGAGCCCACCGCGATCCTGGGCAGCGGCGCCTCTGCGCTTCCCCCTGCTGAGATCGCGGTGGAGGCACGGCACCCCGAACGCGTGGTGGGCACCCACTCCTGGGACCCGCCTCATCTGGCTCCATTGGTCGAGGCGGCCCAGGGACGCCGGGCCGGCGAGGCCACGGTCGAGCGCACGATGGCCCTCCTGACCGCCGCCGGCAAGTCGCCGCTCCCCGTCCGGCGCTGGTTTAGAGGGTGCGCGGATAGGCGGCGAGGAAACGTAGCCAAACCAGCATCGGACCAACGACCATGACGCCATCGCCCACCGATGACCACTGGAGCGCCGATGCCTGCCATCCCATCATGCGTCCTCGAGCCGCTGTGGGCTCAGCTCTGCTCTCGCCTCAGCGATCGCCCATCCCTGGGGCTGCCACCGCCCACCCATCCCCAACCGCGTGGCCTTCGAGAAGCTGGCCCAGAGGCTGAGGTTCGGCTGCAGCGACCACGCTGCGCGCCCGCCGCAACGAGTGGCCGGCCGCGGGCGTGTTCCGGGCGTGGGAACGGATCGTGCTGGAGAGCGACGACGCCGTGGTCGGCCTGGAGCTGGACGACCTGGCCCGGCGGCCTCACCAAGGCCCCCTGCGGTGACGAGGGCGCGGGCCCAAGCCCGGTCGATCGCGGCACGCAGGGCATCGAGCGCTCCACCCTGACCGAGCCCAAGGCCGAGGCCGAGCTGGCCGCCTGTGGGCTGCGGGGCCGGATCGCCAGGCGGAGCCGACCGGCTCCGATCCCGGTCGGCCAGCGCTGGCCGGTGGAACGCACCCACGCCTGGGTCAACCACCTCCGCACGCCGGCTCGCGGCACGGAGCGGGGGACGACGGTGATCGAGCTCTGGCCCAGCCTTGTCCACGCCATCATCACCCTCCGGCGTCTGATCCGCGAGGCCTGGGTCCGTTACCGCTGGGATGCGCGCCCCAGCCGATGCCCATAACGTCGCCCCACCCATCCGCGCACCCTCTAAGCTGACGGAAAGCCGCCACCTCGAGCAGCGCGTGCGTTCGACCTCGCACGGGATCGAGGGTGGGCGAAACGCGGGGCCGAGCCGGCCACCACCTCCCGCCCGTCGAGTGCATACTCGACACGTGGAGGAGACACGGGCCGCCGTGGGCGGCGATCACGCCCCGGCCGAGGTCCCCGAGACCGGCCCCAGCCAGCTGAGCGCCCGCTTCCTCTCCGGCCGCCCCCCGGCCACCGCCCGCGCCTACGCCGCCGACCTGGAGGACCTGGCCCGCTTCCAGGACACCTCGGTGGCGGACGCGGTGCGCTCGCTCTTGCTCGGGCCCGAGATCGCCCGGCGGCTGGTGTTGGACTACGCCGTCGAGCTGCGCCGCCGAGGCCTGGCCCCGGCCACCGCCCGGCGGCGGCTGGCCACCCTGCGCTCCCTGCTGGCCACGGCCCGGCAGCTGGGGGTGGTGGCCTGGGAGCTGGAGCTGCCCACGGAGCGGGAGGTGGAGCTGGCGGCGGCGGAGCGGGTGGAGCGGGAGCGCTCCTCCTACCTCTTCCCCCGGCATCCGGGGGAGGCGGACCGGCTCGACCTCCAGCACCACGCCCTGCGCGAGGCGTTGGGCCGCAACTACCTGGCCCCGGTGGGACCCCTGGGGCGGGTGCTGGACGTGGGCACGGGGACGGGGCGCTGGGGGATCGAGATCTGCTGGGAGCACCCCGAGGCGCTGGTGGTGGGGTTGGATCTGGTCCCGGGAAGGGCGGAGCACCCCTCGGGCTACCGGCACGTGCGCGGCAACGTGCTCCGGGGGCTGCCCTTCCGGGACGGGGTCTTCGACTTCGTGCACCAGCGATTGCTCGTGGCGGGGATTCCGGTGGCGGAGTGGCCGAGGGTGGTGGGAGAGCTGGTCCGGGTGACCCGGCCAGGGGGCTGGGTCGAGCTGGTGGAGCCAATGATGCGAGCACAGCCGACCGGGCCGGCGAGCAGGCATCTCGTGGAGCTCCTACTCGCACGGGCTGACTCGCTGGGGCTGGACACCAGAGATGCCGTCTTCCGCGCGGTCGACGGCTACCTGCGGGAGGCGGGGCTGGAGGAGGTAACTCGTCGCGAGTTCGAACTCCCAATTGGGGAATGGGGTGGTCGCGTGGGTTCCTTCCTTGCCTCGGATATGAGGGCCGCAGCCACTCGGATGTGCGAGGTGTTGGAGTCGCGGGGTGCGCTCTCCGCGGAGAAGGCTTCCGACCTCATCCGTCGCTTCCAGCGAGAGTTCGAGGACTATCGACCCATCTGGAACGTCGCTGTCGCCTACGGCCGCAAGCCGAGCCAAGGCCGGTAGGCCAAGATCCGGTAAGGGATGGGAGCCCGCCTCCTCGACGAGGTCCCGCCACTTACGTGATGAACCCGTCCAGGGCGGGGTCGGAGAGCGAGGCCACCCGCTGGTCCACCACCCCCAGCCCGACGTAGTTCATCTCCGCCACGGTGAAGCGGTCCCCATCCACCGCCACCACCACCCCCACGTGTCCATAGACGCTATAGGCGGGGCTCGCCCGCCAGACCGCGATCGCCCCCAGGGTGGGCGCCCGGGACTCCGCCGCCCCCACCGCTTTGGCGTTGGCCCACCAGTCGGCGGCGTTGCCGTTCCAGCTCACCCGGTGCTGGAAGGCGGCGTAGTAGGTGCACTGGCCCCAGGGGAAGGGGTCGGGGAAGCCCCCCGGGGGCACCCAGGGGAAGAGCGGCACCACCTCATCCCCCAGCACCCGGATCGTCCCCACCGCTCCCTGCAGCGCCCCCTGGATCGCCTGCGCCCCCGAGGCCAGCTGGGCCCCGGCCACGTAGCGTGCCGCCCAGGCCAGGACCTGGGCCACGTAGCCCCAGTCGTGGTTGTACCGGTAGAGGGCCTGGGGCAGGGTGGCAGGGTTGCCAGCGCCGTCGGCGCAGAGCAGCCGGGCGGCGGCGAAGGCGGCGGCCCGGAGGTCGTAGACGTCCTGAGGGTTGCCATCCCCGTAGCGGGCCCAGGTGGCGGGCAGGAACTGGAAAGGCCCCTCCGCCCCCGAGGGGTTGGCCCCCGAGTGCACCCCGGGCAGGTCGGAGCGGCCGAGGTCCGACTCCACCTTGGCGATCCCGGCCAGCACCGCCCAGGAGAGGCCCGGGCACTGGGCCGCCGCCGCCTCCAGGATGGCCAGGTCCCCCGCCGGGATGTCCTGGAGGGCCAGGGCCGAGGGGGCCTCCCCAAGGGTCGGCGGCAGGGAGCTGAGCAGGAGGGGGACGGCCAGCACCAGGCCCATCCCCAGGGCCAGGAGGGCCAGGAGCAAGGCCAGCGGCCTCATTGCCGCACCTCGTCCACCCGCCAGCCCCCCGGCTCACGGACCAGGAGCAGCTCGAGGCCGACCCGCTCCTCCTGACCGGAGTCGGTAAGGGTGGCCTGGACCTGGGCGATGAAGCCCAGGCGGCCGTCCGGGGCCAGCCCCTCCGAGGTCAGCTGGGCGAGGTGTGCCACCGAGGGGCCGAGGGCGGTGCAGGGCGGGGCGGCGCTCTGGGAGAGCTCCGTGGCCAGCCGCCGGGTGAGGTAGGGGCGAAGGCGGGCGACCAGCTGCTGGTCGGTCTCGCAGCCGGGGCCGGTGGTGTAGGCGACGAGGAAGGCGGTGGCCACCTGGGCGGCGGCGAGCAGCTGGTCGGGGGGTGGCTGCCGGGTGCCGGGGACCACCGCCGGCGGCATGGCCGGGGGCAGGGACGTCGTCGGCACTGCGGCGGGGGATGACGGTCGGGGTTGGGTCACGGCCTTGCCCTCGCTCCCCCCACAGGCGGAGAGGACGAGCCCGAGGCCCAGCCCGGCCAGCACCACCAACGATCTCACCGCTCAGCCTCCTGGAGCCTGGCGGCGCACTTGGGCACCAACGCGGTCTCGCCCGCTTCCAGTGAGCGCCTCATCGCATCCGCTGGTCGGTGTCGACCACCCGCACCTCCAGGTCGGAGAGCTGGTGGCGGACCACGAAGCGGGAGCGGCCCACCCGCCAGAGGGCGCAGCCCACCGGCAGCTCCGGGATCAGCTGGCGCTCGGCCTCCCCCAGCTGGAGCAGCTCCCCCACCCCCTCCACCTCGCTCCGGCTCTGCCGGTAGACCACCTGGGTGTCGGTGTCGGCCAGCAGCCCCCGGGCCAGCTGCACCTGCTCGGAGTCGGCGGCCCCGGCCGCGGTCAGGTCCGAG
>Ga0209810_1003592_pt1 | contig 16052 bp, 13 predicted proteins | sample Coa_R1_7_FD_187159 | JGI IMG/M metagenome (GOLD analysis project Ga0209810, IMG submission 187159) | Surface soil microbial communities from Centralia Pennsylvania, which are recovering from an underground coalmine fire - Coalmine... | ecosystem: Environmental > Terrestrial > Soil > Unclassified...
CGCCGACTACCTGCGCGACCGTGGTATCCGCACAGTGCTGACAACGCGAAAGTCGCTACAAGCCGTGACGCGACTCGAAAGGGGCTGGCCGAAATCGTTGCAGGGCTGGCTGGCGGTGATCCGCGGGCGGGGACAGCGGATACTGCGTGAGACGTTACCGCCGCATCAAGAAGGGCTGGCTTCCGCTCTGTTGTTGGGTGAAGACGCAGCCATGTCGCGCGCCGAATGGGACAAGTACATTCGTACCGGCGTCCTTCACGTCTTGGCGATTTCGGGGCAACATCTGGTGATTTTGGCCGGCTTTCTCTGGCTTGTGCTGCCGCGCCTCGGCGTGCGGCAACGCCACGGAGCGTGGATCGTGGCTCTCGGGGTATTGGCTTATGCTCTGCTCACCGGCGGACGACCGCCGGCGCTGCGCGCGGCTGTCGCCGTTTGCGCTGTGTGCGGCGGACTGATCCTGCGCCGCCGTGTGTTGCCGGCCAACCTGTTCGCCCTGTCGTGGATCGCTGTAGCACTCGTCAATCCAGCGGACTTATTCACTACCGGCTGCCTCTTATCGTTTCTCTCCGTGGCAGTGCTGTACTGGTGCATACGCCCCTTAGGGGAGCGCGAGGAAGATCCGTTGGATCGCCTCATCGATGAGGCGAGGCCGGCATGGCTGCGGTGCCTGCGACGGCTGGGCTGGCGTCTATTCGAGAGCTACTCCGTCACGCTGCTGATCTGGTTGGCAATATCGCCGCTCGCCGCCTCGAAATACCAGATGATCTCGCCCGCCGGCTTGCCGCTGGGACCGCCGCTCGTCGCTCTGACGACGGCAGCCCTTTTCAGCGGCTTTCTGCTGCTGGCCGCCGGCATCCTGTTCTTGCCCTTGACAGGATTGCTTGCCCTGCTGGTTCAAGGCAGCCTCGTTGCCTGTGAGTTTCTCGTCGATGGCGCTGACCGTGTTCCGTATAGCCATATCTACGTTGGGGCAATCAGTGATTGGTGGTTATGGCTGTTTTATCTCAGTTTGCTGGGAGTGTTGACGCAAGAGCCGTTGCGGCGTCGTTGGCGCTGGGCGAGCATCGCCGGCTTGGGATGGCTGTGCGCCGGCCTTGCCGCCGGTGCCGCCCGCATGCCGAGCGATGAGCTGCGCTGCACGTTTCTCGCCGTCGGCCACGGCGGCTGTACGGTGATCGAAACGGCGGATGGACGCACCATCCTCTACGATGCCGGCTCACTCGCCGGGCCCGATGTGACGCGCCGGCAAATCGCTCCCTTTCCCTGGCATCGCGGCGTTCGCCGTATCGATGAGGTGATTATCTCACACGCTGACCTCGATCATTTCAACGGTATCGTGGAATTGCTCGACCGCTTCGCCATTGGCCAGGTAACATGCACTCCCACCTTTGCAGAAAAACCGACGCCTGGTGTCCGCTTCGCTCTCCGTATCCTCCACGAACGTGGCATCCCTACGCGCATCGTCAAAGCAGGAGACCGTCTCACCGCTGGCGATGTTGTGCTGGAAGCGCTGCATCCACCGGCCGTCGGCCCCGACGGTAACGAAAACGCGCGTAGTCTAGTCCTTCTCGTTCGGCACGCCGGCCACTCTATTCTGCTGACCGGCGATCTGGAAGGGAAGGGATTGCAGCGCGTCCTCGGCGAGTTACCGCGGCATCGTGTCCATGTTCTTATGGCACCGCATCATGGAAGCCATCTCGCCAACACGTCGGATTTGGCGAAGTGGGCGACGCCGCGTGTTGTCGTCTCGTGTCAGGGCCGGCCGCCCCTCTCGCGCGAAGTGCAAGAACGCTACCGGGAGATCGGAGCGCGGGTACTTGATACGCATCAACATGGTGCTATCACCGTCCGTAGTCACACGAGCGGACTTGTCGTTGAGACGTTTCGGACGAAAGAGCGATTTGCCATTCGCGGCATTGACCGCGAGAATTAAAGAAGGCGTATCCTCTATGCGCCCTGGGAGATCCTACGAGTGAGCGAGAATTTCGTGACCGTGGCGACGTTTCATAGGAGCTTTGAGGCTCAGCTGGCGAAGAATGCGTTGGAAGAGGAAGGTATCGCGTCCACCTTATCCGGCGAGTTAACGGCGGATATGCTGCCCTTTGGACAAGCGGGAGGAGGCGACCAGATCGTGTTGCAGGTACACGAGGACGATGCCCAGCGTGCGGCAGGTATCCTCGCCGCAATTGCCGCAGCCAAGCTGGATGACAACTGGGAAGATGAGGCGGAATCGGGCGCCGGCGTGTGGATCTGTTCCATCTGCGGCGAGCCGATTAGCAACCGCCTGTCGATCTGTTATTCTTGTCAGACGCCGCGCGAGGCCATTCGCGCCTCAACTCCGCGCCATTCGACTGCTGTTCAACAAGAGCCTACCTTATCTCCCACAAGCGAGGGCGTGCAGAAGCCAGATGAAATCGATCGTACTTCAGCGCTGGAATCACCGACGGAGTCTGCGTCGGCGGTAGACGAAGCAAAGAGCGAGCAAGAATTGCTCACGGCTACCGGCGACGATATGGCCCGCCGGGCGCTTCTCGCGGCGATGGTTTGGATCTTGCTGCCGTTCGCCTGGTATTATCTCACCAAGCTCTTCTTCTTTCCCGGCGAATTGAGTCCCAAGGGTATGCGCTATCTCTACGGAGCGCTACTTCTCAACGTATGTTATACCCTTTTGAGCATCCTCGCCTGCGGCGGCCTCTTTCTTTGGCTTTGAGACTGGATTCACGTTGTCTGCCGCACCAGCTGATGAAATCGTTCGTGCAATTGCCGCGTGACCGGGCCGGGCTTGCCGTTGCCGATGGGCCGGCCGTCGCATTGCACCACGGGCGCAACCTCGGCGGCGGTGCCGGTCAGGAAGCATTCATCGGCGCTATAGACATCGTGGCGCGTCAGGGCCATCTCCTGCACAGTAATTTTCGCCGCGCGAGCCAGTTCGAGGATGGCGTTGCGCGTCACCCCTTCGAGAATGCCGGCGACCATGTGCGGCGTGCGTAGCACGCCGTGTTTGACGATGAAAATATTGTCGCCCGTGCATTCGGCGACCTCGCCGTTGTGATTGAGCATGATCGCTTCCTGACAGCCGGCACGGACGGCCTCGATTTTGGCCAGGATATTATTGAGATAATTCAGCGATTTTATGCGCGGATTCAGGGCGTTTGGATGGTTGCGGATGATCGAAGCGGTTATGACATGCAGGCCCCTCTCGTAAAACTCGACGGGATAGAGGCTGATGTCATCGACGATGGTGATGACCTGGGGATTGGAGCATTTCTGCGGATCAAGCCCCAGGGAGCCGGCTCCACGAGTAACAACCAGACGAATATAACCATCCTGCTTGGCATTGGCTTTGACCGTATCGAGGACGGCTTGCGTCATTTGCTCGCGGCTCAGCGGGATTTCCAGAAGAATATGGCGAGCGCTCTCGTAGAGACGGTCGATGTGTTCGCGAAGACGGAAGACATTGCCGCCATAAACTCGAATGCCCTCAAACACACCATCGCCGTACAGCAAGCCGTGGTCGAAGACGCTGATTTTAGCCTCGGACTTGTCGAACAGTTTGCCGTTGATCCACACCTTGCTCATCGCTGCGCTCCAGAGATCAGAGATCAGAGGTCAGAGGTCAGAGGCATACGCTGACCTCTGACTTCTGACCTGTGACCTCTGACACGCGGCCCTTCACCAAACGCACAACGCGATCCGTGTTGCCGACAATTTCCATATTGTGCGTCACCATGATAATAGTCAGCCGTTCCTGCCGGTTCAAGTCGCGGAGCAAGCGAATAATTTCCGTACCCTTGTCGGCGTCGAGGTTACCGGTCGGCTCGTCGGCCAGAAGGATGCGAGGACGATTCATGAGTGCGCGGGCGATGGCGGCGCGCTGCATCTCGCCGCCGGACAGTTCGCGCGGCTTGTGGTGCAGGCGATGCCCCAACCCGACGCGATCGAGCAGCTCGGTGGCCTGGTGCTTCAGGGTGCGGCGCTCGCGGAACCAGCCGCGCACCGATAAACCAATCATTTTCGGCATCAACACATTTTCCAGCGTGGTTAGCTCCGGCAACAGGTGGTAGAACTGGAAGATGAACCCAAACGTCTCGTTGCGCAGCCGATCGCGCTGCTCGGCCGGCTGATTGTCGATGCGTTCGGTGTTGAGGAGGATTCGGCCCTCATCGGGCTTGTCAAGGGTGCCGAGTAAGTGCAACAAGGTGCTCTTCCCGCTGCCGGAGCTGCCGACGATACTGAGAAACTCACCGGCAAACACTTCGAGATCGACGCCGGTCAGCACCGGCACTTCGATGGCGTGCTTGCGATAGGTCTTGTGCAGATTGATCGCCGCCAGCAACGGCAGATTATCGAGCATCGCATTCGTCTCCAGAAGATTATCCACAGATTACGCAGATTACACAGATTAAATTATACTTATGATCTTTAATCTGTGTAATCTGCGTAATCTGTGGATCGTTTGGGATTATTCATATCGTAGCGCTCGCACCGGATGCAGCAGAGCGGCCCGCAGTGCCGGCAGCACGCTGAACAATACGGCGATGGCTACCGCGCCCACGTTAATCACCAGTACACTCGACATATTCAAATCGGTCGGAATCTCATTGAAGTAATAGACCGACCGATCAAACAATTCATGTCCGGTCCATTTGGTCAAGAACTGTTCGATCTGATTGATATTCAAGGTGATGGCCGTGCCAATCGTCGAGCCGAGGACTGCGCCCACGGCACCGAGCAACAAACCGTAACTCAGGAAAATATTCAGTACACCTCGATTGGAAGCGCCCAACGCCTTGAGTATGCCGATGTCGCGCGTTTTCTCGACGACGATCATCGAGAAAATGGCCAGGATACCGAAGCCGGCCACCGCGATAATCATGAACAGCAACACATTAAGAATGCCCTTCTCAATGCTGATGGCGGCCAACAGTGGACCCTGTTTGTCTTCCCATGTATGGACGCTCAACTCCCAATGGGCGGGAAGCAGCGATTGTAAGCGGTCCTTGACTGCATGGAGATCGCGATAGTCTTTGATGCGAACTTGAATGCTGGTGGCGCGATCCGGCATGGCCCGCAGACGCTGCAATTCCCAGAGAGGAACAAACACATAGTTGGCGTCGTATTCGCTCATCTCCGATTTGAAATAATCGCACACCGCGCAGCGCCACTCGACGGGTTTGAGTCCCTGGCCGCTGATGGTGGTGATGATGACATCATCGCCAGGTGCGAGAGTGCGGATCTCCTCCGGTGGGCCATCGGGCTTGAGCTTGGCGCGGAAGTGCGCCACCGCGTAGCCGACGATGATGGTAGAAGGCCGCGAATCGACCGGCGGCGGCGGTGCGGGAGCGGGCTTTCCGTCCGTTGGCCGCGGCAGCAGCATGGCGGCGATTCGATCCAATTGGTGCGGAGGGTGAAGCATGCGCTGATGTTCCAGCGCTTCGGGACTTAGCTCGAAGGACGGTTGTCCCTTATGAAGCAATAAGTGATCGGCGAAGCCGCCAACGCGAGCACGGCCCACGGGATCAATGCCGATGATGTGAACCGGCCGGGCGATGGCCGTGCCATTGCACTGGAACTGAATCATGCCGAAGATTTCCAGAGTCGGCGTCATCGCTTCAATACGCTGGCTGAGGAAAGGGTCCGATTGAATGAGGGCCATCTTGCCTTCGGGATTGGCAAATCCCTGGAAATCGTGCGCTTCGATAACAATATCAGAGAGCAGTCCGTGCAGCCGTTCGCGCAGCTTGGTGCTGAAGCCGGCCATGACGCTGTTGACGACGATGAGCGTGGCCACGCCGAGCATGACACTGACAATGCACACCAACGCGAGGTAGCGCGTCAGTAAATAACGCCAGCACAGCAGCAATTTATACACGTCTCACCTCAAAAAGACATTTCACCACGGAAAACACGGAAAACACGGAAAAAATTAATCAAGTCAATCAGCGGTATAGGACTTGTTGTTTGTTATTTTGCCTTTTTTCCGTTCTTTCCGTGTTTTCCGTGGTGAGTCATTTTTTCTCCGGGCGAAGCAGCGGAAACAGGATCACATCGCGGATGGTTGCCGTGTTGGTAAGCAGCATTACAAGGCGGTCGATGCCGATGCCGAGTCCGCCGGCCGGCGGCATACCGTGGCGCAGAGCGCGAATGAAGTCCTCGTCCATCTTGGCCATCGACTCTTCCTCCGGCAGGCCTGCCAACTGCATGCGGAAAGTCTGCTCTTGCGTGATCGGATCGTTCAGTTCCGTGTAGGCATTGGCCAATTCCATGCCGCGCACATACAACTCGAATCGCTCGGCGATTGCGGGATTGTCGCGCTCCCGCTTGGTCAAAGGACAGAGCGGAGCGGGATAATCATAAACGAACACCGGGCCGAGCAGCTTGTCCTCCACATGCTCCTCGAACAGATGATGCACAATCACGGCAGCGTCCTTGCCGGCGGTCGGAAAGCCTTCACGATCCGCGACGCGGCGGAGCGCGTCGGTATCGTTCATCGCTACGCCGACGTGTTGCTCGAACAGTTCGGCGTAGGTTTTTCGCTGCCACGGTGGCGTGAAATCGATGGTGTGTTCGCCATAAGGCAGCTTCATGCCGCCGCCGAGTGATTGCACGCAGGCGACGATCAGTTCTTCCGTCAGATCCATCATGGAGCGGTAATCGCCGTAGGCCTGATACAGCTCCATCATGGTGAATTCCGGGTTGTGCCGCGGGCTGATGCCCTCGTTGCGGAACACCCGGCCAATCTCATACACCTTCTCGATGCCGCCTACCAACAGGCGCTTCAAGTGCAACTCCAGAGCGATGCGTAAATACAAGTCGATGTCCAGCGCGTTGTGGTGTGTGATGAACGGCCGGGCCGCTGCGCCTCCGGCGATGGCGTGCAGCGTCGGCGTTTCCACCTCCCAGAAGCCGCGCTCGTCGAGAAAACGCCGCATGGTTCTCACAATCTGAATGCGCTTGCGAGCGCGGTCGAGCGTTTCCGGGTTGTGGACCAGGTCCAGATAACGATGCCGCAGACGATACTCGAGGTCGTGCAATCCGGCAAATTTGTCCGGATGGGGTAAGAGCGACTTGCCGAGAAACGTCAGCTTGTCGGCGAAGACGGTCGGCTCGCCGCGCTTCGTCTTGCCGAATGTGCCGTCCACGCCCAGCAAATCGCCCAGATCGAGCTGTTGCGCCAGCTGCCAACCGCTATCTCCGACCTGTCTTTGTCCCACCATGACCTGAATCCGACTGCTCAGGTCGGGAACTTTCTCCACCTCTCCTTCGCGTTCGCCCTTGATCTCGCGGAGGGTCGGCGTGCCGGACCAATCCTTGAGATCGAGAAAATGGACCTTACCGCCTTCGCGGCGGCTGACGATGCGTCCGGCAATACGAACGCGTGGCCGTTGCTCTTCCAGCAGGTCGGCCGGCAGAGCGAGGACGGCGTTGATTGACTGATGGCCGTCGAACCGGCCGCCCCACGGATCGAGTCCGAGCGCCTCAAGGGCGTGCAGCTTCTCCAGGCGGGCGGCCTCGAACGAATCTTGGGGTGTAGTCACGGTTGTCGCCTTCTCGTTAAGACCAGCAAAGAAAGTGCATCCTGGGTGAGTCATGGATTGTAGTAACTGCCTTCAACGTGTCAATTCCAGCGCGGCAGGATGGTTTCCAAACCATCCGCAACGTGTACAATACTGGATAGCTACCCGCCCCAGAACGTTCGAGAAGAAACCCCATGAATTGCCAGACGCATCTTTATCGTGGACAAGATCCGAAGCTCGTTACCCGCCGCTGGTTCTTCCGCCAGTGCGGCGTCGGCTTGGGAACAATCGCTTTGGGCGAACTGTTGCGCCAATCCGGTTTCGCCGCTCCGGCCAGCACCGATCCACTGGCCGTCAAGCAGCCACATTATCCGGCGCGTGCCAAGCGTGTTGTCTTTTTGTTCATGGCCGGCGCTCCCAGCCATCTTGAATTGTTCGATTACAAGCCGCAGCTGGCCAAATACGATGGCACACTGCCGCCCAAAAGCCTTATTGAGGGCTATCGCGCCGCCTTTATCAATCCCAACTCCAAGCTGCTGGGACCGAAATTCAAATTCGCCAAGCACGGAAAATGCGGTGCGGAATTGTCCGAATTGCTGGCGCATTTGGCCACGGTTGTCGATGACATTGCCATCGTCAAATCGATGGTGACGGATGCGTTCAATCACGCGCCCGCGCAGATTTTCATGAACACCGGGACGCAGCAATTTGGCCGGCCTAGCTTCGGCGCTTGGGTAACTTACGGGCTGGGCAGCGAATCGCGCGACCTGCCGGCTTTCGTCGTGTTCAGTTCCGGCTCGAAGGGGCCGAGCGGCGGCAACTCCAACTGGGGTAGTGGTTTCTTGCCCACCGTCTACGAAGGCGTATCTTTCCGTGGCAGCGGCGATCCGGTACTGTATCTGTCCAATCCGCGCGGCGTGGATGCCCAGATTCAGCGCGAATCGCTCGATACGATCCAGCGCCTTAATCAAGCGCGTCTTGATGTGGTAGGTGATCCCGAAATCGCCACGCGCATCAACTCGTTCGAAATGGCTTACCGGATGCAAAGCAGCGCTCCAGAGCTAATGGATCTTTCGAGCGAACCGAAGCACATTCTGAAGATGTACGGTGCCGAGCCGGGCAAGCCATCGTTCGCCAACAACTGCCTCTTGGCGCGGCGGCTGCTGGAACGCGGCGTGCGTTTCGTGCAGCTATTCCACGAGGCCTGGGACCAGCACGGCAACCTCAAGAAGGATCTCATCAAGAATTGCAAGAACACCGATCAGGCTTGCGCTGCTCTGGTGCGCGATCTGAAGCAACGCGGCATGTTGGACGACACCATTGTGTTATGGGGTGGCGAGTTTGGCCGCACACCGATGGTGCAAGGAGGCGGCGACGATGGGCGCGATCATCATCCCAACGCCTTTACCATGTGGATGGCCGGCGGCGGCGTCAAGCCGGGACTGACGCTCGGACAGACCGATGAGTTCGGCTTCAACGTCGCCGAGGACCGCGTTCACGTTCATGACCTGCACGCTACGCTCTTGCATCTGCTCGGCTTCGATCACACCAAGTTGACTTACCGCTTCCAGGGCCGCGACTTCCGACTGACCGACGTGCATGGCCAAATTGTCCGCAAGCTGCTGGCGTGAAAACGGAGTGCGGCTACATGAAACGGATGCCGGAAGCGCTCACGGATGGGGCTTTCGACCTGCTCATTCTCGGCGGCGGCATCACCGGCGCCGGCGTCGCTCTTGATGCCGTGCTTCGTGGTCTGCGCGTCGCTCTCATCGATAAAGGCGATTTCGCCTCCGGCACCAGCAGCCGATCCTCGAAGCTGGTTCACGGCGGTCTGCGTTATCTGGAACACGGAGATTTCCACCTCGTTTACGAAGCTCTCCACGAGCGCGGCCGGTTGCTGTCCAACGCACCCCATCTCGTCCATCCGCTGCGTTTTGTGTTGCCCTTCTATGAGGGTGCGCGTGTCAACTCGTGGAAATTTCGGGTCGGTCTTGTCCTCTATGATTTTCTCGCCGGCACACGCAACATCCGCCGCAGCCGAGCGATTTCGCTGCCGCATTTGCGCCGTGAGTTTTCTGAATTGCGATCAAACGGACTGCGCGGCGGAGCCGAGTATTTCGACGCACAGATGGACGATGCCCGCTTGTGTCTGGAAGTGCTGCGAACGGCGGCGCTGCACGGCGCCTGCATCGTCAACTACGTCGAAGCGATCTCTTTCGAGTTCTCCGGCGGCATCGTGCGCGGTGTACGGGCGGTGGATCGCCGCAGCGGCCGCGAACTGTTAATCGCCGCCAAGCAAATACTCAATGCGACGGGGCCGTGGGGCGACGCCGTGCGCCGGCTGGCTGGCGATGATGGCGAACCGCTGCTGCGTCCGACGAAGGGTGTGCATGTGATTGTGTCCGCTCGGGGATTATCGGCCGCATTCCTGCTGCTGCATCCCGCCGATGGCCGCGTCTTCTTCGTCCTGCCTTTTTGGAACAAAACGCTGCTCGGAACTACGGACACCGTCTGGGACAGTTCACCCGACAAGCTGCACGTCACGCCGGAAGATGTCGAGTATCTGCTGACTGGCTTCAACCATTATTTCGCGCCGCCCTTGTCCGCGTCGGATGTGCTGAATAGCTTCGCCGGTCTGCGACCTCTGATCCGGTCGCGCCCCGGTGAACCGTCGGAGCTATCGCGTGAGTTCCAACTACACACCTCGCCTTCGGGCCTGCTGACGGCTGCTGGCGGCAAATACACCACGTATCGCCACATGGCCGAAATCATCACCGATACGGTCGTCAGCCGCCTTGGCCTGTCGCGTCGCTGCCGCACGCGCTCATTTCCACTGGACGGCGCGCCCCGCCAGCCGTGGAAGCTGTTCCGATCCAAGACGATCCGCGCGATGACATCCGCTTATCGATTGAGCGAAGAAACGGCGGCACACCTCGTCGAACGCTACGGACGGCGTGCTGTCGAAGTGGCGGATTATGTGCAGCGCGATCCCGCGCTCGGCAAGCGAATTGTGGAAGCGGAACCGGATATTCTGGCCGAAGTTGCGTACCAGCGCGATCACGAGATGGCCGTCACTCCCGTCGATTATCTGCTGCGGCGTACGCATCTAGGATTGTTTTATCCGGAGTTGCTGAGCAATCCACCGGCGCTGTCCGATAACCAACGAGCCGGAAGCGTAAGCGACGGATAGATTCATCCGTCGCTTACGCTTCCGGCTCGTTGATGTGCCCGTCGTAAAGTGCCATCCGTTCGCCTTGCTTATCGACGACGTAGGCGATGGCAGCCGCAACGACCGCTTCGGTATTCAAGTAGCGCGTGCTGCCGTGCTGAGTCCAACGATCACGATCCGCCGATTCCTCGAACGCTTCCCGCAGACGCCGGCTTGACCACGCTTTCAAATCGGACATCACCTTTTCCGGTTTATCTCGCGCCGTTACGACAACATGAACATGGTTGGTTCGCACATGAACGGCCCAAAGTTTCCAGCAACGGTGGCGCGTCACTTCGAGGATTGTCCGCAACACGACAGTTCTTCGCTGCTCATCGAGATGATAGGGCTGCTGCCGCATTGCATTCTTCCGCGCCACTTCGAGTTCGGCATTAGGCGCCAAGAATGGGGTGTTTGGAAGATTATGTTCCCGATCCACTGACCCGGAATCGCGTCCGTGCAGCCAAGTTCCGTAGGTGGTGAATGTGATGAAATAGGCTAACGGATCCGCCATGTTACCGCCTCCGTCGCTTACGCTTCCGGCTCGTATGCTCAAGAGGAAGACCCTACTCCGATACGTTCGCTTGCTGCACGCGCATCTGCCATTCATCGAGCAAACGGCCAATATCACGATAGGAAAAGTCGATATTGGCAAGCTCCGTAGCCATATCGATGGCTTTGTTAAGGTCATTAGACCCGGCGGAACCGATGGCCAACTCGTAGAGGATCTCTTTTCGTGGATTGATCTCGTTGGCGGGTAGACTTTTCAACGCTTCTTCGTAATTGCGTTCCGCCAACCGCCAATTGTTGCGTGCCTTGAAGCATTGGCCCAGCGCGAACAGCGATTGCCAGCGCGTACGCGGATCATTGCGCGCCGCTTGCAACTCGTGAATGGCTTCGTCGATTTGGCCCAGATGCAGCAAACGGATGCCAACCTCGAAGCGATGACTCATTTCCGTTGGATAGCGGTCGGCCTTCTGGCGGTGCATGTCCAACTCGCGCGTGTTAATCTCCTTGCGGAGACGAGTACGCAAGCGGCGAAGCTCGGCATTATCGGGCGCGGCCTTGAGTTTTTCATCGGCGATGGCCAGGTTGCGACGGAAGGGCTCGATTTCGAGGTCCGCCAACTGTACACTCAACTCGAAGGCGTTTCCAGTTGGACCCAGGCCCTCGCGCAAGACGGCGCGGGCTTTCTCAAGTTCATCCCCGCGGCGATAGACAGCGGCCAACTGCAAATACAGGTAAGGATTCGTGGGATCATCCTTGAGGCGGGCGCGAAGAGGCGCAGCTTCGCGTTCGAGGCGATCCATGAAGGGCGGTGCCGTGCCAGCGCTGGCGGCAGGTGCGGCTGCGGGTTGTTTCGTTGGGGGCGGTGGAGTGCCGGCCTTATCGTGCCATCCCAGCGCGGGAGCTTCATCCGTGCTGTCTTTTCTGGACTTGCCCGCACCAGCAGGCGCAGGGCCGGTCCTACCGGGCTTGGGCGCGGCCGGCATTTCGCCGGAGCTACCCGTTTTGGGCAAGGCTGGCTTCTCGCCCGACCCCTCGTTGGAACGGATGACCGCCTGATACTGGCCGCGGGCGATAGTATCGTCAGCGGCGAGGTCCTTGACTTTATGTTGCGCTTCGGGATCGCTGGGCTTGACCTTGCGGATGATCTCCCACAGCGCGATGGCCTGCGTGAAGTTGCCGCGCTTCTCGTACAGACGGGCCAACGCGCGGTTGACGTGCGCATCGAGCGGCTGTTGCTGTCGGGCCTGTTCCAGCGTCCAGACCGCCAGGTCGAGCAATCCCAGCATGTCGGCCGCCTCGGCCATGTCCATCTGCGCTCCCACGTCCCAGGGGTTGCGCATCATGATGCGTTCGCCGTGCTCCAATACCTTCAGATACTCGCGGGAACGGAGGGCGGTTTTCATGCGCGCGCGGATGGGCCAGCTCGTCAGTTTGGCGAAGAAGCTGCCGCGCAGATTATTGCGATACTTGACCTTCTCGGTAGCGCGCAGCTTCTGACGATAGACAAGGTTGGCCGGATCGATTTTGCAGCAATCCATCAAGAGATGAATACCGTAATCGAAATTCCATGTGGCAATAACTTGATTGGCGCGCTCGAACTTCCCGACCGCGACGCGGCGCTGCTCGGCAGTGACAGGAGGCAGGTTCGGGAGGTTACTGTTGCTCATCAAGGATCCCCGTATGGCATTACCTCTACATTCTACTAAGACAAACCAGGAACGGGAAAGGGAGGGGGAAGTTCCATGAACCAACCGCAGCGCCGACCGGGGAAAACCTACCGGGCCGTTCTGTTCGATTTCGACGGCACACTGGGGGACAGTTACCCGGCAATAACGGCTAGCGTCAACCATGTTCGCGCCCTTCACGGCTTGCCGCCGCTGTCCGAGCCGGAAGTGCGCCGCCACGTCGGCCGCGGGGGCGGTTATCTGTTGCAACACACAGTCCCAACCGGCTCGCTGGAAGCGAACACGGCAGCCTATCGCGCCCATCATTCCTCGGTATTACGCGAAGGCACCCGCCTGATGCCGGGCGCGGCAGATGCACTGCGTGCGCTGCACGAACGCGGCCTTCTTCTGGGAGTGTGCAGTAACAAGCCGGTCGATTTCACACGCGAGCTGGTATCTTATCTCGGTGTCGCTTCCTATCTCCATGTCGTGCTTGGACCAGAGGACGTACCGCACCCGAAGCCAGCGCCGGACATGCTGCGTGCTGGCCTGTCTCGGCTGCGGGTCACGGCGGAACAGACGCTCTACATCGGTGATATGACGGTGGACATTCAGACGGCGCGAGCGGCGAGGATGTCTGTCTGGGTCGTGCCGACCGGCTCGGACGAGATTGAAACGCTCCGGCAAGCGCATCCGGATCGCCTGTTGCGCAACCTTGGAGAATTGCCCGAACTGATAGCCGACGAGCCGGAAGCGTAAGCGACGGATGGTTCGCCGTCGCTTACGCTTCCGGCTCGTTAAGTCTCGCGTCGCAGCGTCAGCACAACGTAGCGGCACAACCCTGCCAGCGGAGGCACCAAGTGCAGTAAACGAGCGTCGCACCACTCTAGCCCCGAGACAATTCGTCCAGGTCGAAGCACGCGACGCGTCATCGACAACAACTGATGCCCTTCGATTTGCAGAGACGGGAACACTTCACGCAAACAATTAACATGATGTGGAAGCAGTGGTTGTTCATCGGGCGTGCGTTCCTTGCCGGGATAGGGCAGTCGCCGCCGTGCCCAGGCCAGCAGAGGATTCGCGCCCCACGGCTCACAGAAGACGGCAATTCCACCCGGTTGCAAGACGCGATACAGTTCACGGGCCGCCAGCCGCAGATCGAGATGATGCAGAATGGCATTGCCCCAGATACGGGCAAAGCTGCGGTCCGCAAACGGCAGATGCTCCGCGTCGGCTTGCACAAATTCGATCCTCACACCGTTGGCGGACGCTCGACGCCGCGCCTCGGCCAGGTAGCCTGGAGAAAGATCGAAAGCTGTCACGTTGGCGCCGCGCCGCGCCAGAACCACAGCCGCCATGCCGTGACCACATCCGTAATCCATCACCGGCAACTCCGATACGTCCCCCAGACGTGCGAGCGCGGGGCGAATCCAGGACTCATGATCGAGATACCAGTCATCAAAAAAATGCAAGGCACCCGGACCTGTGAAGGACGAAGCGCGGCAGCGGGCTTGCCGATCATGAAAGAATTGCTCCGAGGTGAGCCGATCCTTGGCCATCATGACACAAATCCTTTGGGAGATACTCAAAACTCCAACGCATCGGGCCAGGCGATCGGCACGACAAAAATCTTGCCGTCGCCGATGCGGCCGGTGCGGGCGGCGCGAACGATGTGATCTGCAACCTCTTCGGCGCGTTCGTCGCTGACACAGACGCTAATCTCGATTTTGGGCAAAAACGCCATGCTGTACTCGCTGCCGAGATAACGATCGAGATAACCCTTCTGGCGACTGTAGCCCTTGGCCTCGCGGACCACCACCGATGCCACGTCTACCTCGGCAATGGCCCGCAGCACTGCCTCGGCGCGAAACGGTTTGACGACAATGGTGAGCTGCTTCATGATAGTCCCACTCTACGCGGACTCAGCAAGGTTGGACAAGTCTAAAATAGCAGTGCGTCCGAATGAGGAGAAGAGTCATGTTTCACATCGCCTTGCTGGAACCGGAGATCCCACCCAACACCGGCAACATCATCCGTCTATGTGTGGCCACCGGCACCGCCTTGCATGTCATCGGCCGAGCCGGTTTCCCGCTAGGCGAACGCACCGTTCGTCGTGCCGCAGTTGATTACTGGGACGAAATCGCACTACACCGTTACGCCACGCTGGAAGAATTCGAGGTCAGCCAGGAGCCTGGCCGAATCTTTTGCTTCTCGGCTCATGCCGCCACGCCCTATACGCAAGTTCGCTATCAAGCCGGAGATAGTCTTCTGTTTGGCTGCGAATCGAAGGGCCTGCCGAGTGCCGTCGTGGCGCGTTACGGTGCTCGTGCCCTGTACATTCCCATGCCCACCGGCAAAGTTCGCAGCTTGAACCTCGCCAACGCCGTAAGCATTGTGCTGTACGAGGCACTGCGGCAAGTCCACCGCTGGTGAAGAAGATCGCTTGCCTTGCCCGCCGCTCCCTGGTATGTCGCCTGGCGAAAGGATGAGAACGGATGCGTAGTGTGCTGTTCTCTGTGTCGTTCGCTGTCGTGGCGCTGACGTCCGGCTGCCAGAGCGGTCCGCCCAGCGCGCCAAGTCCCGCCGCCGATCCAGGAAGCGCCAATCCGCTAACTCGTCTGTTTCGCGGCAATCCTCCCAATGCGCCGGCTGCCGCTACTGGCCCGAACGGTGCCGCACTCAGCCAGAAGACCAAACAAGACCTGGGCATTGAGTCCGTCATGAAGCGAAGCGGCATGGTCAAAGTCGAGTACGACGGTCTGCAAAAATTCGTCGTCTTCGCTGATCTGCACGGTTTCTACAACGCTGCCGCCGCCCTGGAGAAGCTGGCCCCGCTCACCAAGCTGCGCGAACTCAACTTGCACAACACTTCCTTCAATGACGCCGATCTCGTCAACCTTCGCGGCCTGCCCAATCTTGAGAACCTGAATCTCTCCAGCACGAAAGTCACCGACGCCGGCCTCGCCCTCCTGCAGACGCTGCCCAATCTTCGCATCCTCAGTCTTAATGAGACCCATATTACCGATGCCGGTGTGCAATACCTCCGCAGCATGACCAACCTCTCGGATCTTTCGCTATATGGAACCAAAGTCACGGATGCGGGACTGACCCAATTGCGGAATACGACGACATTGCACAAGCTGGTTCTCGGCG
>Ga0209810_1003594_pt1 | contig 16045 bp, 19 predicted proteins | sample Coa_R1_7_FD_187159 | JGI IMG/M metagenome (GOLD analysis project Ga0209810, IMG submission 187159) | Surface soil microbial communities from Centralia Pennsylvania, which are recovering from an underground coalmine fire - Coalmine... | ecosystem: Environmental > Terrestrial > Soil > Unclassified...
CCGCGAGCGTCAGCGCGATCACGAGCAGGACGGAGACCGCCGCGCCGACGCCGAGCGTCATCTGCATCGCGCGCGGGATCCGCCGCGACGGGTTCTTGACCTCCTCGGCCACGTCCCCGCAGGCCTCGAAGCCGTAGAAGATCCAGATCGCCATCAGCCCGGCCGCGAGGAAGGCGCCGAGGTAGCCGCCGCCGGTGCGCGCGCCCTGGTGATGGACGAGCGCGCTCCACGGCTGGTTGTGGTGGGCGATCAGCAGGTAGAGCCCGATCACGACCGCGCCGATGATCTCGGCGACGAGCCCGATCATCGCCGCCTTCGCGAGCAGCTGTGCGCCGAAGAGGTTGATCACCGACGCGATCGCGATCAGCACGATCGCCGTCAGGATCACGAACCACTTCGTCGAGCTCGCCCCGAAGAGGTTGGCGACGTAGGGGCCGGCGCCGTAGGCGACCGCGGCGACCGTGACGAGCAGCGCCCACGTGTAGATCCACGCGGTGAACCAGCCGTAGCCCCGGCCGCGCAGGCGTCTCGCCCACTGGTAGATGCCGCCGGCGATCGGATACTGCGAGACGATCTCGCCGAAGACGAGCACGACCATGAACTGTCCGGCCACGACGATCGGCAGCGCCCAGAACGCCGCGCCGCCGCCGGTCGCGAGCGAGTAGGCGAAGAGCGTGTAGATGCCGACCACCGGCGAGAGGTACGTGAAGCCGAGCGCGAAGTTCGGCCAGATGCCCATCACCCGGCTGAGCTGCTGCCGGTAGCCGAGGCGCTCGAGGTAGCGGACGTCGTCGTCGACCGCGACGCCGGGACCGTCCTGAACCTCCATCGAATCTCCTCCTTGTGGGGACGGTGACGCGTCGATCGTGCGCACCGGCACGAGTGACGGTCAAGGAGATTCGGCGAAAGGGCCTTGCTTCCTGCGCCGCTACAATCGCCGTCCCGGGCGATTAGCTCAGCTGGTTAGAGCGCCGCTCTGATAAGGCGGAGGTCCCTGGTTCGAATCCAGGATCGCCCATGCCGGGGCTCAGTGGACGCGGTGGGTGCGCACGAGATACTCCTCGACCGCGAGCAGGAACGCCTCGTCCTGCGCCAGCTCCGCGAGCCGCACCTTCGTCATGTCGTCGAGCTCGTGGTCGGACGCGATCTCCGCGAGGAAGTTCCCGGTGCGCCCGCTCTGGGAGATCGCAGCCATGCGGAGGAAGATCCGCCGCGTCTCCGCATTCTGCGAGATCGCCTCGAGCGACTCCAGGTCGTCCAGCCAGAGCGTGTGCATCCCGACGGTGCAACGGCGCCTTGCCCGCGGCGGTTACGGCGGGTTTCCGGCTTAGCGGCCTGAGCTATATTCGGAGCGAGGTCGACGGTGGTGGAGATGCTCATCTACGGGGTCAGCTTCGATCTCGTCGGCAAGCAGCCGATCGTCCTTCTCAAGACCGCGGACGGGAACAAGTTCCTCCCGATCTGGATCGGCCATCCCGAGGCGGCGGCGATTCTCATGAAGCTGCAGAGCCAGGCGTCGCCGCGCCCGATGACGCACGACCTCGTGAGCGACATGCTCGACCAGCTCGGCGCGTCCATCGCGCGCATCACCGTGACCGAGCTGCGCGAGAACACCTTCTACGCGCAGATCACCGTCGTCCAGGACGGACAGGAGATCGAGGTCGACTCGCGCCCGTCCGACGCGATCGCGCTGGCGATCCGCGCCGAGGCGCCGATCTTCGCCGCCGACCGCGTGATCGAGGAGTCGGCGATCGAGTTCGAGGGCGAGGAGGTCGACGAGGAGCAGCTCGAGGCCGAGGTGCTGCGCTTCCGCAGCTTCCTCGAGGACGTCACACCCGACCAGTTCGTGGTGGACGAAGAGGAAGACGGCTAGCGCCGGGCGCGCAGCTCCTTCTTCGTCAGCTCGAGCACGGTCGCGAACAGCTCCTCCAGCCCGTCGGCCGACAGCGGCCCGCGGTTGGCGCGGCGGAGGTAGCGGAGCATCCACTCCTCGCGCTCCGGGTCGAGCACTTCGAGGCCGAGCGACTCCTTGTAGCGCCACATCCGCTCGACGAGCTCGAGCCGGCGGTTCATCGCCGCGACGAGCGCGACGTCGTTGTCGGACACCTGCTGGCGCATGCTCCGGATCCGCGGGTCGTCGTCGCTCGGCACGCGCGGGACGCTAGAGCACGGCCGCGGCCAGCGCGATGCCGTTGAAGAGCGCGTGGACGATCATGCCGGGCACGACGCTGTCGGTGCGCTCACGGAGCCAGGCGAGCGCGATCCCGAACGGCACCAGCACGAGCAGCGCCTCGACGAGCCCGTGCGCGACCCCGAACGCGAGGCCGACGAGCACGATCGAGGGCACTCGCCCGAGGAAGCGCAGCAGCGACTGCCCAGCGCCCCGGAAGGTGAGCTCCTCGACGAACGGCGCGACGACCGCGAACAGCACGAGATTCGCCGCGAAGGCGCCGGCGTGCGTCGGCTCCCAGTGCGTCGGCGTCAAGCCCTGCTCCTTGCCCGGGCTCTCGGGCAGCGGCAGGAAGCTGACGACTCCCTCCCACGCGAAGATCGCGACGATCGCGGCCAGCGCGCCACCGAGCGCGAGCCCCCAGCGGCGCGGCGCCCGGAAGGCGAGCAGGTCGAAGCGGTCGATGACGATCAGCAGCACGACGCCGAGCCAGACGCCGTAGATGACGATCCCGCCGAAGAACGTCGAGTAGGAGTAGACCTCCTGCCGCGCGTTCGTCGCGTGTCCGCTGCCGGTGAAGCGGGACGAGTAGTTGAGCGCCGCGATCGCCGCGACGAAGACGCCCCAGGCGAGGAGGCGCCGCGGGAGGCGGGGCGCGCGGGCGGCTTCGGCGTCCACGACCGCGCACAATAGGGTTCGCGCGATGCGCCACTTCACGGTTGAGGAGGCGAACGCCGCGCTGGCGGTCGTGGGCCCGCTCGTCGAGCAGCTCGTCGCGACCAGGCAGGAGCACGTCGCGGCGCTCGAGCGGCAGGAGGAGCTCGAGCACAAGATCCGCGGCAACGGCGGCGGCATCCCGCCGGCCGAGCTCGCCGCGGCCAGCGCCGAGGTCGACACGGTCGCCCGCCGGCTGGCCCGGCTCGTCGACGAGATCGGCGAGCAGGGCGCCGAGGTGAAGGACGTCGAGACGGGCCTCATCGACTTCCCCGCCCTGCGCGGCGGCGAGACCGTCCTCCTCTGCTGGCAGCTCGGCGAGGACGAGATCGGCTGGTGGCACACGGTCGAGGACGGGTTCGCGGGCCGCCGGCCGCTGCCGCTCGACTGAGGAAACGCCACGCCCGCGGCGAACCGGAAGCCGGGATGGATCCCTTCTGGCGGCACATCGTGATCGCCGCGGTCGTCTTCGCCGCGGTCTCGCTCGTCGCGCGCGTCATCGACTGGTGCCTCGCACGGCGGACGCTGCCGCCCGAGGCGGAGACGCGCTACCGCGTTCTCCGCCGCAGCGTGACCACGGTCATCCTCGTCGTCGGACTCTTCTCGGCGCTGCTCGTGATCCCGGAGGTGCGCGCGATCGCCGGCGGGCTGCTCGCGTCGTCGGCGGTGCTCGGCGTGATAATCGGCTTCGCGTCGCAGCAGACCCTCGGCAACTTCGTGGCCGGACTGCTGATCGCGATCACGCAGCCCGTGCGCATCGGCGACCGCGTCGCCTACGCGGGCATGGAGGGCGTGGTCGAGGAGATCGGCCTCACGTACACCTTCATCCGGACGCTCGAGCGGCGCCGGCTGATCGTCCCGAACAACAAGCTCGCGTCCGACACGATCGTCAACTCCTCGATCCGCAGCCGCGAGACCTTCGCGGAGATCACCGTGCCGCTCCCGCTCACGGCCGACGTCACGGCCGCCGTGCACGCGCTCCGCGAGGAGCTCGACGGCCAGGGCGAGGCCGACGTCTACGTGAGCGGGCTCGACGGCGGCGCGGTGGTCACGATCCGCGCCTCCGCTCCGGACGAGCTCGCTGCGGAGCGGCTCGAGCAGTCCCTGCGGCTCCGCGTCCACGAACGGCTCCGCAAGCTCGGCATCTGGGGCTGATTCCGTGCCTCAGGGCGTCGTGACCGTGGTCGACACGGACGGCAGCGTGGCGGTCGTCGTCGGCAGCGTGGTGGGCAGCGTCGTGGGCGGCGGCGTCGTCGTCGGCGGAGGAGGAGTCGTGGTGGGCGGCGGTGCGGTGGTCGTCGGCGGCGCCGTCGTCGTCTGCGCGGTCGTCGTCGGAGGCTGGGAGGGCTGCGTCTGGGCCGTCGGGAACGTGGTCGCCGGCCTGGACGAGGTCGTGGAACGGGTCGTGGCGTGGTGCCGCGTCGTCGTCTGGACTGCTTTCGCCCCGTCGGGCCGCGTCACGGCCCACGCGAGCGCGGCGCCGGCCACCGCGAGCGCGACCAGGAGTGCGGCGAGCGCCATGGTCCTGCGTGACCGGCCTGCGGCCACGACCGGCGGCGGGGGCGGGATGATCCGCGTCGCGTCGTCGTCCACGGGCACGCCGGTCTCGAGGCTCGCGAGCAGCGCGCCGCCGTCCGGAGGCCGCGCCGAGGGGTCTTTCCGGAGCGCGGCGGCCGCCAGCGCCGCGAGCTCCGGCGGCGCGTCGGGATTCAGCGCCTCCACGGGAGGCGGCTCGGCGGTCTGGTGCAGGCGCATCAGCTCGAACGGGTCCGCCGCGCTGAACGGCAGCGCCCCGGTCAGCATCCGGTAGAGGATCACGCCGAACGAGTAGACGTCGCTCGCGGGGCCGGCCGCCTCTCCCGCCGCCTGCTCGGGGGAGATGTAGGCGGCCGTGCCGAGGACCGTCCCCGCCTCGGTCAGCGTCCCTGCCCCTGCGGCGATCCGTGCGAGGCCGAGATCGGCGAGCTTCGGCCGGTTCTCCTCGTCGAAGAGGACGTTCGTCGGCTTCAGGTCGCGGTGGACGAGGCCGCGGGCGTGCAGATGGGCGAGTCCCGCGGCCATGCCGTGCGCGATCCGGTGGGTCTCGGCCGGCGGCAACGCGCCTTCTGCGAGGCGGCTTTCGAGCGTGCCGCCGGCCAGCCACTCGAGCGACATGAACGGGCCCGCCTCGTCCTCGCCGTAGTCGTAGACCCGCATCACGTTCTCGTGCGCGAGCGCCGCGACCGCCTGCGCCTCGCGGTGAAAACGGTCGCGGTCCGCGGCGCCGGAGAGCTGCTTCAGCGCCACCGTGCGGTCGAGCCGCTCGTCGTGCGCGCGCCAGACCTCCGACATGGCACCGCGGCCACGCAGCTCCTCGAGGCGGTAGCGCCCCGCGATCTCGTCTCCCGGCCTCACGAGTACGGTATTGCCAGGTTTGGAATCGCTACTCACCTTCGACGAGGCGCAGGCACGCGTCGTAGAGCGTGCTCGTGCGCTCCCGGCGGAGCGGGTCGCGGTCGCCGCGGCGGCCGGTCGCGTCGTGGCGGAGGACGTTCGCGCGCTCGTCGACCTGCCACCCTTCGCGAGCTCCGCGATGGACGGGTTCGCCGTCCGGTCGGACGACCTTCCCGGGGCGTTACGGGTGGTCGGCGAGAGCGCCGCCGGATCGCCCTTCGCGGGCGAGCTCGGCCCTGGTGAAGCGGTCGCGATCTCCACCGGCGGCGTCGTCCCCGCGGGGTCGGACGCGGTGGCGCAGGTCGAGATCGTTGGCAGAACGGACAACGGAATCGAGGTGCCCGAGGCGCTGGCGGCCGGTGTGAACGTCCGCCCGCGAGGCGGCGACGTCCGCGCGGGCGAGGTGGTGGTGGCCCGCGGGACGCGCGTCGGGCCGGCGCACGTGGCCGCGGCCGCGGCGGCGGGCGTCGCGAGCCTCTCCTGCGCCCGGCGGCCGAGGGTCGCGGTCGTGGCCACGGGAAGCGAGCTCGTCCCTCCCGGGCACGAGCTCGAGGCGGGACAGGTCTACGAGGCGAATGGCGCGATGCTCGCGGCTGCTCTGGCGGCGGCAGGCGCGGACGTCGTCTCCGTCGAGACGGTCGGCGACGACGCCGAGGCGCTGCGAGCCGTCCTCGCGCGCGCCCTCGAGGCGGACGCGCTCGTAACCTCCGGCGGCGTCTCGGTGGGCGAGCACGATCTGGTGCGTGCCGTCGAGCGTGAGCTCGGCGTGGAGGAGGTCTTCTGGCGGATCGCGATGCGGCCGGGGAAGCCGCTCGCCTTCGGCATGCGCGGCGCGACGCTCGTGTTCGGCCTGCCGGGGAACCCGGTCTCCGCGCTCGTCGGCTGCGAGCTCTTCGTCAAGCCCGCGCTCCGTGCGCTGCAGGGGCTGGCGGATCCGCTCCCCGTCTTCGAGCCCGGAGTGCTGACGGAGCCGCTGCGCCGGAACGGCGAGCGCGACGACTTCGTCCGCGCCCGCACGCGCCGCGACGAGAGCGGGATCCTGCTCGAGCCGGTGCGCGGCCAGCAGTCGCACATGATCGCGCGCAGTTCTGCCGCGGACGCGCTCGTGCACGTTCCACGTGGAAACGGCGAGCTGGCGGCCGGCTCCCCGGTCTCCTGGCTGCGGCTCTACTGAAGCGCGCGACCGGCCTCGGCGCGCCTCCGGCGCTGCGCGAGGTGGAGCGTGCGCAGCAGCTCGCGGATCGGCCCGCGCCGGGGACGCTCGCCGGGCTCCGGGTAGGGCGAGTAGCGGTCGGCGGCGAGAGCCGTGAGCTGGCCGGCCGCGGCGAGCCAGCCGAGGCCGACGACGAGCAGCGGCAGTGGCGCGTAGCGCGCGGCGAACAGGCGCACGATGTACCAGGGAGCGTCCCAGCCCAGCCCGTAGCGCGTGGCGAACGACCAGACGAGGAGCGCCGGCCCGGCGAGCCCGAGCAACAACACGGCCGAGCGCGCGCCGCGCCCGTGGCTCTGCACCTGTGGCAGCCAGAGCCAGACGTGCAGCGACGGCAGGAGGAAGAGGAGCGCGAACGGGTCGGTCGCGGCGACGAGCAGGCCGACGACGCTGAGCGCGAGCAGCGCCGCGGTGTGTCCGGCCAGCTGCTCCTCCGGCGAGACCGGGCGCCGTGGCGCGAGGCGATCGCGCGTCAGCACCCAGCCGCCGACGGCGAGGATGCCCAGGCCGATCAGCCCGCCCACGGGCCAGTGCACGTCGTCGAGCGAGGGCGGCCGTCCATCCGCCGCGCCCCACGCACCGAGCGCGGCGAAGAGCAGGAAGACGATCCCGACCCAGATCCAGAAGCCGAGCCGGCTCCGATAGCTGCGTAGCGCCGAGGCGACCGAGATGTGCCGCCGGCGGCAACGTGCGAACAGGTCGACCGACGCGGCGATGAACGGCAGCAGCATGAATGCGAGGACGAGCTCGATCGCCCACCCGCGCACGACCCGCGAGTCGAGGAACACGTAGCTGGACGGGCCGCGCGCGAGCGAGACGCCCTGCTCCATCGCGTCGACGGTGTCCTGCACGGCGAGCCCGACCTCGCCGAGCCGCTTCGTGTCGAGCGGCCGCGAGGAACGCGCCCCGGGCGGCCGGGCGGCGGCGGTCGTGACCGTGACGGCCGGCAGGCCGCGGCTCACGAAGGGCGCCTGCTCGTACGCGCTGAACGGGAAGCCGAGGTCGATCAGCTGCTGCAGGCCGCCTTCGTGGGCCGGCTGCCGGCCCGTCTCGTGCACGAGGCTCGCGCGCAGCGTCTCGAGCAGGCCGGGCGCGGGCGAGCGGGCCGTGTCGCCGCCGAACTCGAGGCGTGGCTCGCCGCGGCCGCCGACGGCGTCGAGGTTGATCACCGCGATGACGTTTCCCGGCGTCAGGGGAGCGGCTGCGAAGTGCGCCGCGCCGAGCGCGCCCTGCGAGGCGCCTTCCGTCGAGAGAAAGACGAGCGAGAACGGGAGCGCCGGGTGCGGCGTCTGCTCCGACGGCGCGTAGGACCGCGCGAGCTCGATCAGCGCTGCGGTGCCCGAGGCGTTGTCGTCGAGGCCGGGGCCGCGGCCCGTGTCGTCGCGGTGCGCCATCACGACGATCGTGTCCGGCGAACGTCCCGGCTTCTCGGCGACGAGGTTCACGAGCGTCGTCCGGCGGCCGTGGACGCTCGCGGCGAAGCGCTGGCTCTTGACGTCGAAGCCGTACGGCTCCAGCTGCTGCCGGAACCATGCCGTCGCGCCGCTGGCCCCGGCCGTCCCGGGCGCGCGCGCCGGAAAGTGGGTGGCGAGATCCGAGGCGATCGAGGAGGCGGTCGCCGAGTCGAAGGCCGGCGGCAGGCTCGGTGGAGCCAGTGCGGCCGGCTGGGCGACGCTGAACGCGAGCAGCAGCAGCGGGAGCACGACGACGAGCCACGCCCCGCGGTAGAGGCGTCCGTTGACCGGCCGCTCGAGCGACCCCGGCCGCGCGCGTCTGCGCTCCGTGTCGGACGGGGCGTCCGTCAGCACGCGCCTCAGTCTAGGCGGGTTGCCGGGGCGGGGCGTTTCCCCGTGAAAACGCGTGGTTAGGGTCGGCGGTCGGGTGGGAAGGCCAGCACTTGGGCGAAGAGAGTGACGACGATCGGTAGAAATCGGCGGGTTTAGGGCGACGAATCTTCGGAAAAGGGACAGGAGCGGATGAGCGAGGCGGCGCTGGTCGAGACGCAGGACGAGGAGCGCGAGGGGATGCGGGTCGTCCGCCTGCGCATTCCCGCCAAGGCGGAGTACATCGCGCTCGCCCGGCTCGCGCTGACCGGCCTTACCGACCTTGCCGCGCTCGCGCCCGAGGTGGTCGCCGACCTGAAGCTCGCGCTGACCGAGGCGGTCTCGAACTCGGTGCGGCACGCGTACGACGAGTCCGGCGGCTTCGTGGAGGTGGCGTACGAGCTGACCGGGCACTCGCTGGCGATCGAGGTCGTGGACGACGGCGCCGGGTTCGACCCGGACCGCCCGCCCGCGCTCGAGGGCGCCGAGCTCTCGGAGGGCGGCCTCGGCATCGCGATCATCCGGACGATCGCCGACGAGTTCGAGATCGAGTCCGAGGCGGGCGCTCGCGGCTCGCGGCTCCGCTTCGCCAAGAAGCTGGGCGCGCCGCAGTAGCGTTGTCGAGCGAGACAACGCGACGGAAGATCCTGGTCGTCGCGAACCGCGCGCCGGTCACCTACGAGCGCTCATCGACCGACGGGCGGAGCGCGCGTCGCGGCGGCGGCGGTCTCGTGACGGCGCTGGCCGGCCTGCTCGCGCATCACGACGTGACGTGGGTGGCGAGCGCGTCGAGCGAAGAGGATCGTGCGGTCGCGGCCGAGTCGCCCGGCGCCTTCGAGGAGCGGACGCGCGAGGGAGCGCCGTACCGGCTGCGCCTCGTCGCACACGATCCGGCCGTCTACGACCGCTTCTACAACACCTTCGCCAACCCGACGCTCTGGTTCCTGCAGCACTACCTCTGGAACCTCGGTCGCGCGCCCGACTTCGACGCGGCGCTGCACGAGGCGTGGCACGACGGCTACGTGCCCGTGAACGAGGCGCTCGCCGCTGCGGCGCTCGAGGAGCTCGAGCGCGAGCCCGGCGCGGCGGTCTTCTTCCACGACTACCACCTCTACACCGCGCCCGCCGTGATCCGGAAGGCGCGGCCAGAGGCGGTCACCTCCCACTTCGTCCACATCCCGTGGCCGGAGCCGGACTACTGGCACGCGCTACCGCGCGAGCTTCGCGTCGCGGTCCACGAGGGGCTGCTCGCGAACGACGTGGTCGGCTTCCACACCGACCGCTGGCGCCGCGCGTTTCTCGCCTCGTGCGCCGCGATTCTCGGCGCGGAGGTCGACCCGGCCGCCGGAACCGTGGCGTACGCGGGCCGCACGGTCCGCGTCACCGCGCATCCGATCGGGATCGACGCGGAGGAGTTCGAGCGGCTCGGCGACGATCCGGCCGTGCGCGAGCGCGAGTCGGCGCTCGTCGCCCGGCGCCCCGAGGAGCTGGTGCTGCGGGTCGACCGCACCGACCCGTCGAAGAACGTCGTCCGCGGCTTCCGCGCCTTCGGGCTCCTGCTCGAGCGCCATCCGGAGCTGCACGGCCGCGTGGGGATGCTGGCCCTGCTCGCGCCGTCGCGGCAGGACATCCCGGAGTACGCGGACTACCTCGCGGCGCTCGAGACGGTGGCGCGGGAGGTCAACGAGCGCTTCGGCCGCGACGACTGGACCCCCGTGGAGCTCGACGTGGCGGACGACTTCCCGCGCTCGGTCGCGGGCTACAAGCAGTTCGACGTCCTGCTCGTCAACCCGGTGTTCGACGGCCTCAACCTCGTCGCGAAGGAGGCCTGCCTCGTGAACGAGCGGGACGGCGTGCTCGTGCTCTCGGAGAACGCCGGCGCGCACGAGGAGCTCGGCGAGTGGGCACTGACGGTCAACCCGCTCGACCTCGTCGGCCAGGCCGACGCGCTCTACGAGGCGCTCACGCTGCCGGCCGACGAGCGGCGGCGGCGGGCGGAGGCGATCCGCGCGCACGTCCGCCGGCACGACATCCGCGAATGGATCTCGGCGCAGCTCGCCGACCTCGACGCCGTACCATCCCGCGCATGAGCGAGCTCTCGCACGTCGACGAGTCCGGCGGCGTCCGCATGGTCGACGTCGGGGGCAAGGAGCTCTCGCGCCGCCGCGCGACGGCCCGCGCCGAGCTGCGGCTGGCGCCGGAGACGGCGCGGATCCTGCGCGAGCTGCCGAAGGGCGACGCGCTCACGACCGCCCAGCTGGCCGGGATCATGGCCGCGAAGCGGACGAGCGAGCTGATCCCGATGTGCCATCCGCTGCCGCTCGCGCACGTCGAGGTGACGCTCGAGGTCGGCGAGGAGGCGGTCGAGATCGTCGCCAGCGCGGAGACGACGGCGCAGACGGGCGTCGAGATGGAGGCGCTGACGGCGGCGTCGGTGGCCGCGCTCACGGTCTACGACATGGCGAAGGCGGTGGACAAGACGATGCGGATCGTCGACGTCTCGCTCGTCGAGAAGACGAAGGAGCGCGTCACCTGAAGGCCGCGGTGCTGACGGTCTCGGACGGCGTCACGGCCGGCGAGCGCGAGGACGGGAGCGGCGACGCGCTCGAGGAGCTGCTGCGCGGCGAGGGCTACGAGGTCGAGCGGCGTGTCGTCCCCGACGAGCGGGAGCGGATCGCGGCGGCGCTGCGGGAGCTCGCGGCCTCGGTACGCCTCGTCCTCACGACCGGCGGGACGGGCCTGGCGCCGCGGGACGTGACTCCGGAGGCGACCCGCGACGTTCTCGACCGCGAGGCACCGGGCATCGTCGAGGCGCTGCGCGCCGACGCGATCGCGAAGACGCCGCACGGCCTCCTCTCGCGCGGGGCGGCCGGCGTGACGGGCTCCACGCTCGTCGTCAACCTCCCCGGCTCGCCGGGCGGCGTCCGCGACGGCTTCGCGGTCCTGAAGCCGGCGCTCGCGCACGCGCTCGAGCTGCTCGCCGACACGCCGACGAGCCACGTCCAGACGTGACCGAGGCCCTCGCGCCGCTGCCGGCGCGCTTCGCGCGCCTGGTCAAGATCGAGCACACCGTCTTCGCGCTCCCGTTCGCCTACGTCGGCGCGTTCCTGGCCGTGAACGGGACGCCGAGCGGCCACGACCTGCTCTGGATCACCCTTGCGATGGTGGGTGCACGCTCGCTCGCGATGGCGCTGAACCGTTTGATCGACGCGGGGATCGACGCGCGCAACCCGCGCACGGCGGGACGCGAGCTGCCGAGCGGCCAGCTGTCCGTCCCGCAGGTCGTCCTCTTCTGCCTCGCCTCGCTGGCGCTCTTCCTCGCGGCGGTCTGGCAGCTCGACCCGCTCGTCCGCTGGCTCTGGCCGATCCCGATCGTCGGCTTCGTCGTCTACCCGTACCTCAAGCGCTTCACGTGGCTGTGCCACTTCTGGCTCGGCGCCGTGGACGGCCTCGCGCCGGTCGGTGCGTGGGTGGCGATCACGGGAAGGCTGCCGTGGCAGGCCTGGCTGCTCGGCGCAGCGGTCGCACTCTGGGTCGCGGGCTTCGACCTCTTCTATGCGCTCTTCGACGTGGACGTGGACAGGCGCGAGGGATTGCACTCCATCGTCACGCGCTTCGGCGTGCGGGGTGCGTTCGTCGCCGCCCGCCTGGCCCATGCGGGGACCGTCGGCTGCCTCGTCGGCGCGGGGCTGGGCCTTCCCGTCGGCGCGCTCTACTGGATCGGCGTGGCGGCGGTGGCGATCCTGCTCGCGTACGAGCACGCGCTCGTCCGTCCCGACGACCTGCGCCGCCTCGACACCGCCTTCTTCACGATGAACGGCGTGATCAGCGTCGTCTTCGCGCTCTTCGTGGTCGCCGACGCGGCGCTCTAGAGACGGCGGAGGCGCCGCTCGGCACGGCGCCTCCGCTTCCCGTCAGCCGGCCGTTCTCGGTCGGCTAGCCGTGGTGATGCATGTGCCGGTGCAGCCAGCGCAGCGGGTACTTGTGCCACTGGTGGCACGAGAGCCCGGAGACGAGCACGCCGGTGCCCGGGATGCTTCCCGCACCGATCGAGCCCGCGGACGTCGCGCCGAAGCCGGTCGCGGGGTCGAACGGAGAGGTGAGCGTCGCGAAGAAGCGGCCGCCGGGCCCCCGGACGTTGGCGATCACCGAGCCGTTCGCGGTGCCGCCGGAGACGGCTGCGTTGAGCGAGCCGTGGGCGCCGACGCCGCTCGCGCCCTGGATGCGGAACACGCCTGCCACGCGGCCGAGCCCGCTCGTGGTGTCCACGAGGCTCTCCGCGCGGATCGTGAAGGTCCCGTTGAGGCGCGGGTCGCTGCTCGTCGAGGTGCCGGTGTACGTGGCGAGCGTGGTGGCGAACGTGTCGCCGCCGTTGACCGTGCACGTGGTGAGCCGGGCGTTCTGGACGGTCGCGGCGGTGAACGACGCCGACACCGGCTGCGCGTTCGTGTGGAATCCGCCCGCGAGCGCCACGCCCGCGGCGACGAGGGCCGCGACGACGAACGGCGCAACGAGCAAGAGTCGCTTTCTGGACATGTGGTCTCCTGGGGTCGAAAGGGCGATTCGCAGCCTGACTCCGTGGTGAACGCTCCCGGCAAAGGCGCCGTAAAACACCGGTAAAGCCGCGACGACCACCTATGCTGGCCCGGTGCTGACCGCCCAGCGCCTCGGCAAGCGCTACGGCGACAGGCGCGTGCTGCGCGGCATCGACCTCGACCTGCCGCGCGGCGGCTTCCTCGTCGTCACCGGCCCGAACGGCTCGGGGAAGACGACACTGCTGCGCATCTGCGCCGGGCTCGCGACCCCCAGCGAGGGCAAGGTCGAGCGGGCGGCGGGACGCGCGGAGATCGGCTACCTCGGCCACGAGCCGCTCGTCTACCGCGAGCTGAGCGCGCTCGAGAACCTCGAGCTGTACGGCCGGCTCTACCGCGTCCCCGAGCGGCGGGAGCGGATCGGGATGCTGCTCGAGCGCTTCGGCCTCTGGGAGGTGCGGCACGAGCGCGTCGCCTCGTACTCCCGCGGGATGACGCAGAGGCTCGCCCTTTGCCGCGTCCTGCTCCACGATCCCGCGCTGCTCGTGCTCGACGAGCCGTACACGGCGCTCGACGAGGCCGGCGCCGAGCTGCTCGACATGCAGCTCGCGGAGCTGCGGCGCGAGCGGACGTTCCTCGTCTCCACCCACGATCCCGCGCGGCTCGAGCCGCTCGCCGAGGCGAGGCTGGCCCTGGCATGAGCTACGCCCGCGACGTCGGCGCGCTCACGCGGAAGGACCTGCTCCTGGAGCTGCGGGCGCGGGACACGCTGCCCGCGATGCTCCTCTTCGTCGCCGCGGTCTTCGTCGTCTTCCACTTCGCGCTGCCGGCGACGCCGTCGCGGCTCGCGACGACGGGCCTGCTCTGGGTGGCGATCCTCTTCACCGCACTGCTCGCGCTCGGGCGGGCGTTCGTCCCGGAGCGCGAGCAGCGGATGTTCGACGGACTCGTGCTCGCGCCGTGCGACCGCAGCGCGATCTGGCTGGCGAAGTCGCTCGCGACCCTCGCCTTCCTCGCGGCGGCGGAGGTCGTCGCGCTGCCGCTCTACGCGCTCTTCTTCCACCGCGTCGGCGGTGCGACCGTGCTCGCGGTCGTGCTCGCCGACGTCGGGATCTGCGCCGTCGGCACCTTCCTCGGCGCGATGGCCGTCGCCACGCGCGCCCGCGACCTGCTGCTGCCGCTCCTCTTCCTGCCGCTCGCGGTGCCGATCGTCGTCGGCGCGGTGGGAGGGAGCGTCTCGCACGCGCCGGGCCGCTACCTCGCCTTCCTCGGGCTCTACGACCTGCTCTTCGCGGTGATCTGCTGGGCGTCGTTCGAGTTCGTCGTCGCCGAATGAGCGCCGCGGCTGCGACAATTCGGGCGGTGGGTCGTACGTCTCGCATCCCCTTGCCCGCGCTCGCGGCGGTCTCGCTCGTCCTCGTGACCGCGTCGCTGCTGCTCGTCTTCTACGTCGCGCCGGACGACGCGAACCAGGGCTTCTCGCAACGGATCTTCTACTTCCACGTCTCGATCGCGATCACCGCGTACGCGTGCTTCATCGCGGGCGCGTGGAAGGCGCTGCGGCTGCTCTGGAAGCGCGATCCGCGCGCCGACCTCGAGAGCTACGTCGCCGTCCACCAGGGCCTGATCTTCGGGACGCTCGTGCTGCTCACCGGCTCGATCTGGGCGAAGATCTCGTGGGGCCACTGGTGGCTCTGGAGCGAGGATCAGCTCGTGCTGTTCCTCGTCCTCTTCCTCTTCTACTGCGCGTACTTCATGCTGCGCTACTCGCTCGAGCCCGGGCCGCAGCGCGAGAATCTCAGCGCCGTCTACGCGCTCTTCGGGGTCGTCCTGATCCCGGTCAGCTTCGCGGCGATCCGGCTCGCGAAGAACCTCATCCATCCCGTCGTCTTCACGCTCCACGGGCCGAACTTCGGCGGCTGGATGCTCGTCACGTACTGCGTCGCCCAGGTGGCGATGCTCGTCCTCGCGCACACGCTCTACCGCGTCGAGCTCGCCGGCAAGCGGCTCGACGTGCGCCTGAAGGAGTTGAAGGAGGTGCTCGCCTGACCACCGCGGAGAAATACGTCACCGCCGCGTACTGCGTCGTCTTCGCCCTCGTCCTCGCCTACGTCGTGATCATCGCGCTCAAGCTGCAGCGGCTCGAGCGCGAGGTGGACGAGCTCGCCGGCCGTGCGCCGGCGGCCGAGGAGGAGGCGCCGAGGGAGCCCGCAGCCGTTGGCTGAGCTCCTCTTCTGGCCCGCGCTCCTCTGCTACGGGGAGGCGGCAGTCGGCTATCTCGGAGACGTGCGGCGGCCCGGGCTCGCCGGGCGCGCGGCGACGTGGGGCGTGCGCGTGGGCTGGCTCGCGCAGACCGCGCTCCTCGCGGTGCAGGCGGCGCGCGACCACGGCTTCCCCTGGGGGACGTGGGCCTCGTCGCTCGCGCTCTTCGTCTGGCTCGTCGTCTCGGCGTACCTGATCTGGGGCTGCCGGCGGCCGTACCGGCTGCTCGGCCTCGCGGTCATGCCGCTCGCCGCCGTGCTGCTCGTCGTCGCGCGGATCGGCGGCGGGACGGGCGCGGCGTCGGTCAGCCGCTACTCGAGCGCGTTCCTCGTCCTCCACGTCGGGCTCGTGCTCGCGGCGTTCGCCGGCTTCACGCTCGCGGCCGCGCTCTCGGCGCTCTACGTGTGGGAGGAGGGACGGCTGAAGACGCGGCCGGCCACGATTCTCAGCCGGCAGATGCCCGCGCTCGCGACGCTCGACGCGCTCGCGCTGCGGACCGTCGCCTGGTCGCTGCCGCTGCTGACGCTCGGGATCGCCGTCGGGCTCGTCCGGCTGATCGGCCGCGACGCGCGCTTCGACGCGCTGATCGCCGCGACCGTCGCGACATGGCTGGTCTGGGCGGCGTACCTCGCGCTCCGCGTCGCCGCCGGCTGGGCCGGCCGCCGTGCCGCCTACCTCGCGCTCGCCGGGTTCGCGCTCGTCGTCCTCGTCCGCCTCGCCCTCCCCGCCACCCACTTCGCCTGATGCGCCTCGTCCTCGTCGGAACCTCGCACCACCACGCGCCGGTCGAGCTGCGGGAGCGCGTCGCGCTGAAGCGGGAGCAGGCGCAGGCGCTCGCCGCCCGGCTGGCTGAGGTCGCGGCCGAGGCGGCGGTGCTCTCCACCTGCAACCGGACGGAGCT
>Ga0209810_1003596_pt1 | contig 16027 bp, 16 predicted proteins | sample Coa_R1_7_FD_187159 | JGI IMG/M metagenome (GOLD analysis project Ga0209810, IMG submission 187159) | Surface soil microbial communities from Centralia Pennsylvania, which are recovering from an underground coalmine fire - Coalmine... | ecosystem: Environmental > Terrestrial > Soil > Unclassified...
ACATCAACCTCGGCATCGCCGTCGCGCTCGAGGACGGCCTGATCGTGCCGGTCATCCGCGACGCCGACGCGCTGAGCGTCGCCGGGCTGGCGCGCGCGGCGCGCGACCTGGCGGTCCGGGCGCGTTCGGGCAAGCTCGCGCCCGACGACGTCCGCGGGGGGACGTTCACGCTGAACAACACCGGCGCGGTCGGCTCGCTCCGTTCGAACCCGATCATCAACGGCGGGCAGGCCGCTATCATCACGATGGAGGCCGTGGTCCGCCGCCCGGTCGTGGTGACGAACGACGGCGAGGAGGCGATCGCGATCCGCTCGATCATGGGCTCCTGCCTGACGTTCGATCACCGCGTGCTGGACGGCCTGCCGGCCGGCCGCTTCATGCAAAGCGTCAAGCGGCACCTCGAGGGCTTCGCCCCCGGCCAGGCGATCTATTGATCGCCCACAAGCCGGCCACGCGGGACCAAATGGCCGCCGGGCGTCCCGGCTGGATCAAGGTCCAGTTCCACGACGGCCCGAACTTCCGCGAGGTCCGCGAGCTCATGCGCGGCCTCGAGCTGCACACCGTTTGCGAGGAGGCGCGCTGCCCGAACCAGCGCGAGTGCTGGGACGCGCGCACGGCGACGTTCCTGATCCTCGGCGACCAGTGCACGCGCCGATGCTCCTACTGCGCGATCGAGACCGGCAAGCCGACCGGGGCGCTCGACTGGGCGGAGCCGGACCGCGTCGCCCCGCACCACGACCGGCGCCGGCCCGCGGGGCGCAAGCCGGCGCGCGATCACTCCCTTGGCCTGCGCGCTCAGCTCACGCGGCCAAGTGCCGACGGCGGCCAGTCGCGTGCTGTCGACTGCCAGGAGCCGGCCGTAGGAGGAGTTGTAGAGGACCGCTGCCATCGCCCCTCGGCCGGACGGGTCGGCGCGTCGCACCGCGCGCTCGAGGTCGAAACCGGGCTTGACCGACACGTCGACCACGCGACTCGACCCGACCTCGAAGTGGGCAAGAAGGTCGCGGTTCGAGGCAGCACGCGAGTAACTACCTACTGCGAACAGGCAAACGGTGACCGCGGCGGCGAGCGGAAGGGCCTGGCGGAGCACGCCCGGCCGTCGGCCCAGCTCACGTAGGGCGAGAAACGACGCGAGGCGTGGCGACTCCCCCGTGTGCCTGATTGCGAAAGCGATCAGGCCCAGCACGAGTCGCAGAGCGATGACGCCGGAACCGAGCGCGAGCAGGCCCGGCGCCAACAAGGCGAGCGCGTCGGTTTTCGTCCCGCCGAGTGTCCCGCCGGTGCCCAGCGCCAGGAAACCCGCGAGCGCGAGCACGACTGCGGAGGCGTCGAGCGCAACCTCCGCGAGGGCCGCGCGGTGCGATCGGGACGGATCCTCACGCCGCCAGAGCTCGACGGACGCAAGGGCGACCGCGAGGACTTCGACACAGCAGACGCCGACCGCGGCGACGATACTCCAGACATCGAACGCGACCGGAGTTCCGCCGACGAAAAGCGAGCGACTTGCCAGGACCCCGACGACCCAGGCAACGAGCAGCCCAACCGGCAGCGCCGCAACGATCAACGCCGCCGGCTCGCCGACTGCGAGCGCGAACATCGCGGGCCGCGTGAAGCCGTGGCGCCGGGCGAACTCCGCTTCGGGACGACGGCCGACGGCCGTCGCACGGGCGAGGGAATAGAGGACGACCACGACGAGCAGGACCAGCTGGAGGACGATCGCGAGCACGATCGATCGCATCAGGTGCGCGCCGGCGGCCGCCTTGGCGAGGATGTCTCCGAAGCGGGTCGACGCGCGGAGCGACGGAACGGACGAGATCCGCGCCCTCGTGATGCGCAACGTCGTCTCGAGCGCGCGCTGGCCCGCGAATGCCGCGTGCGGGCTCCACGGAATAGCCGCGGAGAGCTGCGGCGTGGTCACGCGTGCATAGGCCAGCGCAGTCGCGAACGAGCCCAGGAGCGGATCCAGCTGCTGCAACTCCGGCTTGCCCGTTCCGAACGCGAAGTAGTCGGCACCTGCCCAATACCGGTTCTGGACGGAGGAGGGCTGCCGATAGACCCCGACGACCTTGACGGCCGCCGACGGACGCCGCCCGGACACGCCGAGCCGGAGATGCGACCCGACCTCGATCTTCGCCGCCCTCGCACTTCGCCCGCTGATCGCGACCTCGTCGAGCCGCTTCGGGCAGCGGCCCTCCGTGAAGCGCAGATGCGCGCAAATGCCGGAACGGGCAAGCACGTCGGCGCGGAAGTGCTGTCTCTGAGGAGCGACGAAGGAGCTGCCGGCGTCGGCCGTGATCGTCGGCCGCTCGAGCAGGCCATCCGCATGGCGAACGCCCTGGTCGACGGTCCTGACAAGACGCGCGAACTCGTTGGCGCCACCGTTTGCGAGCACGAGAACAGCGGGTTCGCCGCGCGGGGCCGACGCGAGCCCATTTGCGAGGAGCGAAAGGCCGCCCGCGCGCAGAAAGATCGGTCCGATCGCCGCCGCGGCGACCGCAACCGCCGAGGCGACGAAGAGCACGATCGCTGGCGCCGGCCGCGAGCCGATTCCCCGCAACAGGATTCCGAGGCGGATGGCGGCGTCGGATCGCGTCCCCAACACCCGGCTCATCATACGAGGGTGCCTTTTTCAGGCTTCTCGCTCACGTGCCCACGGGCTGGACACTGGGCCCACGAGGCGTAAGCTCCCACTCATTCGGATGCGGACGCTTGCCGGCCTCGGCCTTCTCGCAGCCGTGTGTTGCGTCCTCACGGTTTCGTTGGCACGCCCAGCGACCGGAGCGGCGACGGGTGGATGTCCGGTGACGCTGCGTGGCTCGGGGAAGAAGCCGCCCCTGGCCTTCGTGCAGACCGGCTTCCCGGTGCCCTACGTGCACAAGTGGCTCGCGAGCAAGACGATCTGGATCCGGCTGCCCCGGCACGGAATCCTTCCCGCCGTGCCCGACCCGGGCGGACAGACGATCTCTGCCAAGTTCCCGTGGTGGCGGGTGGTTCGCGGACAGCTTCATGCCTGGGCACATCCGGTCGGCCAGGCGGAGCCCCGGCTGGCTGCGGATGTCTCACCGGTGGCGTACTACGCCCCCACCGGCTTCGTCCCGTCGGGATTGCACTTCTCCGAGCCGGGTTGCTGGCGGATCACCGGATCGCTGCGCGGACACACCATCAGCTTCGTCGCGCAGGTCACGCTCAGCACGCCGTAATGAGAAAGGCCCGGCGCGGGCCGGGCCTCTCAAAGCTGGTGCAGCCGGGTCTCAGTTGTACTTCTGAAGATGAGCCTCGACCTCGTCGTCGGCCTCGACCTCTTCGCTGTCCTCGGCCGCCTCGTCGTTCGCGAGGTACTTCTTGTGATGATGGCCCTCGACCTCGATCTCCTCGTTCTTGCGCTGCTCCTCCGACATGACTCCTCCTTTTGGCCTCGAGCGCTAGTTCGGGTTCCTCACCTTTCCAGACGTGGGGAGCACCCGAGGTCTTCCATCGAACACGAGAAGGCCCGGTCTCCCGGGCCTTCGGCATTCCTCAGGTGAGCGCGCTCAGGCTGCGGGCTGTTGTGCCTCGGCAGCCTGTGACACCGTAAGGAAAAGGTACTTGTCGATCTTTCCCTGGTAGATCGGCACGCCCTCTTCGACGCACACCCGGATCACCTCCTGCCTGTCGAGTCCCAGCTCCTTCGACAGTTCTTCGGGCGTGAGGTGATTCGCCATCGGTTGGGCTCCTTCCCGAACGAAAAAACCCGCCGCGCGCAACGCGCTGGCGGGCTAGATCGCACCCTCGCTTGTCGTGTCGGCGGACATTATTCTGCCCACCCCGCAGAAGCATCCATCACCTGAAGAATATGCCTCTCTGGTGACGGACGGCAAACCCCCGCTGGAGGGGTTCGAGGAGCGGCAGCTCGAATGGCGCGGAACGCCGCTCGGCTACGCGATAGGCGGAGACGGCCCGCCGCTCGTCCTCGTGCACGGGCTGGGCGGGACGATCGAGAACTGGCGCGCGCTCGCGCCGGCTCTCGCGGCCGAGCACCGCGTCGTCGTCCCCGATCTGCCCGGCCACGGGCGGTCGGCTCCGCTGGCCGAGGCGCCGGACATGGACGCGCTGTGCGAGGCCGTGCTCGCGATCGCGGATGCGGAGGACGTCGGAGGCGCGGTGTGGATCGGCCATTCGCTCGGCGGCGTCGTCGCCCTACGGGCGGCCGTGCTGCGCCCGGACGTTGTCCGCGGCCTCGTCCTCGCGGCGGCGGCCGGCATCGGCTCGGCGTCTCGCGCGGCGCACGTGACGCTGACGGTGCTCGGAGTCGCGAAACCGGGCCGCCTGATCGCGCCGTTTCGCCACGCCTGGGCGCGCTCGCGGCTGGGCCGCCGGGCGGCCTTCGGCTGGTGGGGCGTCGCGGATCCCGACGCGCTCGAGCCCGAGCTGGCCGAGGCGTTTCTCGTCGGGCCCGCGCACCACAGCGACACGCGCCAGGCCGGTCGCGCCCTGCTCTCCTCGGATCCACGCACCGAGCTCGACCGCGTCAAGTGTCCCTGCCTCTGCCTCTGGGGTGCGAGCGACAACTGGGTCCGGCTCGACGACGGGATGGAGTACGCGCGCCGGCTCCGTGCACCCTTACGGTCGATCGCGGGCTGCGGGCACCTGCTGATCGGCGAGCGGCCCGAGGCCTGTCTGGCCGCGATCAGGGACTTCTTCGAGCGGCTCGACTAGCTCGCCACGGGCGCGGAAGCCTGGAAGGGGATCACATCGGCGCCGGGATCCTCCCGCTCGTCGGTGCGTGGCCCGCCGCCGAGAAACTCGATGCGCCGGGCGACGACCTCGATCGCGCTCCGCCGCTTGCCGTCCTCCTCCCACGAGCGGGACTTGAGCCGCCCGTCGACGGCGATCCGCCTTCCCTTGCCGAGGTACTCGGCACAGAGCTCCGCCTGCCGGTCCCACACCGAAATGCTCACGAAGTCCGCGCCGCCGTCCCGCGCCGCGCGGTCGACCGCGAGCACGAAGCTCGCAACCTTCTTGTCGGGCCCCACGTCGCGCAACTCGACCTCCGTCGCGAGGTTGCCGATCAACGTCACCACGTTCACGCCCGCCTCCGTCGTCGCTCACCCCCGAAGCTAGGCGGGAAGCCGCGTCCCGGGGGTGGCGACTCCGCAAGAACTTCGTGACTTTGCGGGTATGCTCGGCCGGGCGATGGGGATGTTTTCGGGATTGACCGGGTTCGGAGGCCGCGACATGGCGGTGGACCTCGGGACCGCGAACACCCTCGTCTACGTCCGCGGACGCGGCATCGTCCTCTCCGAGCCCTCCGTCGTCGCGATCGACCAGCGTTCGGGAGAGGTTCACGCGGTCGGGGTGGAGGCGAAGCGGATGCTCGGGCGGACGCCGGGGACGATCCAGGCGATCCGCCCCCTGAAGGACGGCGTGATCGCCGACTTCGACGTCACCGAGCAGATGCTCCGCCACTTCATCCAGAAGGTCCACCAGCACCGTTTCGCCCACCCGCGCGTCGTCGTATGCGTTCCCTCCGGCGTGACGGGCGTCGAGAAGCGCGCCGTCGAGGAGGCGACGCTGTCGGCCGGCGCGCGCCAGGCGTACCTCATCGAGGAGCCGATGGCGGCCGCGATCGGCGCCGGGCTGCCGGTCGCAGAGCCGACCGGGAACATGATCGTCGACATCGGCGGCGGTACGACCGAGGTCGCGGTCATCTCGTTGGGCGGCATCGTCGTCTCGCAGTCGCTGCGCGTCGGCGGCGACGAGATGGACGAGGCGATCATCAACCACATCAAGCGGGACTACAAGCTCCTCATCGGCCAGCAGACGGCCGAGGAGATCAAGCTCGAGATCGGCTCTGCCTGGGACCTGCGCGAGGAGCTGCAGGCCGAGGTGCGCGGCCGCGACATGCTCACCGGCCTGCCGAAGACGGTCGTCCTCACCTCGGAGGAGGTTCGCCGCGCGCTCGACGAGCCGGTCACGCAGATCATCGAGGCGATCAAGTCGACGCTCGACAAGACGCCGCCCGAGCTTGCCGCGGACATCATGGATCGCGGCATCGTCCTCGCCGGCGGCGGCTCGCTCCTCACCGGCCTCGACGAGCGGCTCCGCCACGAGACGCAGATGCCGGTCCACCTCGCCGAGAGCCCGCTCACCTGCGTTGCCGTTGGCTCGGGCCGGAGCCTCGAGGAGTTCGAGGCGATCCACCGCAGCAACAAGGCCCGCAGCCGCAACGGCCGCCACCGGTATTAGGCCCCAGCGGCTCGGTCAGCCCACAGCCGCGGTAACCTGTTGCGGTGGCTCCACCCAGTCGCAGCGCGCGCGCGGCGGTGCTCGCCTCGTCGGTCCAGCGCTCGAAGCCGACCCCGTACCCCTCGAAGGCTCGCAGCGCGCTCATCCGCCGTGCGGTGGTCGTCGCGCTGGTCCTCGTGGCACTCACCCTCGTCACCATCTCGTTCCGCTCGCCCACCTCGGGAGCGCTCCACGGCCTGCAGGGCGCCGGCTCAACCGCGCTGCGCCCCTTCCAGGTGGCTGCAACCCGGGTCGCGCAGCCGTTCCGTGACGCGTACGACTATCTCTCGAGCCTCTCGAGCGCCAAGTCGGAGGCCGCGCGCCTGAAGAAGCAGAATGCGGAGCTTCGAAAGGACATCCTCAGCGCGGAGGCGCGGGCCGCGAAATATCCGCAGCTCGTCAGGCTCATGCACTTCGAGCAGGAGCCCTCGTTCCCGCAGGGCTACCGCGCGATCAACGTCGCCGTCATCTCCTCGCCCGGCGGCCCGTTCACGCACACGCTGGAGATCGCCAGGGGGTCCGGGGCGGGCATCCGCAGGAACGACCCGGTCGTGAGCGGCGACGGGCTGGTCGGGATCGTCTCGAACGTCTTCCCCGATTCGGCCGTCGTGACCCTGATCAGCGATCCGTCGGGCTACGTCTCGGCCCGCGACCTTCGCACCCAGGTGACCGGAGGCGTGCAGGCGTCCCCCGCGGGCGGAGGCACCCTCGTGCTCAACGGCGTGCAGAAGCAGAAGGTCGTGCACGTGGGCGACTGGCTCGTCACCAACGGCACGCATTCGAAGCAGTATCCGGATCTCTATCCCTACGGGATCCCGATCGGCCGCGTCTCGTCCGTGGGAGCGACCGACACGGCCGTCTTCCTCCAGGTTCAGGTCCAGCCGGCCGCGAACCTCGGCTCGCTCGACTCCGTGGGGGTGCTCGTCCCGAAGAAGCCGCGCAGATGACCTTGGGCGACGGCGTCAAGGCCGCCGCCCTGCTCTTCGTGGCGGCGATCGTCCAGGTCTCGATCTTCTCGCAGGTGCACGTCTTCGGCGCCGTGCCCGACGTGCTGCTCGTCTTCCTGGTCAGCTTCGCTCTGCTGCGCGGGAGCGTCGCAGGTGCGGTCGGCGGCTTCTTCGCGGGGCTCCTCGTGGACACGGCGTCGCTGGGCACGCTCGGCCTCACGGCGCTCGTCCTCACGCTGTCTGGCTACTGGATCGGGCGCTACGGCGAGACCACCGGCCGGGACCGTGGGCACGCGCCGTTTCTCTCGGTCGCCGTCGTGACCGCCCTCTACCAGCTCGGCCTGCTCGTGGTGCATTTCGTGCTCGGCGAAAGCGCGCCGGCCGGAGCGGTCGTGCGAAGCCTCGTGCCTGCGATCGTCCTCAACCTCATCCTCACCGCACCGCTGTATGCGATCGTGCGGCGGCTGTTGCGGCCCCACGAGCGGGAAGAGCTGACGGCGGAGGTGCAGCTGCTTGGCTAGCACCACGACCCGGCCGCCGGCGCGCTTTCCCTTGCGGGGCGAGCGGCCGGAGGAGCCCGAGGCCGAGCAGGCCCCCGTCGAGCCGTATCGGCTGACGCCGAGGCTCTCCCGGCGCATCACGCTGCTGGGCGCCCTCGTGGTGATCGGCTTCGCCGCCCTCCTCATGCGCCTCTGGGCGCTGCAGGTTCTCGCCGGGTCGCAGTACGTCGCGCGGGCGCAGGCCAATCAGGTCCGCACCGTGCGGGTGCAGGCGCCACGCGGGCCGATCCTCGACCGGAACGGGCATATCCTCGTGGCGAACCAGCCGGTCACCTCGATCGAGCTGTCGCCCTCGGGCCTGCCCCGGGCCTACGCACGTCGCGTGGCCGAGGTCCGCGCGATCGCCCACCTCACGCATGTCTCCATCCGCCACGTGACGAAGCTGATCCTCGAACGCCGGCGCGCGGGGGACATGCTCGATCCGGTCGTCGTCCGCACCGAGGCGACGGGGCCGATGCTGACGTATCTCGCGGAGCGGGCTGCTGATTTCCCGGGCCTCACACTGGCTCGAAACTACGTCCGCCGCTATCCGGACGGAAGCGTCGGAGCGCAGCTGCTGGGCGGCGTCGAGACGTCGTACAACCAGTACCTCCGCGGCGTTCCCGGCGAGGCCCGCGTGCGGGTCGACGCTCTCGGCCATCCACTCAGTCCTCGGCTCATAGGGACGGAGCCGCAGCAGGGCCAGACGGTGCGGCTGACGATCGACTCGCGGCTGCAGGTCGCGGCCCAGAACGCGCTGCAGTACGGCATTCAGGCCGCCATCAACAACGGCCAGTGGGCGGCAGACGGCGGCGCCATCGTCGCGCTCAACCCGCAGGACGGCGCGGTCCTGGCGCTCGCATCCTCGCCAACGTACGACCCCTCGGTGTACTCGGGGCGGACCACGAAACAGGCGCTGAACGCGCAGGGTCTGGGCTCCGCCAAGTCGGCGCTCGACAAGAACTACCCGGGCCTCGACCGCGCCGTCGACGGCACGTATCCACCAGGCTCGGCCTTCAAGCCGCTCACCGCGATCGCGGCCCTCGAGGAGCACCTGATCAAGCCGTACGCCTTCTATCCCTGCACGGGCACGTACGTCGCCCCGGAGGACCACTCGCACCACATCTTCCACAACTGGGACCCGAACGTGGACCAGGGAATGGATCTGCCGAACGCCCTCGCCCGATCCTGCGACACGTACTTCTATGCCGCCGGCAACAAGTTCTACTTGCTGCCAAGGGACCGCGGCCAGCCGCTCCAGAGCTGGGCGCGCAAGTTCGGCTTCGGCAGCAGGACCGGGATCCACGTCGGCCCGGAGGCGACCGGACTCGTCCCGACCATCGGCTGGAAGCACCGCACCTTCACGAAGCGGACCGACAAGAACTGGCAAATCGACCGTCTGTGGAAGCCGGGCGATTCGATCACGCTCGCCATCGGTCAGGGCTACCTGCTCGTGACTCCGATCCAGATGGCGCGCCTCTATGCGGCGATCGCGAACGGCGGCAAGCTCGTGACACCGCACGTGCTCATGGACGTCCAGAACACGAACGGGACGATCGTGCCCACGACGGCGCCGCCGGCGCCGCGGCCGATTCCGGGGCTCGATCCGTCCTATCTCAAGGCCGTCCAGCAGGGCCTCTTCGAGGGCACGCACGATCCGCTCGGGACGTCGTACGGCGTCTTCGGCAACTTCCCCTATCCCATCGCCGGCAAGACGGGCACCGCGCAGAAGGTCGTGCAGCTGCCCGGCTACACGCACGACCAGAGCCAGTCGTGGTGGTGCGGCTATGGTCCGACGAACGAACCGAAGCTCGTGGTGTGCGCCGTGATCGAGAACGGAGGCGAAGGAGGCGCGGCTGCCGCGCCGGCGGCCGAGCGGGTCTTCGCGAGCTTCTTCCACGTCCAGCCGACGCACGCGGGTTTCATCCACTCCGACTGATGGCCGACTGATGCTCGAATACGCGGGATCGCAACGTTCGGGGCTACGTGCCGAGCGCGAGGCTCCGCGCTTGCTCGCCGTCGTCCGCTCGCTCGACTGGGTCCTGCTGCTGGGGGTCTCGGCGCTCGTCGTCGTGGGATTGTGGGGCGTCGCCGGGGTGACGAAGTTCGCGCTCCCGAACGACCCGAGCTACTACCTCAACCGCCAGATCCTCTACGCGTGCGTCGGGGGCGTCGCGCTCGTCGGGGCGGCGCTCGTCGATCCGGATCTCTACCGGCGCTACTGGCGCGCGATCTTCACCGGAACCGCGGTCGTCATCGCCTTCGTCCTGCTCATCGGGCACGCGGCACACGGGTCGACGCGGTGGATCAGCCTCGGCTTCTTCACCTTCCAGCCGTCGGAGTTCGGGAAGCTCCTGTTCGTGCTCGCGCTCGCGGGGTTGCTGGCCGAGCGGCAGCGCGCGGTCAGCAGCTGGGGCACGACGCTCCGGGTGGTGGGGATCGGGCTCGTGCCGGTCGTGCTCGTCTTCGCCCAGCCCGACCTCGGCACCGCGCTCGTCTACCTGGCGGCGCTCGCGGCGATGCTGTTCGTCGCGGGAGTGCCGTGGCGACATCTCACCGTGCTGGGCGCCGTCGTCGTGGTGGTCGTCGTCGGCGTCCTCTGGGCGGGGCCGGCGGCCGGCGTCAACGTCCTCAAGAGCTACCAGCAACAGCGCCTCACCTGCTTCACGCATCCCTCGACCTGCTCGGTCGACGCGCAGTACAACCTCGAGCAGTCGCTGGCGGCGGTCGGCTCGGGCCAGGTGCGGGGACGCGGCCCCAACGGATCGAGCCAGGTCAAGCTCGGCTTCCTTCCGGAGAGCGGCACCGACTTCGTCTTTGCGGGCTTCGCCGAGCAGCGCGGCTTCATCGGAGCGGCGCTCCTGCTCGGCCTCTACCTCCTCGTGCTCTGGCGAGGCCTGCGGGTGGTGACGGTCGCGCGCGACCTCTTCTCGGCCGTCGTGGCCGGCGGCATCGTCGTCGCGCTCCTGTTCCAGATCTTCGTCAACGTCGGGATGACGATGGGGATCGCGCCGATCACCGGCATCCCCTTGCCGTTCGTCAGCGTCGGCGGGTCATCGCTGATCGCGAATCTCGCCGCGATGGGCGTGCTGCTCGCGATTCATGCCCGCGGCCGCGTCGCGCGTTACTCGCGACGCCGCTGATGCCCCTTCTCTAAGCCGCGGCCGGCCTGAGGCGAGCGCGCCGTGCCTTGATCGCGCGTAGCCGCTGCGCCAGGCGCGCCCACGCCCACGGCTCGATCTCGTGGTAGCGGGTCTCCGACTGGCTCCGGGTCGCCTCGAGGTACTCGAACCACGCATCCGCCTCCTCGATCAGCAGGAGCTCTTCGGCCTCGCGCTTCGCCACTACCGTTTCACCTCCCGGTCGTGAATGGCCGGATCGTAGGTCCGGCCTCGGACGGACTCCACCGAGGGGGTTGCTACCCTGGTCGCAAGGCCATGCCAAGCCTTTTCACTGACAACGAGCGCGCGCGCACCTGGACCATCCAGGTCGCCGGCGCGCGCCCATCCGAAGGAGCTCTTACTTGCCCTGGTTCCGTATCCGGAAGAAGAAGTCTTCCGACGACCAACGTTCCTCTGACGAGCTCGGGACTCAGCCCGAGCTAGATCCGACCCGGCCGGCTGCCGAAGCGCCCGGCACCGAACCGACCGACCCCACCAAGCCGAAGCGCCGCCGCGGCAGCCGCGGTGGTCGCGGGCGGAAGAAGCCCGGCTCCCCCGCCGCTGCGACCGCGCCGGAAAGGAAAGACTCGGCTCGGAAGGAGAAGGACGAGCCTGCGAAGCAGCCGCAGCGCCGCGAGCTCTCCCAGCGGCAAGAGCGGCGCCGCGATCAGTCCCAGCGCCGGCGCCGCGAGCCGCCGCGTCGGGCGCCGCTGCCCGCCGCGAAGCGCGAGCTGCTCGTCTCCGTCGACGTCGGCGAGCGCCGCGTCGCGATCCTCGAGGACGAGCGCGTGGCGGAGGTCTATCTCGAACGGCCCGAACGCCGCTCGATCGCCGGCAACATCTATCTCGGGCGCGTCGACAACGTCCTGCCGGGGATGGAGGCCGCCTTCGTCGAGATCGGACTGGAGAAGAACGGCTTCCTCTACGTCGACGAGATCGTCAGCCCGGAGCTCGAGAAGGGCCACGGGCGCAAGATCCAGGATCTGATCTCGCGCGGCCAGACGATCCTCGTCCAGGCCGTGAAGGACCCGATGAAAACGAAGGGCGCGCGGCTGACGACGCAGATCTCGCTGCCCGGACGGTTCGTCGTCCTCGTGCCGCAGGGCGAGGGCCTCGGTGTCTCGCGCCGCCTCGACGACGACGAGCGCAACCGCCTCAAGGACATCCTCAAGCGCCTCGACGTGAAGGAGGGCGGCGTCATCGTCCGCACCGCCGCGGAAGGCGCGTCGGAGGAGGACATCGAGCGCGACCTCGTCTTCGTGCAGCGCCTCTGGCGCTCCATCCAGGCGAAGGCGAAGACCGCGAAGGCTCCCGAGCTGCTCTATCAGGAGGCCGAGCTGCCGCTGCGCGTCGTCCGGGACCTCTTCACGGGCGACTTCGAGAAGGCGTACGTCGACGACGAGCGCACCCACCGCCGCCTGGTGGGCTATCTGAAGAAGACGTCGCCCCACATGGTCGAGCGCGTGGTGCGCTACAAGGAGAAGGCGCCGCTGATGGAGGCGTTCGGCGTCGAGCAGGAGATCAAGTCCACGATCAGCCGGCGCGTCGACCTGCCGTCTGGCGGCTATCTCATCTTCGACTACGCCGAGGCGTTCACCGTCATCGACGTCAACACCGGCCGCTTCGTCGGCGGCCGCGGGAAGAACTCCGGCGGTCGGCTCGAGGACACGATCACGAAGAACAACCTCGAAGCCGTGAAGGAGGTCGTCCGCCAGCTGAGGCTGCGCGACATCGGCGGGATCATCGTCATCGACTTCATCGACATGGCGAACCCGAAAAACCGCGGGACCGTCGAGGAGGCGCTGCGCACGGAGCTCGAGCGAGACCGCACGAAGACGTACGTCGTCGAGATCTCGCCGCTCGGCCTCGTCGAGATGACGCGCCAGAACGTGACCGACGGGCCGCGCGAGGTGATGACGCGCAAGTGCCCGACCTGCGGAGGCGACGGCATCGTCTACTCAGAGGCGTCCGCCGCGATCGACGTCGAGCGGCGCTTGCGCGCCCTGGCGGCAGGCTCGCGGGCGCAGGCGTTCCGGGTCGAGCTGGCCGACTCGATCGCGAGCGCGCTCGTCGGCCCGGGTGCCAGACGGCTGCTCGAGCTCGAGAACGTGACGAAGAAGCGATTCTTCCTCGAAGGGAAGCCCGAGACACACCTCGACCACTTCGTCGTCCTCAGCGAGGGCAAGCTCGCCGATCTGGCGCCGCCGGCTCCGGTTGGCGAGGACGCCGAGATCATGCTGCAGCTCGTGGAGGTCGACCGCTACGACGGATCGGCCGCAGTCGGCAAGCTCGACGGGCTCGACATCGTGGTCGCCGACGCGGCATCCCTGGTCGGGAAGCGGGTCAAGGTGCGCGTCGAGCGGGTGCTCGACGGGCGCGCCTATGCGGTCACGATCCGGAAGACGAAGGACGTGCCGGAGCCGCTGACGGCGGAGGGCGAGGCCGAGAAGCCGACGCGGAAGCCGCCCGCACGCAAGGGCGCTGCCGCCGCGAAGGAGCCGTCCGCCGAGGAAGAGCCGGTCGTCCTCGAGGAGGTCGAGGCCGACGCCGACGCCGACGAGACCTCGGAAGCCGAGGAGGTTCCGAAGGCGAAGAAGAAGACTCGGCGCGGCTCCCGCGGAGGGCGCAACCGCAAGAAGAAGCCGACGCCGGAGGCTGCCGCGGCGGAGCTGGAGGCCGGCGGGGCCTCCGAGGACTCGCCGGAGCCTCCGCGCGCCGTGACGATCCACGTCCCCGGCGAGAACCTCGGGCGCAAAGGCGCGGTCGAGCCCGTGGAGGAATCGCCCGCGGAGCCCGAGGCCGAGACGGCAGAAGAGCCCACCACGGCCGAGGCCGAGGAGACGCCGAAGCCCAAAAAGAAGACGCGGCGGGGCTCACGTGGGGGTCGCAACCGGAAGAAGAAGTCGGCCACGGCGACAAACGGCGCCGAGGCGGCGGCCGATTCCGAGGAGAGGCCCCAGGCGGAGGAATCCTCGAGCAACGGCGAGTTCGAGTACGTCCCGATGTCCGAGTGGCTCGACGAGCTCGAGACCAAGCGTTAGCTACACTGCCGACTCGCGGGCGTCACGCCCGCGTTTCCACGCCATGAGCTCCTACGCGATCATCAGTCTCGGCGGCAAGCAGTACCGCGTCCAGGAGGGCGAGCGGCTGCTCGTCGACCGCCTGCGCGTGGACGAGGGCGCAACCGTGGAGCCGCGCGTGCTGCTGGTCGGCGGCAACGGTGCGCCTGACCTTTCGCCGTCAGCGACGGTCACCGCCCGCGTGGTCGGGCACGAGCTCGGCGAGAAGATCCGGATCGGGAAGTATCGGCGGCGCACCGGCTACAAGAAGCACACCGGCCACCGGAGCAAGCTGACGCGGATCGAGATCGAGTCGATCGGCGCGGGAGCCAAGCGGGCGGCGAAGAAGCAAGCCGCGGCTCCGAAGAAGGCCGAAGCTGCGCCGGCGGCGAAGGCCGCCGAGACGGCACTGCCGGACGGCTACGCGGCGATGACGATCGCCCAGCTCACGGAGGCCGCGGGCGGCTGGAGCCGCGAGCAGGTCGAGGCGGCGCTCGAGCACGAGCGCACCGGCAAGGCCCGCAAGGGCGCGCTCGCAGCCCTGGAGTCGGCACTGGAGGACAAGTAGATGGCGCACAAGAAGGGACTCGGCTCGTCGCGGAACGGCCGCGACTCCAATCCGAAGATGCTCGGCGTGAAGCTGTTCGCCGGCCAGGACGTGACGGCGGGGATGATCCTCGTACGCCAGCGCGGCACGCGCTTCCGTCCCGGTCCGGGCGCAGGCATCGGCAAGGACGACACGATCTTCGCCATGCGCGACGGCAGGGTCGCGTTCCGGACGAGCGGCGAACGCCGCTTCATTTCGGTCGTCGACGCCGAGTAGCACCATGTTCCACGACCGGGCGCGGCTGACGGTCATCGCCGGCCGCGGCGGTGACGGCTCGATCCACTTCCGGCGCGAGAAGTACGTCCCGCGCGGCGGCCCCGACGGTGGAGACGGAGGCGACGGAGGGGACGTCGTCCTCGTGGCGGACGCACGACGGCGCGATCTCTCGGGCTTCCGCCCGAACCAGAAGCTCCGTGCGGGCCGAGGCGGAATCGGGGGCGGCCGGCTCTCGAACGGCGCCCGCGGCGACGACGCAGTGCTGCGCGTGCCGGTCGGGACACAGGTCTTCGACGGTGAGGAGCTGGTGGCCGACCTCGTGCACCCCGGAGCGCGCGTCGTGGTCGCGGCGGGCGGTGCGGGCGGCCGCGGCAACAAGCATTTCGCCGGGCCGAGGCGGCAGACGCCGCGTTTCGCGGAGGTCGGGCTGCCCGGCGAGGAGCGCGAGATCGAGCTACGGCTCAAGCTGCTCGCGGACGCCGCGCTCGTCGGCCTCCCCAACGCCGGCAAGTCCTCGCTCCTGAGCCGGATCTCGAACGCGCGGCCGAAGGTCGCGGAGTATCCCTTCACGACGCTTTCGCCGGTGCTCGGGACGGTGGAGGCCCCGGACGGGCGGCAGCTCGTCGTCGCCGACGTCCCCGGTCTGATCGAGGGGGCCAGCGAGGGCGTCGGGCTCGGGCACGAGTTCCTCGCGCACCTCGAGCGCGCCCGGATCCTCGTCCACGTCGTCGACTCGGCCGAGGACGACGCCGACGACCGCTGGCGCGCGATCGACGCCGAGCTCGCGGCCTACGGGGCCGGGCTCGACGAGCGGCCGCAGATCGTCGTCCTCAACAAGATCGACCTCCGCTCCGAGCCGCCTGCCTTCGGCTTGGAGGATGCGCGGATCCTGCGCGTGCTCCAGGTGTCCGCGGCGACGGGGGCCGGCCTCGACGAGCTGCGCAAGGCCCTGTTCGAGCTGGTGCCGCAGGAGGTGGACGAGGAGCAGGCCGAGCCGGCTGACGAGATCGTCGACTTCCTCGTCTACCGGCCGCGGCCGGCTCGTCGCGCGTTCCGCGTCTATCGCACCGAGCGCGGCTTCCGCGTCATGGGCACGCCGCCGGCGGACGCCGACCTCGAGGCCATCCTCCGCGCCGCGGGCGCTCGCGCCGGCGACGAGGTCGAGGTGGGGGAGGAGCTGCTCGAGTGGGAGTGACGGTGCTGTACGGAGGAGCCTTCGACCCGCCGCACCTGG
>Ga0209810_1003597_pt1 | contig 16026 bp, 27 predicted proteins | sample Coa_R1_7_FD_187159 | JGI IMG/M metagenome (GOLD analysis project Ga0209810, IMG submission 187159) | Surface soil microbial communities from Centralia Pennsylvania, which are recovering from an underground coalmine fire - Coalmine... | ecosystem: Environmental > Terrestrial > Soil > Unclassified...
CTGCAGGGCATGCCGCAATTTGCCGATGCGCCTGCGAGCCTGCCGCAAGATCTTCACCACGTCAGCGAAGGCAATCCGCTCTTCGCCGTGCATCTGCTTCGCGAGTTCGCCGAGACGGGGACGTTGCGACGGCAGACCACGGCGTCCGACGCGCTTGGCGCAACGATCCTTTCCCGCGTCGATCGCCTTTCGACGGCGGCGCAAGTGCTGGCGGAGCACGCAGCCGTAGCGGGCCGCACGTTCACGGTGGACTTACTGCGCGAAGCTACGGGCTGGAGTGAGGATGATTTGCTCGGCGCGATCTCGGAACTGATGGATCGCCATCTGGTTCGCGTCTCTTTCGATCGTGCGCGTTACGAATACGCGTTCACGCACAATTTGGTGCAGGCGCGAATCTACGATCGCATTCCGCAGCGGGAGCGGCAACGCGCGCACGATCGCGTGGCCCGCATTTTCGAGCGCATGGAAGCCGCCAGGCCGCCCCTCGCGGGCGAGACCGCGCTGCATTGGGATCGCGCGGGCGAAACAGAGCGTGCTGCGCACGCTTACCTGCGCGCCGCAGACGCAGCGCGCAGCCTGTACGACAACGAAACGGCACGCCGCTACGCACGACGCTTGCTCGAACTCGACGTCGAGGACGAACTGCGGCGCCGCGCGCTGGTTCGCTTGGTGAAAACCGACGAGCGCATGGGCGACAAGGAGGCTTGGCGCGCGGACGCCGAGGCATTGTTGGAACTGACTCGTTCCGCTTCCGGCGAAGAACGCTTCGAAGCGCTCGCGTGCGCGATCCGAAGATTCGACAGCATCGGCGACCGCGTTGCGCAGCGAGAAACGCTCGACGTGATGAAGCGCCTTGCCGAAAACAGCGGCGACGCGGAGCAGATGGCCGCCGCTCTGCTCGAGGAAGGTACGATGTTGTGGCGGCAAGGCATAGCCGCGGCCGGAGTCGAGCCGCTTACGCTCGCGCTGGCGCGCAGTAACGACGCCGGTAATGCAGAGTTGCATCTCCAGGCGTTGGCGATGCTCGTCAAATGTCTGATAGCGTCCGGTCGAACCGAAACGGCTCGCGCCGAACTTGCGCGCGCGCAAAGCGAGCTGCGCGACGATACGCCGCTGCATCACCGCCTTGCGTTGCTTCGCGCGGCCGCGGGTGTGGCGATGACTCGGGAAGACAGCGTCGAGCTGGCGCGCATTGCCGGCGAACAACGCGAGTTGGCGCGGCAAACGGGCGACGTCGAAGGGGAGGCCGATGCATACCGGCTGCTCGGCTACGCCGCTGCATATGACGAGCTCGATCTGGAAGCGATGCAAACACATTGGAGCACGGCGGCGCAGATGTTCGAACGCGCCGGCGCGCTACAGGAGTACGCGATCGTGCTCACCGATTTGGCCGGCATAGAAGTGGAGCTCGGACGCTACGAGCAAGCGGAAGAGCTGCTTTCGACGATATTGCCGCTCGCGGAGCGCATCGGGTGGCGTATCGGTACCGCGGTCGCGCTGCTGAATCGTGCGGAAGTGCTTTGCGCTCGCGGAGATATCCGCGTCGCGCGCGACGTCGCGCTGCGGGCACTCGAAGTTGCCGACGCCACCGATTACGTGAAGGCGCGCTGCACCGCGCGGGTCGTTTTAGGATCGGTTGAGTGCCGCCTCGGGCAATTCGACGCGGGTATGCGGCATTTGCGCGACGGCGTAGCGCTGCGACGCACCAGCGAAGCGAGCTGGTCTTTGGCGGCGGATTTATGCCAACTGATCGACGGCCTACTGCTTGCCGGACAGACCGGCGCGGCGGCGCAGGCAGCGGCGGAGTTGGAACAAATCTACAAAGCCGAGCCGAAACGGCAAATGGCGCCGGCCCAGATTTGTTGGACGTTGGCTCGCGTGCGCCGCGCGCTGGGTGATGAAGTCGCGTATCGCGGTTTCGTCCGGCGTGGATGCGAGGTCCTCGAACGGCGCAGGGCGCGATTCAAAAACGAAGAAATTCGCCGTGCATTCATGAGCCGTCCGCTTTGCCGCGAGTTGCAGGGGGCGGAGGCCACAACGCAAAGCGCAACCAGTTCGTCATGAACCGGCGCCGACGTCAAAAAGGAGCGACCATGATTAAGCGCACCGCACCGTTCGTGTTTTGTTTCGCGCTCTTGCCTTGGTTAGGAGTCGCCGCCGCGCAGGCGCAGGGCGGCATGCCGCAGTTGCCGCCGCAGCCGAAGGTTCGTCCGGCCGGAATACCGGCCGGGTTCATGATGGTGAGCCCTTGCGTTCAAGGCATGGGCGAGCACTGGCTCAACCTCAAAACCGGGATGCAGCCGGACGGCGTCATGGGACCGATTTACGGTACGTATCAAGGCAAGCCGATCTTCACGGAAGTCATGGTGCCGGTGACGACGTTTCAGAAGGGCTTCAACTATCGCGACATCCAGCCGCTGCCCGGGTATCGCATCAATCACGTCGACATCGAATACCATCCCAACGGGCACGAAGGCATGCCGATTCCGCATTACGACGTACACGCCTACTATGTGCCGCACGGCGAGCATCTAAAGATGTGCCCGAACGGCGCGCCCGATCCGGACATGGAGAAGACGACGCGCTGAACGTGGTATAATCGAGCGGGAGACTACCCGAATGAACATGCGCTTGCCCGCGTTCTTCGCGGCCTTTCTGGCGTGCACGTCCGCCGCCTCGGCCGCGCGAGTATGCCCACCTCTTTACGGGGTGATCGCGGTACCGGCATCGCTCCAGAATCTTTCGTACTTCGACACGCCTTGCACGCCCGCGGCGGCATTCACGGCCGCGCAGGTGCCTGCGTGTACGAACTGCCCGGACGGCGTGTCGGTGATGCTGCCCGTTCCCGGCGGAATCACGCTGGCGTGCCGCAGGCAGTCCCCGCAGGAACAGCTCGTCTACACGTACGGGTACAGCGCGGTTCCGCAGCATCTCGTCAACGGCCGCTGCGTCCCGGACTACGACGACGAGATCCTCGGGCCGTTCTCGCGCGGTGAGATCAAGCGCCCGCCGGTGGGAGCCAGGCCCATTGGGCTGCCGGTCGGAGTCCGGCCGCTTTCACCGCCCGCAGGCGCGCGGCCCCTCGTGCCGGCGCCCGCTGCGCCGATCGCCCGAATGCACCCCATGCCGCCGATGGGGCCGATGATGGGCCGCCCGCCGGCGCCGGCCGCCGCTGCGCCGCACCCCGGTCACCCCTAACTGTTCGCGCGGCGGTTGACGCCGCTGGGGATTTCCGGTAAACTGCCCTGGTTGTGGTCCCACGCGGCCGCGGTATTTCCGCGCGCTGCGAAAGAACTAGAGCAGTACGCCTGGGCCCGTGTGCTGCGCCAACTGGACGAGGATAGTAATGAAGAACATCCTTGGCCGCAAGGTTGGGATGTCGAGCGTATTCACCGAGGACGGCCGGTACGTACCCGTCACGGTGATCGAAGCCGGTCCCTGCACGGTGGTCGAGCGCAGAACGAAGGACAAGCACGGCTACGAAGCCGTCGCTTTGGCTTTCGGCGACGTGAAGAAGTCGCGCGTCTCGCGTGCCCTTGCCGGACATTATAAGAAGAACGAGGTCGAACCCAAACGCTGGATTCGCGAGTTCCGCACCGACATCGACGGCGTCGAAGCCGGGCAGACCGTCACGGTCGCGGAGTTCGCACCGGGGGATCGGGTGGACGTGGTCGGCATTTCCAAGGGCCACGGCTTCTCGGGCGGCATCAAGCGCCACAATTTCAGCGGCGGCGGCGCCAGCCACGGTTCGATGATTCATCGGCAGCCGGCCTCGAACGGCGACACGAACGCCGGCCGTACGGTGAAGGGCAGCCGGCGTCCCGGACATTTCGGCGTCGACCGCACCACGCACCAAAATTTGGAAATCGTCAGGGCGGACGCCGAACGCAATTTGCTGCTCGTGCGCGGCCCGATTCCGGGGCCCAAGAACGCGCTGGTGATCGTGCGCAAGTCGGTAAAGGCGGCGGCAAGTGCCTAACGTGATCGACGCAAGCGGCAAGATCTTGCGCGAAGAGCCGACGCCGGAGATCTTCGCTCAAGAACACGGCGGCAAGGAGCACGCGATTTTCCGCGCGGTGCACCGCGAATTCGCCAACCCGCGCGCGGGAACGGCGTCCACGAAGAAGCGCGACGAGGTCAGCGGCGGCGGGCGCAAACCCTGGCGTCAAAAGGGCACGGGCCGCGCGCGACAGGGTTCGATCCGTTCGCCGCAATGGACGCACGGAGGCGTCGTGTTCGGACCGCAGCCGCGCAGCTACGTTACGGATCTGAACAAGAAGGAACGGCGCGCCGCTTTCCTAGCCGCGCTGTCCGATCGCTTTCGCAACGGCGCGGTGACGGTGCTGGACGCGGCCGAATTCGACGTCGAGAAAACCTCGCGATTCGCCAGTTTGCTCTTCGGCAGCGCGAAAGACGCGAAAAAAGGTCCGAGCACGCTGGTCGTGGCCGGACGCGACGAACGCGCGGGCGATGCGATTCGTCGCGCGGGCCGCAACTTGAAAAAGGTGGGCATCACGCACACGGGCGCGCTCGACGTGAAAGATGTCTTGCGCTACAGCCGCTTGGTCTTCACGGCACAGGCGTATGACGAGCTCGTGGCGTCGCTCTCACCGAAGAGCGGGGAGGCTCAATAACGTGGACGCCAGAGACGTCATCGTGTCGCCGCGCATCACGGAGAAATCGATGGCCAACGCGCTTGGTCATCAATACAGCTTCGTCGTGCATCCCGAGGCGACCAAAACGCAAATCCGCCACGCGGTCGAGGAAATCTTCAAAGTAAACGTCCTCAAGGTCAATACCGTCAACATCGGCGGCAAGAAGAAGAACTTCGCGCGCCGCGGCGTTCGCACGGTCGGCCATACGAAGGACTACAAAAAAGCCGTCGTCACCCTGAAGCCGGGCCAGAAAATCGAACTGGGCGGCGTCAACTATTTCGAGCAATAATCATGCCGGTAAAGAAATACAAGCCGACCAGCGCGGGCAAGCGCTTCATGACGACGATGGACTTCTCCGATCTCTCCAAGGTCGAACCGGAGAAGTCGCTCATCGAAGTGCGCAAGAAACATTCGGGCCGCAATTTCAACGGTCACATCACCGTGCGCCACAAAGGCGGCGGCACGCGCAAGATGTACCGCATCATCGACTTCAAGCGAACCAAGGACGCGATTCCGGCGAAGGTCGCCACGGTCGAATACGACCCGAATCGTTCGGCCAGAATCGCACTCGTGAACTATCGCGACGGCGAGAAGCGCTACATTCTCGCGCCGCTCGGCCTGAAGGTCGGCGACGTGGTCGAATCCGGACCGAACGCGGACATCAAAACCGGCAACTGCTTGCCCATCAAGAACATTCCGGTCGGTACGGTCATCCACAACATCGAGATGCGCCCCGGCCAAGGCGGGAAGTTCGTGCGCAGCGCGGGCGGGGCGGCGCAGCTGATGGCCAAGGAAGGCGACTACGCGCAGGTGCGCATGCCCTCGGGCGAAGTGCGCAAGATTCTCGTCGTCTGCCGCGCGACGATCGGCCAGCTCGGCAACGTCGAGCACGAAAACGAAATCATCGGCAAAGCCGGGCGCCAGCGGCATCGGGGAAAGCGCCCGAGCGTGCGCGGCATCGCGATGAATCCGGTCGACCATCCGCACGGCGGCGGCGAAGCGCGCTCCACATCGGGGCGTCCGCCGACGACGCCTTGGGGCCAGATGACGATGGGCAAGAAAACGCGGCGCAACAAGCGCACGCAAAACATGATCGTCAGAAAACGTGGTGCCAAGTGAGCACTCTCGTCATGGTGAGGCCGTCGAACCACGTACAAGCTAGAGCGGAGCGCCTTTAATGATCGAGACTTTGTTTGGGGCGCCCTCGGGGAATGCCCAAGTTAGCACTTTGGTTTATGCGCCCCATAGCCTGGGGGCCCCATTGCTTGCAATGGGGGGCGCGCAGCTTAGAGCGGAGCGCCTTTAATGATCGAGACTTTGTTTGAGGCGCCCTCGGGGAATGCCCAAGTCAGCACTTTGGTTTATGCGCCCCATAGGCTGGGGGCCCCATTGCTTGCAATGGGGGGCGCGCAGCTTAGAGCGGAGCGCCTTTAGATGGGCCGCAGCTTAAAGAAGGGTCCCTACGTTGCGGACCATCTCATCCAAAAGATCGAAGCGATGAACGAGCGGCGGGAAAAGCGCGTCGTGAAAACGTGGAGCCGCGCCTCGACGATCGTTCCGGCGATGGTCGGCCACACGATCGGCGTGCACAACGGGAAAGCGCACGTTCCGGTGTTCATCACGGAAAACATGGTCGGCCACAAGCTCGGCGAGTTCGCGCCGACGCGGCACTTCCGCGGTCACGGCGGAGACAAGGCGGCGGTAAAGTAGGATGAAAACGGTATTTGGGGCGCCCACGGCTGTGGCGCATCTGCGGTTTGTGCGCATGGCGCCGCGCAAGCTGCGGCGCGTGGCGGACGCGATTCGCGGCAAAAGCGTGAAGGAAGCGTTCGTTCTTTTGAAGTTCGCCGGCGTTTTCGCCGCCGATCCGATAGAGAAGCTGCTTCGCAGCGCGGTCGCAAACGCGGGCAACAACCACGACATGAACACCGATGAGCTGTACGTCACGCGCATAACCGTGGACGGCGGCCCGGGCGGCCGCTTCACGAAGCGCTTGGATCCGCGCGCGCAAGGGCGCGCGAATTTCAAGCGCAAGCGCATGGCGCACGTTACCGTGGCCGTCGGCGAGCAACCGCCGGTGAAAAAGCGCAGAGCGCGCGGCGGAGCGTCGATCAGTTTGAAGCGGGCCGTTCGCAAGGGCGCCGCCGCGGCGGCTCCGAGCGCAGCCAAGGCGCCGGCGAAACGCAAGGCGTCGACGCGCAAAGCGTCCTCGCGTAAGAAGAAAACGGCTACCAAAGCGGGGGCCGCGGAGTAAGCATGGGTCAGAAAATTCATCCCGTCGGTCTGCGCTTGGGCATCACGCGCACGTGGGACAGCCGCTGGTTCGAGAAAAAGCATTATAAGGACTGGCTGCACGAAGACGTAAAAATCCGCAAGTATTTCGGGCGATGGATGCGGCCGGCCGCAATCAGCAAGATCGAAATCGAGCGCCGCGCCAACCAAGCGCGCGTAATCGTCAACACGGGCAAACCGGGCATCATCATCGGCAAACGCGGCGTGGGCATCGAAGAGATTCGCAAGAACCTCGAAAAGCTCACCGGCAAGAACGTGCAAGTCAACGTGATGGAGATCAAGCATCCGGAGCTCGACGCGCGTTTGGTCGGACAAAACATCGTCGACCAGTTGGAAAAGCGCATCGCGTTTCGACGGGCGATGAAGCAAGCCATCATGCGCACTATGAAGGCCGGCGCGCGGGGCATCAAAGTGCAAGTATCCGGACGCCTGGGCGGCGCCGAGATTGCGCGCACCGAGCGCAATGCGGACGGCAAGGTGCCGCTGCACACGCTTCGGGCCGACATCGACTACGCGCACGTCGAAGCGTTCACGACGTTCGGGCGCATCGGCGTGAAAGTCTGGATCTATCGCGGCGAAGTGCTCCCCGAGCATTCGCGCGACGGCCGTTCCGATCGCCCGCAATTCCGCGAACGCCGCGAGCGCGGGGGACGCGGACGCCGCGGCGGCGCACCGCGTGCCGCGCAGCCTGAAGCTGCGCCCGTGGAATCCGCGCCGGTGGCCGACAGCGCGGAAGCGCAAACGATCGTTCCCGAGGCTCCGAGCCCCGAGGTGGCTGAGTAATGTTGACCCCGAAGAGAGTCAAGTGGCGCAAAGTTCACCGCGGCCGCATGACCGGCAAGTCGACGCGCGGCAACACGCTGACGTTCGGCGAGTACGGGCTGCAGGCGCTCGAGCCGTGCTGGATGACGAACCGCCAAATCGAAGCGGCGCGTATCGCGATGACGCGCCACATCAAGCGCGGCGGCAAAGTCTGGATTAAGGTGTTTCCCGACAAGTCGGTGACGAAGAAGCCCGCCGAGGTTCGCATGGGCTCGGGCAAGGGCAACCCCGAGTTTTGGGTTGCCGTCGTGCGGCCCGGCCGCGTCCTGTTCGAACTTTCGGGCGTCGACCCCGAGGTGGGAAGACGCGCGCTCGAGCTTGCCGCTTCCAAATTGCCGATCGCGACGAAAATCATTGCGCGAGAAGAGGGTGCATAATGACAAAGGCTTTTTTTGGGGCGCCCACGGGGAGAGCCCACGTTAGCAGTCAGGTGCATGCGCCCCACGGCCTGGGGGCCCCATCGTTTACGATGGGGGGCGCGCAGCTTAGAGCGGAGCGCCTTTTAAAATGAACGCGTATTTCAAAGAGCTGCGTAACCTCACGATTCCGGAACTGCAGCAGAAAGCCAAAGAGACGAAGGAAGAGCTGTTCAACCTTCGCTTCGCGCTGCGCACCGGTCACCTCTCGGACTTCAGCAAAGTGCGAGCGATGCGTCGCGCGTACGCGCAAATTCAAACGGTCATTTCGGAGAAGCGGATCGCGGAGGCAAAGCATGGAGCAGCGTAACGACGAGCGCCGCCGTCAGCGCCGCACCAAGCAGGGCCGGGTCGTTTCCGATAAGATGGACAAGACGATCGTCGTCGTTTCGGAAACGCGCGTGCCGCATCCCGTATACGGCAAAATCGTGCGCAAGTCCGTGAAATTCAAAGCGCATGACGAGAGCAACGACGCCAAGACCGGCGACATGGTGCGCATCATGGAATGCCGCCCGCTGTCGAAGCAAAAGCGCTGGCGCTTGGTCGAGATCGTGGAGCGCGCGAAGTGATCCAGCAAGAGACGCGGCTCAAGGTAGCCGATAACTCGGGCGCGCGCGAGCTGCTCGTCATTCACGTAAGCGGCGGCAGCCGTCACCCGTACGCGCACGTCGGCGACATCGTCGTCGGGACGGTGAAGAGCGCTATTCCGGGAGCGGCGGTCAAGAAAGGCCAAGTCGTCAAGGCCGTGATCGTGCGCACCTCCGCGCCGATTCGCCGCTCGGACGGCTCGGTCGTGAAGTCGGACGACAACGCGTGCGTCATCATCAAGGGCGACAAAGACAATTTGGATCCGCGCGGCACGCGCGTCTTCGGTCCGGTCATGCGCGAGCTGCGCGACCGCGGCTTTCTGAAGATCGCCTCGCTCGCGCCGGAGGTGCTGTAAGAAACCATGGCAGTGAACATCATCAAAGGCGACACGGTCGTGATCCGCCGCGGCAAGGAGAAGGGCAAGCGCGGCGTGGTCAAGGCCGTGTTTCCGAAAACGGGCATGGCGACGATCGAGGGCTTGAACGTCGTCAAGCGACACACCAAGCAGGGTACGCAGGCACAGCGAATGGGCGGCGCTGCGCAAACCGGCGGGATACTGGAGAAGGAAGCGCCGCTTCCGCTCTCCGCGCTCCAATACGTGTGCGAGAAGTGCAAAGCGCCCACGCGCATCCGTCACCGGGATACGCCCGAGGGTACGCATCGCGTGTGCGCAAAGTGCGGCGAGCCTGCGCGTCTATCGGCAAAAGGTGCCTAACATGCCGTCTCGTCTCAAACAAAAATACGACAAAGAGGTTCGCAAGCAGCTGCAGGAGCGCTTCGGCTACCGCAACGTCCACGAGATCCCGAAATTGGAGAAGGTCGTCATCAACATGAGCGTGGGAGATGCGATCAGCAACTCCAAGGTGCTCGACACGGCGGTTTCGGAGCTCCAGGCGATCAGCGGGCAAAAACCCGTCGTCACGAAGGCGAAAAAGTCCATTGCCGCCTTCAAGCTGCGCGAGGGAATGAGCATCGGCGCGAAGGTCACGCTGCGCGGCGAACGGATGTACGTCTTTCTCGACAAGCTCTTCAACGTGGTGCTGCCGCGCATCCGCGACTTCCGCGGTTTGCCCCGCAAGTCGTTCGACGGACGCGGCAACTACAACATGGGTCTGCGCGAGCAGATCGTGTTTCCGGAAATCAATTTCGACAAGGTCGAGAAGATGCGCGGCATGGACATCGTCATCGTGACGAGTGCGAAGAACGACGAAGAGGCGACCGAGTTCCTGACGGCGATGGGTTTGCCGCTGCAGAAAGCTGGTGCACGCTAATGGCAAAGACGGCTCTCATCGAGAAATCCAAGCGCACGCCGAAGTTCAAGGTGCGCGTGCACAACCGTTGTCAGCTGTGCGGGCGCCCACGCGGCGTGTACCGCCGGTTCGGGCTGTGCCGGATTTGTTTCCGCGAGAACGCGCATAAAGGCAACATTCCCGGCGTGACCAAGGCATCGTGGTAAAGAGGAAACGATAGTATGGCTGTCATCACGGATCCGATCGCCGATCTGCTCACGCGCATCCGGAACGCGAACACCGCAAACCATGAAACGGTGGACGTGCCGGCTTCGCGCATGAAAGCGGCGGTGGCGCAGATTCTCAAGGACGAAGGCTTCATCGCGGACTTCGAGCGCTTGAACGAAGGCCCGCAGGGCGTCATCCGCATCAGACTGCGCTACGGCCCCAACAAGGAGAAGATCATTACCGGATTGCGCCGCATCTCGCGTCCCGGGCTGCGCGTGTACACGACCAAGACGGAAATCCCACGCGTGCTCGGCGGCTTGGGACTGGTGATCATGTCGACTTCGAAAGGCATCATGTCCGGCAAACGCGCGAAAAAGGAAGGCTGCGGGGGCGAAGTCCTCGCCTACGTGTGGTGATCCTTCGACAGGCTCAGGATGACAGAGGTAAATAGAAGATGTCACGTATAGGAAAACTTCCCGTCGCGGTTCCCAGCGGCGTGAACGTCACGGTGGATGACGGCGAAGTGCTCGTGAAAGGCCCCAAAGGCGAGCTGCGCCGGCGCGTGCTCCAGCACGTGCGCGTCAAATTGCAAGACGGTAAAGTGGTGGTCGAACGCAGCGGCGATGCCAAGGAGCACCGCTCGGCGCACGGCCTCACGCGCACGCTCGTGAGCAACATGATCGAAGGCGTCAGCAAGGGCTTTCGCAAGAGCCTCGAGATCCAAGGCGTCGGCTACCGCGCGGCCAAGTCGGGCGACGGCCTGAACTTGACGCTGGGCTTCTCGCATCCCGTGACGTACAAACCGCCGCAGGGCATCTCGCTTTCGGTCGAAGGCACGAACAAGATTCACGTCGAGGGCATCGACAAGCAGCAAGTCGGTCAAGTCGCGGCGGAAATCCGCAATCTGCGGCCGCCCGAGCCGTACAAGGGCAAGGGCGTGCGATACGCTGCCGAAGTCGTTCGCAAAAAGCTCGGCAAAGCCGGAAAGGCTGGCAAGAAGTAGTGTCCGTTTCCAAAGACGTCAGCCGTCAGAAACGCCACCGCCGGCTGCGCCGCAAGCTGAGCGGTTCGGCTGAGCGGCCGCGGCTGTTGATGCGCCGCACGCTGCATCACATTTACGCCAGCGTCGTGGACGATGCGCGCGGCCATACGATCGCCGCGGCGTCGACGCGGGAAAAAGACCTCGTCGACGGCTTGAAGTCGACGACGAACCTCGCCGCCGCCGAAAAAGTCGGCTCGGCGATCGCCGCCAAAGCCAAACAGGCCGGCATTACGCAGGTCGTGTTCGATCGCGGCGGCTTGAAGTACCACGGCCGCGTGAAGGCGCTGGCCGATGCAGCGCGTCAAGCGGGACTGGAATTTTGATGAGAGCGGAGCGCCGGTAGCATGCAATATCGAAGTGGTGGTGGTCGCGAGCGCGACAATTCGGGGTTCGAAGAAACCGTGGTGCGCGTGAATCGCGTGGCGAAGGTCGTCAAGGGCGGCAAGCGCTTCAGTTTCAGCGCGCTGGTCGTGGTGGGCGATCGCAAAGGGCGCGTCGGCTTCGCAATCGGGAAAGCCGGCGAGGTGCCGGAGGCGATTCGCAAAGCGGTCGAAGGCGCGAAGAAGAACCTGATCACGGTGCCCATGGTCGAGAAGACGATTCCGCATCAAGTGAATCACTCGATCGGCGCGGCTCGCGTGCTGCTCAAACCCGCTGCGCCGGGAACCGGCGTCATCGCGGGCGGCCCGATGCGCGCGGTGCTCGAACTCGCCGGCATTCACGACATCTTGACGAAGTCGCTCGGTACCAGCAATCCGGTGAACGTCGTCTATGCGACCGTTGAAGCACTGCGCAGCCTGAAAACCGCCGAACAAGTTGCGCAGCTGCGCGGCAAGAGCGTCGCGGACATCTTCGCGGCATAAGGCATTTTAGAAAGACGTCATGGCAGAAACAAAACGGAAGAAGTCGCCCGGTAAAAAATCCGCGACGAAGACCGCCTCGAAGACGAAAGCCCCATCGAAAGCCAAAACGGTGAAAGCGCCGATCGCGAGCGCAACCGGCGCGCTGCTGACCTTGGGCGCGGTCAAACCCGCAAACGGCAGTTGGCCCAAACGCACGCGCGTCGGCCGCGGTCACGGTTCGGGCATGGTCAAAACCGGCGGCGAGGGCGGCAAAGGGCAAACCGTTCGCTCCGGCGGCGGAAAGGGACCCGCGTTCGAAGGCGGCCAGACGCCGTGGGCGCGCCGTCTTCCGCACCGCCGCGGCTATTCGCAAAAGGCGCGCGACATCGGGCACTTCCGCACGCGGTATGCCGTCGTGAACCTGCACGCGCTTGCGGACTGGGATGCGTCGGTTGAGGTTACGCCGCAGACGCTCAAGGTCGCTCGAAAGATCAAAAGCGAACAGGACGGCGTGAAGATCCTCGGCGGCAGCAAGACGGGCAAAACGCTTCCGGCGGGTCTGCGTTTTCGCGACGTGCTGTTTTCGGACAGCGCGCGCGAAGCACTCGCCGCGGCGGGCGCGCTGTTCGACGCGACTCAGGGTGACGGCGGCTAGTGCTCAATAACCTTCGGGCGGCACTCCTGGTTCCGGACATCCGGAAGCGGGTGCTGTTCGTGTTCTTCTCGTTTGCGGTGTTCGTGTTCATGATCCACGTGCAGCTGCCGAACGTGAACGAACCGGTTTGGCAGCGGCTGCTCTCGCAGGGCGTCTTTTACAACCTGCTCGGTTTTCTCTCGGGCGGCGCGCTGCAGAAGCTCTCCATCATCGCGATGGGCATCACCCCCTACATCAACGCCTCGATCATCATGCAGTTGATGACGGTGGTGTTGCCGCAACTGGAAGAGCTCGCGAAGAAAGGCGGCGAGGAAGGCCGCAAGCGGATCGGCCAGTACACGCGCTGGCTCACGATCGTGCTCGCCACGCTGCAAGCGTTCTTCATGGCGAACCTCATGCGCGCCAACCACGTGTTTTTCGACGACTCCATTTGGTTCATGCTGTACGCCGTCGTTGCAATGGTCGGCGGCACGCTGTTCCTCATGTGGCTGGGCGAGCAGATTACGGACAAGGGCATCGGCAACGGCGTCTCGCTGATCATTTTCATCGGCATCGTGCTGCGCTATCCGCAGTACGTGGCGCAGACGTACGCCTCCACGTCGAAGGGCGGCGAGTCGCTGGCGAACCTGCTGATCTACATCGTCATCGCGATCGCGGTCATCATTTCCATCGTCTTTCTCTATCAAGGGCAGCGCCGCGTCCCGGTACAGCAAGCGCGCCGTGTCGTCGGCCGCAAGATGTTCGCGGGCCGTTCGACGTACATTCCGCTGCGCCTGAACAACGCCGGCGTCATCTCGATCATCTTCGCGATATCGATCTTGCTGCTGCCGCAGCAGGCGCTTTCGTGGTTCAACCGCGGCGGCGCGTCCGGCATGTGGGCCGGCGTTTCGTCCTGGGTGAACGTCTATTTCAGTCCCAACTCGCTGCTGTACAACCTGGTGTACTTCATCCTCGTGGTGGTGTTCACGTTCTTCTACAGCGCGGTCGTCGTCAACACGAAAGACATCGCGGACAACCTCAAGAAGAGCGGATCGTTCATTCCGGGCATTCGCCCGGGCCAGCCCACCGTGGACTACATCAACCGGATCTTGCTGCGCATCACGACCGCGGCGGCGATTTATCTGGGGCTGCTGGCGGTGCTGCCGGGCGCGTTGCAGCGCGGGCTTTCGGTGACGACGTTCTATTTGGGCTCGACCTCGCTGCTGATCGTGGTGGGCGTCGCGCTGGACACGATCACGCAAATCGAAGCGCGTTTGGCGATGCGCGATTACCGCGGATTCATCAAGCGGTAATGCGGCTGATCTTCCTCGGTCCTCCCGGTGCGGGAAAGGGAACGCAAGCGCAGATTCTGCGCGAGCGCTTCGGCGCAAAGCAGATTTCGACCGGGGACATCCTGCGCGAGAACCGCAGCAACGGCACCGAGCTCGGCAAGCTGGCGGAGAACTACATGCGCGGCGGCGTGCTCGTACCGGATGAAGTCATCGTGAAAATGATCGAGGCCGAGCTGCAGCAACTGCAGGGCGGCTTCATCATGGACGGCTTTCCCAGGACGGTCGCGCAGGCGCAAGCGTTCGATGCGCTGCTGCACGCGCAGCAGACGCCGCTCGACGCCGTCGTGCTCTTCAACGCGGATCGCGATACGCTGTTCACGCGTTTGACGGCGCGGTGGACGAATCCGCGCACCGGCCGCTCGTACAACACCGTAACGAATCCGCCTCGCGTGCCGGGCATCGACGACGAGGACGGCAGCCCGCTGGTGCAGCGTGAAGACGACAAACCGGAGACCGTTCGCAAGCGCTTGGACGTGTACGAGCGCCAGACCGCTCCGCTGGTGGAATATTATCGCGCGTCGGGCAAACTGGTCGAAGTCGACGCCCTCGCTTGCGTCGACGACGTGACGCGCGAACTGATTCGTAAAGTCGACGCACTGGTGCACACCGCGAGATGATTACGATTAAGTCGACGCGCGAAATCGAGAAGATGCGGCGCAGCGGCAAAGTTACCGCAAAGGTGCTAGCGGACCTGATGCGCGCGGCGCAACCCGGTGTGACGACCCGAGAGCTCGACGAGATCGCGGAACGCGGCATACGTTCGATGGGCGGCGTTCCCACGTTCAAAGGCTACCACGGGTATCCGTGCAGCATCTGCACCTCGATCAACTCCGAAGTGGTGCACGGGATCCCCGGCAGCTACGCGCTGCAAGAGGGCGATTTGCTCTCGATCGACATCGGAACGACGCTCGACGGATACGTCAGCGACTCGGCGGTTACCGTGCCGATCGGCAAGATCGCGTCCAACGCGGAGCGCCTCATGCGCGTGACGCAAGAGTGTCTCATGGCGGGAATCGCGCAGATGTACAAAGGCAAGCATCTGGGCGACATCGGTCACGCCGTGCAGCAGCACGCGGAGAGTCATGGTTTTGGCGTGGTGCGCGAATTGGTCGGCCACGGCATCGGAACGAAGATGCACGAGGAGCCGCAGGTCCCCAACTACGGGCGCGCCGGCAGCGGCATCGAACTGCGGCCCGGGTTGGTCCTGGCAATCGAGCCGATGATTACCGAAGGGCACTACGCGGTGCAGACGCTGGAAGACGGCTGGACAGTGGTGGCGGCAGATGGTAAACTCGCAGCGCACTTCGAGCATACCATCGCGATTACGGAAGACGGTCCGAAAATTTTGACCTTGCGCGACGTCGGCGAGCATCCGGACGTTGCCAAGTATCGTCCGAAGGAAGAGATGGCTGCATGACCGAGGTGCAATAGGTGGCGCGCGGCAGACGCGGCGGCGCTCGTCCGGATCGAGCACGCAAGAAAGCCGAGAAAGCGGCGCAGACGGCGACCCCTAAGGAAGAAGCGATCGAGGTCGAGGGGACCATCGTCGAGCCGTTGCCCAACGCGATGTTTCGGGTGGAGCTCGCCAACGGCCATAAGGTGCTCGCTCACGTGTCGGGCAAGATCCGGATGAACTTCATCCGCATCCTTCCCGGCGACCGCGTTCTGGTGGAACTCTCGCCGTACGATCTGACGCACGGCAGAATCACCTACCGCTACAAATGAAACCAAGCAATATACTTTATCATTGCGGCGCCCACGGGGAGGGCGCAAAGTGGCAGAAAGGATGAGGCGCCATGGTGACCTGGGGGCCCTACGAAGTGGGGGCGCGCAGGCTAGGCCGGAGCGCCGGTAGCCATCAACCGTATACTTATCATTGCGGCGCCCACGGGGAGGGCGCAAAGTGGCAGAAAGGATGAGGCGCCA
>Ga0209810_1003600_pt1 | contig 16015 bp, 15 predicted proteins | sample Coa_R1_7_FD_187159 | JGI IMG/M metagenome (GOLD analysis project Ga0209810, IMG submission 187159) | Surface soil microbial communities from Centralia Pennsylvania, which are recovering from an underground coalmine fire - Coalmine... | ecosystem: Environmental > Terrestrial > Soil > Unclassified...
TTTACCAAGCCTGTCACCCTGAGCATAGCGAAGGGGTCTCATCCTTAGTGCTGAATATGAGATTCTTCGCTTCGCTCAGAATGACACGAGTGAGCGGTTACTTTGGTAAATGCAATTGCAAGGCCCTCTAGTTTAAAGTTAAAAATGAAGTCCTGAGATTAAGCTAGTTGCAACATTCTCTCAATCGCATTTTTGGCCCTCAATGCTATCCCCTCGGGAACCTTAACCCTGTGGACATTGTCCTGAAGAGAGATTAGAACCTTATCCAAGGTAATCATTTTCATATATTTGCAGATGGCCTCCTCACTTGCGGGGAAGAAGATTTTATCGGGGTTTTCTTTCCTCATCTTATGGAGTATTCCGGTCTCTGTAGCTACTATAAACTCCGTTGTCTTTGAGCCTCTTACGTGCCTGACCATACCCTCGGTCGAAAGGATGTGTGTGTTTCCTCTGTCAATCGAGCCGTTGGCTACGTAGTACATACAGGAGGTTACACAGCCGCACTCAGGATGGATGAGCATCTCAGCCTCAGGATGGGCCTCTCTCATTTTCGCAATCTGCTTAGGTCTTATCCCGGCATGAACATGGCACTCCCCTGGCCAGACATGGAGTTTTCTCCCCGTGACCTTTGAGACATAAGCCCCAAGGAACATATCTGGAAGAAAGAGAATCTCCTTATCCTCCGGGATTGAGCTTACGACCTTTACGGCATTTGTTGATGTGCAGCAATAGTCGCTTTCGGCTTTGACATCGGCGGTGGTATTGACGTATGAGACAACAACTGAATCGGGATGTTGCTTTTTCCAATTCCTTAAATCATCAACGTTAATTGTGGAAGCAAGGGAACAACCGGCCTCTAAATCGGGGATAAGCACCTCCTTATCCGGGCAGATAATAGAGGCGGTCTCAGCCATGAAGTGAACCCCGCAGAAGACTATCACATTGGCTTCGGTTCTGGCCGCAGCCTGTGAAAGCCCCAGCGAATCACCTGTAAAATCGGCAACTTCCTGAATCTCGCCAACCTGGTAGTTGTGCGCGAGTATAACGGCGTTTTTCTCTCTCTTTAACCTATGAATCTCTTCTGCGATCCACTCTCTTTCCATTTTGGATCATAATTCAGGCAATAGGCGTTGGATTTTAGAATAGGCAACCCTATAATATTTCCTTCACCTATTATCTAATATCATACCATATAGAGCGCTATGTCTAAAGCGCGGGGCGAATGAGTGAGCGATCCTACGGATATGGAATTAACCCCTGTCTCGGCAATCCGGCGAATGTTTTCCAGTGTCACGCCGCCTGAGGCTTCTATAATCGCTCTACCATTTATGAGTCCTACAGCCCTCTTCATATTTTCAACAGTCATGTTATCAACCATTATTATATCGGCTTCTGCCTCAAGCGCCTCTTTTACCTCATCGAGCGTAGATGCCTCAACCTCTATTTTTATTCCTTTTGGTGCCCTCTCTCGAATGAGCCTAACTGCGCGGCTAATGCCTCCCGCGAATTTTATGTGGTTATCTTTAATGAGCACACCGTCATAAAGTCCAAAACGATGGTTGGTGCCGCCGCCCACGGAGACAGCGTATTTATCTAGAATCCTAAGCCCCGGTGCGGTTTTTCTAGTATCGAGTATCTTCACGGAAAGCCCCTCTACTGCTTTGACAAATTTAGATGTGAGCGTTGCAATCCCTGAAAGGCGCTGAATAAAATTTAATGCCAGACGCTCACCTGTAAGAATCGCCCTTTGAGAACCGGAGATTTCAGCAAGAATTTGGTTCGGCTCTATTTTCTCGCCGTCCCTTTTTTTCTCGTCCCAGACAATATTTTTATCCAATTTTCTAAAGACCATTTCAGCTATGGGAAGGCCGGCTAGTATGCCTTCCTCCTTAGCCAGTATGACTGCCTTGCACCAGATACCCTCAGGAAAAAGCAGATTCGTAGTGATGTCGCCCCCGCCTATATCCTCGCGAAGGGCATTTTCTATTATTTGATCTATCTGTGACCGGTCTAATGAAGTCTGGTTCATCTAGATATCAGTGGCTCTGAACCCTTTTTGAGCACAATATGAGCTTCCCATAATGGGTCTTCGTCGGGGAAATCCTCTCTTATATGCGCTCCCCTGGATTCGGTTCTAATGAGCGCGGATTTAGCAATAAGGGAGCAAACATCTATTATATCTTGCAACTTCAGCTTGGAGTATCCGGTTAATCTGTTCATAGAGCCGGCAACTCCTTTAATACCGGCGAGGGCTTTCTCAATCTCGTCGCCTCTGCGGACGATTCCCACATAGTCGGTCATAAGTTGTGAGATGCGTTTTTTCATATCAAAAAAATCATCTTTTTGAGAAACGGAAAAAGGAGGCAAGCGGGTAGGATCATAATCTTCTACCTTATTATTCCTATTATCAATTTCCCTTGCGTTGTCTATTGCTCTTTTGGCAAACACAACACACTCAAGAAGGGAATTGCTTGCGAGCCTGTTTGCTCCGTGAACGCCTGTGCATGCTACTTCCCCGCATGCAAATAGTCCATTAATATTCGTCTCGGCCATAAGTCCTGTTTTAACGCCGCCAATGAGGTAATGAGCCGCGGGAGCCACGGGCACTAAATCTCTGGTTATATCAATCCCATAGTTTAAAGACGCATTATAGATATTGAGAAAACGCCTGCGTATAAAATCGGGATTCAAGTGTCTGAGGTCTAAAAAAACATAACTCTTTCCAGACACCTTCATCTCATTAAATATTGCACGCGATACGATGTCTCTTGGAGCAAGCTCGGCAAGCCCATGATAATCGGGCATAAACCTGTAGCCTGAGGGGTTTAAAAGGTATGCGCCTTCGCCCCTTACGGCCTCGCTTATGAGAAAACTCCCGCCGCTCTCGGTGTAAAGAGCAGTAGGATGAAACTGAATAAACTCCATATCCGTAATCTCTGCTCCTGCTCTATAGGCAAGGGCGATTCCATCGCCCGTGGCAGTAGGGGGGTTTGTAGTCCTTAGATAAATCCCGGAAGCGCCCCCTGTTGCAAGTATCGTAGATTTAGAGACAAAAACCCACGTGTCTTGACTGCCTTCCCGGAATGCTAAAGCCCCAGAGCACGTTTCTCCATCTGAAATAAGCTCAAATACAATTGTGTTTTCAAATATACGGATGTTTGAATTAGACTTGACAGAGGAAATAAGGAACTGCACCATCTCCTTCCCAGTAGAGCTTCCCCCCGCATGGAGCACACGTCTTTTGCTGTGCCCCCCCTCCAAGCCAAGCTCGAGTCCTCTTTCACCCAGATCGAACTTCATCCCCAGGGAGATCAAGTCCATCACCCTCTCTCTGCCCTCGCGCACGAGGACCTCTACCGCCTCTCTATTGCACAGACCCCTCCCGGCTTTAATCGTATCCTCCAGGTGAAACACGGGAGAGTCTTCGGGGTCTACTGCAGCAGCAATACCACCCTGAGCCCAGTAGGAGTTGCTCTCTTCTAGTGTGGATTTGGTTAAAAGCACTACCTCGCCAAATTTTGATGCGTAAAGAGCGGCATAAAGCCCCGCAAGCCCACTTCCTATTACTAAAAAATCGGAGTGAAATTGATTAATGTTTTTGAAATGCGCCTCATCCATACCACTGTTGTAGTTTAAGATAAATCGTCTATGAGAGTAATCTAATGTGGTTTTAAGGGAGTGTCAAATAAGGAAATTTCAAAGGTCGTAATTGGCATCTATTGCCTCAAACAAAGCGTTTTTAATCCCTTCTAAATTCTCCTCATCCAGTATCTTGTCTCCGTCTATCTTGCGCACGTAGAAAACATCAGCCGCCTGGTCTACCTTCGTGGAGATCTTTGCATAATCAATGGAGAGTCCGAGCTTTGTAAGCGTCTTTGTAATGTCATAGAGGAGGCCTACCCTGTCATGCGTATAAATATCTATAATTGTGGCTGTGTCGGATGACTCATTATCAATTTCTATACGTGTAGGATGTTGAGGAATCTGTTTTTCAAAAACAGGTCTATTTCTCCTTCTTCGCGACATGAGTTCTTCTATATCTATTTCTCTGTTTAAGACGCCATAGAGGGAATTTCTCACCTTATCCCATATCTCATCTTCATAAGTGGATTTGCCCAGCCTGTTTACATAAAACACGTCAACTATCCTTCCGTCGGTTCGGGTTATGATCCTCGCCCCCATAATGTTTATTCCGCTCCCCGCAAGAACTCCGCAGAGCTTTGAGAATATGCCCGGCTCATCAAATCCCCAGAAAGTAAATTCGTCATATCCCTCATTTTGATAAAAAATCACATCGGTGCCCACCCCTTCTCCAAATCTCTCAATCAATCTCACATGATAGGCAATCTTCTGAGGAGAAAATCCCAGAAAATAGGATTTGGGCATAACATTGAGGTGCCGCCTGACTTTATCCTCGGGGATTTCACCTCTGAGTATATGTGCGACCTCGCGAATGGATTTCCTGGCCCTCTCCTCAGGGCTTTCCCTTTTAAACTCCCCGCGCTCAAGGACGCTTGCAGTTCTTAGGTAAAGCTCTTCAAGCAGCATCCCCTTCCAGTTTGTCCACACGTCGGGCCCTACGGATCTGATGTCGGCAAAAGAGAGAAGGTAGAGGAGAGACAGGGTTTCCAGTGTCTTTACGGATTTTGCAAACCTGAGTATTAATTCATCGTCATGAATATCGCGCCTCTGAGAAAAGTGAGGCATGACGAGATGGTGCTTTACCATGAATTCAAGTATCTCGCTTTCCTCATCGGAAAGGCCCATCCTCTCCGCAATCTTGGGAACCATTGCCGCTCCGCGCTGGGAATGGTTTCTTCCCTCTCCTTTTCCCATATCATGGAACAGGCAGGCGAGATAGAGGACATGGCGCTTTGAGAGTGTTTTTGCGATTTCGGTAAGAAGTGGGAAACTCTTTTTATATTCACCGTTAATGAGGCATTCAATCTCCTTTATCATAAAGATCGAATGTATGTCTACGGTATATACATGATAGGCGTCGTGCTGACCCATGCCGATAATTTTTCCGAATTCAGGGATATAGTAGGCAAGAATACGAAGCCGATTCATCTCGAAAATGGCTCTAGCCACCCTTTTGCCCTCTTTAAGGAGCCTGAGGAATGAGGCGTTAAGCTCAGGGTTCCTCCTTACATTCTCGTCAATTACCCTTACATTGTCTCGAATCAAATCAATCAGGTACTTACTCATTTTGATATTGTATCTGTCGGCAATCTCATACGCCCTCATAAGATTCTCAGGATGGTCTCGAAAAGCGTTTCGGCTCGATACGGAGAGCATACCACCCTGTATGATGAAGCCGTTGTCGAGAAAAACCGTCTTTGGAGCGCTAAAGCCAGTCCTCGGCTTGGATATTGACCTTTCAATAAGCCTCTGAGAATATTCCCTTATGAGGTTCGCACGGAGGTAATAGACCCTCATAAATCTCTCTACAGCCCTGATTTCACCCACATCTCCATAGCCCAGGAACCTTGCGACCCTCTCCTGCCACTCAAAGCTCAATCGGTCTTCTTTTCTTCCCGAAAGGTAGTGGAGCTCGCTCCTTATTGGGAGAAGAAAATCCAACCCCCTTTCAAACACCCTGAGCTCCTGCTCAAGCAAAACGCCCCTTTGAAGAAGCTCTCGAAAGCTCTTTGCTTTGAACTTAGCCTTTGCTATCCAAAGGGCGACATGAATGTCTCTGAGACCGCCTTCTCCCTCTTTTACGTGTGGCTCAAGTAGGTAGACAGACCTGCCAAACCTGTTAATCCTCTTCTCATTTTCCGCTAATTTCCTTTCGATGTACTTTGATGAAATGGTGGGAAGAAGCTCACGGAAGAGCTTCCTGTCAAATTCATCGTAGAGCGATCTATCCCCACATATAAACCTTCCATCAAGAAGCGCCGTGAGAATCGTTACGTCCTCTCCGTATGAGAGTTCCATGCATTCGTCAATTGTTCTTGCGGAGTGTCCGACTTCTAGGTTTATATCCAAAAGAAGATAAAGGAGATTGTCAACAAGGTCTTTTACCGAATCCAAGCTCTCAGGTTTATAGAGAAACATTAAGTCCACATCCGAATACGGGCAAAACTCCTCTCTTCCGTATCCGCCAAGTGCAACAATCGAAACGCCGGGGGTTTCTGAGAATCCAAGCTCGGCGAGCGCCTGCTTGATCAGCCCATCTATAACCTGAGACCTTTTCTCGGCAATCTGGCGACCGGGAAGTATTCTACTGTTGTGAAGCTCCCTTAATTCTTTCTCGTTTTCTTCAATATAGAGTTTTGCCCTATTCTTGAGTTCTTCCCTTTTTGTTATTGTCTCTGCCCTTTGCATCTTCTGTTTTCCTTATAACGGGGTGAAAATTCACTACAGCTTCACACTTAATGATACGCCATCTCTAATTGGAATTATAGTCGTAAGGAACCCCTTCTCAGAGAAAAGGAGCCTTGTAAATTCCTTAACCCCTTTTGTACTGGGGGATAAATCATCGGTTAAGACCCTTCCGAACCAGAGGACATTATCCGTTATAAAAAGCCCCCCACGCCTTAGCCTCTTATAAGCCCTATCCACGACCAGGGGGTAGTATTCTTTATCAATATCGTTGAAAATAATATCAAACTCTCCATCGGTTTCCTCCAGGACTCCGAGCGCATCCCCAACATGGATTTGTACGATTTTATCAATTCCACCACTCCTGAAGAAATCCCGTGCTAATTGAGCATTCCTCTGTGAAATCTCCGTAAAGACTACCTCTCCGCCGTCTCCTACGGCCTTGGCAAACCAGTAAGCCGAGTAACCAAACCCTGAGCCCATCTCGAAGACCCGCTTCGCCCCTATCATTATTGCAATCTGATAAAGGAGTCTCCCGACAATAGGCCCGATTATTGGAAATCCCCTTTCATCCCCCAGTTTTTCCATCTCTTTTAGAACCCCATCCTCAACCGGGGTGAGATTTTTTAGATATTCTTCAATGTCGGGGTTTACGATATATGTCTCGGTTTCAATTTTTTTCATTTATTAAACCTGACGTATGTCTCTTCAAAACCCCCGCGCTTGTTCTCTATCCTTGCCATGACAAAGAGGAGGTCTGAGAGGCGGTTTATGTATGCAAGGACATTTTCATTCACCTCTGACTCCTCCATGAGTTTCACGATTCTCCTCTCAGCCCTTCTTGAGACGGCCCTTGCAAGGTGGAGATAAGGCCCTCCGCCCCGCCCGCTTGGGAGTATAAATTCCCTTAGCGGCTCAAGCTCTCCAAGGAATTTGTCTATTATTTTTTCAATCTCCCTTATCCTCTCCTTACTAATTCTCGGAACCTGAATCTCAGGCGGGCTTGCAAGGTCTGCTCCTATTATAAAGAGGTCATTCTGGATCTCGGTTATTATTTCCTTAATTTCGTTATCCTGAGCCTCTAGGCGGACGATTCCAAGCGCCGAATTAAGCTCATCCACATCCCCATAAGCCTCTACACGAGCTGAGGCTTTACTAACCCTCTTGCCTCCGACAAGCGATGTCTGCCCTTTATCCCCGGTTCTTGTATAGACCTTTGTTATCCTTTTTCTTGACATCTTGAAATTCTAACTCAATAGAGAAAGGGGTTCAAATCTCGGCTGGACTCTTATACTAAAATTCTGTGTCCATGATTTCAAATCTGATAAACCATAGACTGAGATATAACGCCCGGCATCACCCGCCGCGACAAACCTTTGAATTGCGGGCGTCTTGCGCACGAAGGCAACGCTATTCGCGGTCGGGCGCATGCCGTTGTTAGGCGGCGGGGCAATCGTAAGACACGGCATTTGCACAGCTTACACGGGGCGTCCCATGTCAAAGACGATCTCACGGGAGATTTTCCCCTCTCGCATTTCAAAGATGTGAACCAGCCGCATCTCAATCTTACTGCCGACTGGGAAATGCCAATACCCATCTTTCGCCACCTCGAACGTGACGATACTGTCATCCACAACGCGATCTTCAGTAGCGAATCGCTGAAGGAATTGGAACTTCACATCACGCATGGACGCAAAGAGTTCTCTGTAATTCTTGGCAGCCGCTTCCTTCCCCGAGAAGGATCGGTTAAGGCCATTCGGAGCAGGCGCTTCCCAAACGATATCGTCGGTAAACGTTTCGAGCGCTGCTTCGACCTCATTGAGAGCTTCACTGTGGAAGTGTCTCTCCACAGCCGCCAGATTTTGGGCTATGCGATCCTTGTTCATGTCCGTCTCCTTTCTTGGTTCATATGACGCCTAACGACCAAGCTCACTGGCGGGGATGCAGCGCAGCGGAATCCCCGTCCAGTGCAGCGCCTTGTTAGGCGCTATGGCACAGCATATTTTATCAGTCGTGTTCACGAATCTTGTCGATGAGTGTGGCGCCGTCTTCGATACGCACTTCTATAGTTTTTTCATAGCTTTTTACATTGCCATGCGGGATCGGAAAGAGCTGTAATTTGATAGTGCCGACTGGTGTATATGAAATGTCAATATAGAATGGATTGCCATGATCTGTCTTAAATACCAAGTTCACAAAATGCTTTCCTTCCTTCATCTCCACGTAGTTCGGGTTGTCTCTTATCTGGCATTCTTGGATAGATACTATCTTCATCATTTCCTCCTGCGCCTAACTATATATTAGACAGCGCAGATTTATACTGATGATTTTGCTGTCTAATTACCCCTACAGGGTGTATTATACAGCAAATAAGCTGTATAATTACCAATGAAACCAATATAGGCTAAACAGAGTGAAGTGTCAAATGCCATGAATTCATTTCCGAATACGGAAAAGAAACCTAAAAAGCTCCTAGACCAGGTTCGAGATGCTATACGACTGAAACATTATTCTGACCGCACCGGCAAGAGTTACGTTCGCTGGATCAGACGCTACATCCTTTTTCATAACAAACGTCATCCGAAGGATATGGGCGTCCCTGAAATCGAGGCTTTTCTGACCCATCTGGCGGTTAAAGAAAATGTCGCTGCCTCTACCCAAAACCAAGCTCTAAGTGCCTTGCTATTCCTCTATAGAGAGGTGCTCAAGCAAGACATGGCGTTCGTACCCAACTCTATACGTGCACAAAGGCCCAAGCGTTTGCCAACTGTGCTGACCAAAGAAGAAGTTCAAAAGGTGATCGGGTTGATGAGAGGCACACATCAGTTAATGGCGAAACTGCTTTACGGTAGCGGCTTGCGTCTGATGGAGTGTGTGCAACTGCGCGTGAAGGATATTGACTTTGGTCAACGCCAAATTGTGGTGCGAGGATGGCAAAGGTATGACAGACCGCGTAACTATGCTGCCTAACACTTTTACCGAACCCCTGCAGGAACATCTAAGGCATGTGAAGCGCTTACACGAGGAGGATTTGGCAAAAGGTTATGGCTTGGTTTACCTGCCTTTTGCTCTAGGGCGCAAGTATCCAAACGCCGACCGTGAGTGGGGCTGGCAATATGTATTTACTTCCGACATCTTATCTAAAGACCCGCGCACTGGTATTATGCGCCGTCATTACTTGCATGAGACAAGCTTACAACGAGCAGTTAAAACAGCGGCTAAACGTGCGGGCATTAACAAGCGCGTCAGTTGCCATACCTTCCGTCATAGTTTTGCAACGCATCTGCTTCAAAACGGTTATGACATTCGGACTGTACAGGAGTTGCTGGGACATAAGGATGTGAAAACCACGATGGTTTACACACACGTTCTCAATCGAGGAGGGCTGGCAGTGAGCAGTCCTATTGATATGCCTTGACCACGATGGTGGAATGGGTAACCGCAAGGGTTACCTCTATTCGATCTTTAAAATCACGAATTCTCTTATTCCCCCAGGAGCCTGGACTCGGACTTCATCGTCCACCCGCTTTCCAAGAAGTGCGCGTCCTATAGGAGATGTTACCGAAATAAGCCCCTTTTCAGGCTCCGATTCGTCAGGACCGACGAGTTGATACACTACCTTATCGCCCGATTCTATCTCCTCAAGCGTTACACGGACGCCGAACATAACACGGTCTTTGTTGGGGAGTTTTGACGGATCAATGATCTCGGCTCTTGCAATTTTACTCTCTAATTCCTTAATTCTTGCCTCAATAAACCCCTGTCTGTCTTTTGCGGTCTCATACTCGGCGTTCTCTGAGAGGTCGCCAAATGCCCTTGCGCGCTCAATTGCCTTTATAATCTCAGGACGCTCTATAGTTTTGAGCCTCTTTAGCTCTTCTTGAAGCTTCTTATATCCCTCAGGTGTAACAGGAACCCTTTCGGTTGACATCTTCTCTCCATGCTTTTATTTTCTTTAATGTATTCTTCTTTGCACTTTCATCCATATCCATTTGTGTTGTCATCAACTCACTTTATAATAATCCTGAATAGCCCTCACGTCCAATCCCTCTTTTTTTAGAACCTCGATTGCCCCTACGGCTGCCCTTGCACCGGAGATCGTCGTGTAATAGGGCACGTTTTGCACGAGTGTTGTTCTCCTGAGCAGGTAAGACTGAGCGATTTCCTTCTCTCCCAATGTGGTATTTATTACGAGCTGCACCTCGCCGTTCTTTATATGGTCAGCAATGTTTGGTCTTCCCTCGACAACCTTATTCACCGTTTTGCAACTGATTTTTAAATTTTCGAGATAAGCAGCCGTCCCGCGAGTCGCCATAATGCTAAAACCGAGTTCCTGGAGTTTCCTTGCAATGCCGACAACACGGGGTTTATCCTCGTCTTTTACGCTTATAAAAGCCGTTCCTGAAAGGGGCAGATTCGTTCCAGCGGCAATCTGAGCCTTGGCAAATGCGCGCCTCGGCTCAACGTCAATCCCCATTACCTCTCCGGTGGATTTCATCTCAGGCCCCAAGATTGTATCCACGCCGGGAAACCGTACAAATGGAAACACGGACTCTTTTACACAGACGTGCTTTGGAACTATCTCCTTTGTGAAATTTAGTTCTTCCAAACTCCTTCCAGCCATAACCTTCGCCCCTATTTTCGCAAGGGGAACCCCGATTGCCTTGCTTACAAACGGAACCGTTCGACTCGCCCTTGGATTCACCTCAAGCACATAAACGTCCCTGCTTTTTACGGCAAATTGAACATTCACCAAACCGATAACATGAAGAGCCAGGGCAAGATCGCATGTCTGTCTCTTTATTTCATCAACTATGTAATCCCCAATTGAGAATGGAGGAAGAACCATTGCGCTGTCGCCGGAATGCACCCCCGCCTCTTCAATATGCTCAAGAATCCCGCCAATAACAACCGTTTTCCCATCTGAGACGGCATCAACGTCAACCTCAATCGCATCCTTTAGAAACTCATCAATCAGAACAGGATGGTTTTGGGAGACCTTTACTGCCTCTTTAATATAACGTTTGAGAGCCGCTTCGGTATAGACAATCTCCATCGCACGACCGCCCAGCACATAAGAGGGTCTTACTACAACTGGATAGCCGATTTGAGACGCAACCCGAAGGGCTTCGTCCTCACTTCTCGCAATCCCGCTCCTCGGCTGTGTAAGCCCAAGCCTCTGTATCAAGTCCCGAAACCTCTCTCTATCCTCCGCAAGATCAATGCTCTCAGGCGATGTGCCTATAATCTTCACTCCTTTTTTCTCAAGGGGGATTGCGAGCTTAAGCGGTGTCTGACCTCCGAGTTGAACTATCACACCGTCCGGCTTTTCCCTTTCGATTATTGAGAGTGCATCCTCCCGCGTAAGCGGCCCAAAGTAGAGCCTGTCCGATGTATCGTAGTCCGTACTCACGGTTTCGGGGTTGCAATTTACCATAATCGTTTCGAATCCCTCTTCTTTCAGGGCAAATGAGGCGTGGACACAGCAGTAGTCAAACTCTATCCCCTGCCCTATTCTATTCGGCCCGCCGCCAAGAACAACTATCTTCTTCTTGTCTGTTGGAAGCGCCTCATCTTCCCTTCCGTAGGTTGAATAGAGATAGGGTGTGTAGGCTTCAAACTCTGCGGCGCATGTATCCACCATTTTGTATATGGATTTAATCCCGGTGGATCTCCTTTTATCCTCCATTTCTTCTTCCGAGATTCCGAGAAGCTCGGCCAATCTCACATCCGAGAATCCAAACTCCTTTGCCCTCCTGAGAATACCGTTTGACATTGATGCCCCGTTGTGCGCTGCTCTTTTTATCTCTTCTTCCATGTCCACAATCTGCCTTATGTTCATAATAAACCAGGGGTCAATCTGTGTGAGCTGATAAATCTCGTCAACGCTTATTCCACACCTCAAAGCATCGGCCAGATACCATAGCCTTTCATGGTTCGGGGTTCTTAGCTTTCTGCGTATTGTGTCTAAATCCTGAGATTTGGTTTCGAAACCGTATGAGTCAATCTCAAGGGAGCGTATGGCCTTCTGAAGAGACTCTTTAAACGTCCCTCCGATTGCCATTACCTCTCCAACGGATTTCATCTGAGTGGTAAGCGTAGGCTCGGTCTGAGGAAACTTCTCGAAATTGAACCTTGGGATTTTTACGACGACATAATCAATCGTAGGCTCAAATGACGCCGGGGTGTACCGGGTAATATCGTTTGGAATCTCGTCAAGGGTGTAGCCGACAGCCAGTTTTGCCGCGATCTTTGCAATCGGAAAACCCGTGGCTTTAGAGGCAAGGGCGGAGCTGCGTGAAACCCTGGGATTCATCTCGATTACCACCATACGCCCGTCATTCGGATTGATTGCGAACTGAATATTCGATCCGCCCGTATCAACTCCTATCTCCCGAATCACACGGATTGCCGCATCACGCATTCTCTGGTATTCCTTATCCGTAAGGGTCTGGGCGGGAGCAACCGTAATGCTGTCCCCTGTGTGTACCCCCATTGGGTCAAGGTTCTCGATTGAGCAGATGATGACGACGTTGTCCCTTCCGTCTCTCATCACCTCAAGCTCAAACTCCTTCCATCCGAGAACCGATTCTTCCACTAGAATCTCCCTTACAGGGCTTGCATCGAGTCCGGATTTGGCAAACTCCTCAAATTCTTCTCTGTTATAGGCGACGCTTCCGCCAGTCCCACCGAGTGTAAAAGAAGGGCGGATTATCACGGGGAAGCCAATTCTTCCAACCACTTCCCAGGCCTCTTTCATTGAATGGGCCGTTCCGCTCTGTGGAACCTCGAGTCCAATCTCCATCATGGCTTTTTTAAAAAGCTCCCGATTCTCCGCCTTCTCTATTGCATGGAGTTTTGCCCCGATGAGTTCAACCCCGAACCTATCAAGAACCCCTGACTTGGCGAGTTCTACCGCAATATTGAGCGCAGTTTGACCGCCCAGCGTGGGAAGAAGGGCCTGAGGGCGCTCCTTCCCGATTATCTTACCAACGATTTCAGGGACAAGAGGCTCTATGTATGTTCTATCGGCAAGCCCCGGGTCGGTCATAATGGTTGCTGGATTGCTGTTTACAAGGATAATCTCATAGCCTTCTTCTCTCAGGGCTTTACAGGCTTGAGCACCCGAATAATCAAACTCACACGCCTGCCCTATTATGATTGGGCCTGAACCTATGATAAGTATCTTTTTTATGTCAGTCCGTTTAGGCATTAATTCAGTCCATAGGGGCGGGTTTCAAACCCGCCCTACTTATGTTGTCGAGCTTTCCTCATCCTCGTATATGTTTTCTCTGCCGTAGTCCTTCAAATTTCCCTTAAACCCCGGAAGCGTCTCAAATCTGTAAAGGGCGGAGCGATACCAGTTTTTCTTTGGCCTCACCTTTACCGGAGATAGCCTCCATGCACGTGTCTCTTCTTCATAGCCCCAGTTTACGTATTCGTTGAAGTTGTGAATTATGTCAGTAAAAACGATCCCGTATTTAAGGAGCATCTTTTGGACGCTGTGCCACTTTGTAAGAGACGCCTCCCGCCTCGTAAATCCAAAATACCCCGCAGAGCCGGGTGCCCTGAGCGCAGAGATCCCCCGACCTATAAAGGCATCCGCCGCTTTTAAGGTTTCAGGCGGGTCTGTAAAAAAGGTGTCGTATCTCTTTATATGCTCTTTAGGAAGCGGATGCCGGAGATCGAATCCCTGAACCTCAACCTGGAAACCCTCTTTCTTTGCGGTGCTCTCTATAAAATCCGTAAGCCTCTCATCAATTTCCACAACGGTAATCCTTTTTGGAAGACCGCTCAATCCCAAAACTATGCTCATTAAATCGTCATCGCCGAGAACTATTATCTCCTTTCCCGCAATGTCCCCTCTCTCATAAGAGATGGCAAGGCGGGAAAGTGTTGTTTTAGGCGTTACATATCCCTGATCGAACCTTCGGATTGCCTGGGGACGGAGCCTCTGGATTCTTAGAAATCTCTTTCCGATCTCTGAGAATTTCCCTAAATCAATTCCCCTCCCCTCACAGAAAGAGCATGAAATATCCTCCACGGGATGCACATGATTTGTAACCTCTCTTCCCTTCGGCGTGAGCTTAAACCCGCCATCCGAGATTGATACAAGACCATTCTCAGAGAGAACCTTCATAGATTCAAAAACGGCAGGAACCGGAAAGTCCGAGAAGTCCGCCAATTCCCAGGGCAGCCCCGTTTTTCCAAGAGCGCCAAAAAGCCTCTCCACATCCTTGGGAGTAACCGTAATTTTAGACCTGTCTGAAACCTCTTTTGCAATGTGCGTAAAATTCATAGAATAAAACTCTCCTTTATATAAAAAAGAAGTTTATACCCAAAAATCGGCGGGGTTGCAAATTTATGGTGTGCCGGAGATCAACACCTGAGGTAAGTAGAGGGGAAGCCTCAATAGCGTCTGACATTGAAAGATAAATAGAGTCAGTGGCGAGTCCCACGTCTCCATAATGCATTTTTAAATGCAGCTCTACGGCGCGCCTTGACCTCGAATACGCGCTGCGGTATTTTTTCTCTTTATTAAATCTTTCCAATATCAGCTTGAAATAATGGGAGACAGCCTTGATGGATATACGGATGTTATGGCGGCGGCTGGAGATGGCAGTCATGCAGAGGGTAGGCTATACGCAGCGGGCTTTACACTGGATATGGGAGGGTGGAGAATTTTCAAAACACTGGCAGGAAAGGGTTCGCGAGTACAAGTGGATTTTCGTGCTCGGCTGCAACAACTCCGGGACAACGTTGACGTCTAATGTGCTCGGCTTACATCCCGCGATTAGCACACTGCCACGAGAAGGGCAAAAGATGACCAAGGTAATGCCCCAACCCAAGGAACTCGGCTGCCCCCGCCTCTGGACAGAACGCCTGGATGCGTTCCGCTTAACTGAGAGCGATAACGGCTATAACAAAGCCAGGCTGGTTTATGACTGGATAAACTACAAGAAGAGCGATTCAACCGAATTTATTTTGGAAAAGTCGCCTCCAGACACACTCCGCTCGCGCTGGCTCCAGGGGGTGTTTGACCACTGCTACTTCATCGGTCTGGTGCGCAACGGGTATGCCGTTTGTGAGGGCATGCGGCGCCGCAATGGCCATTCTCTTGAGCGCTGCGCTCGCCATTGGAATCTAGTTAACAAGATCATGATCGAAGACTCACGGTTTTTGAATCGCTTTAAGCTGATGAGATATGAAGAACTCACCCGTGATCCTGCAGCTGCCTTTGATTCCCTGTCTGACTTTCTCGGAATTGACAAGACACCGTTTCGTTCCATCGCCGAGAAGAAGTTTGTGGTGCATAATATTGATGGCAGGCAGTCTCAAATCAGGGATTTCAATGCCAGTAGCCTTTCCAGATTGTCCCCCGAAGATAGGGAGGTAATTACCCTTCATGCAAGAGAGATGCTTGATTACTTCGGGTATCTCACTGCCTAATTAAGGAATGAAAATACTATGGTATTTCGTATAAGTGCCGTTAAAATACTAGTCAGCCAGACCCGCTCGAATTGCTGAAAGCACGTTGCATATAATATTCATCTGTGTAAGTCCGTGCTGATTTGTGAGTAATTATGTTTAAATTAGCCATTGCAGTCCTTTTTCTGCTCATAATCGGCATGGTAAAAGCCCAGGGGGATGACATTGGCAATGATGCTACGTCCAATCTCAAGGCCCT
>Ga0209810_1003601_pt1 | contig 16014 bp, 19 predicted proteins | sample Coa_R1_7_FD_187159 | JGI IMG/M metagenome (GOLD analysis project Ga0209810, IMG submission 187159) | Surface soil microbial communities from Centralia Pennsylvania, which are recovering from an underground coalmine fire - Coalmine... | ecosystem: Environmental > Terrestrial > Soil > Unclassified...
GGGCTACCTGGTTTTGCTCCGCCCCAATATGCCCCCTCGGCAAGCAAGATGCTCCCTGGTGGGGGGGATGGGGGGTATACAGAACCGGCGTCAGCCGTTCCTTCTTCCTCCGCTCTTCTGGCCGAGATGCAGCAACTAGAGGCTATCAAGCAGTATGGAGAGCGCCAGGAGTGGGCTGCACTCTTGATTGATGGGGTAGAGGTTATCCCAGCAGGCCGCCCGGCCTGGTTGCGGTTCCTCTGGCTTTCTGGCGCGAAGGAGAAGCAGCGGCAAGTTTACGAGTACATCAGTGGGCGCTAAGCCCCCTTTCTAAAAGGAGGTGTTCTAATGAAGCTGGCTGGTCCTGATGGTGTGATCGCGCATTACCTGATGGATGTCGATAACCGTCTGGGTGATCTGACGGTAGTAAGCTATACGCAGCGGCTACAGGTGTTGGCCCAGTTACTGCATAATTTATGTGGAGTGGATGACTTGGAGGCAGTGACGGTGCATCACCTGCGTCAATGCATGCAGTACCTTTTGAGTCATACAGTTAGTGAGAAGGGGCGGCGGCCCACGTTAGGGAGTCACCTTTCAGCGTCATCTGTTGATACGTATGTCCGTATATGGAAAGCGTTTTTTAACTGGTGCTTTCAGGAGGAGTTGATTGAGACGAACCCCGTAGCGCGGTTAAAGTCTCCGAAGGTACCAGAAAAAGTGACACCTGCTTTTACGTCGGAACAGGTTGAAAAGATGCTGGCGACGTGTGATACGCGCACACCTCAGGGATTTCGGGATTATGTGATCTTGTTGTTGCTGCTAGATACGGGTATACGGATGAAAGAGATTGTGGGATTGACAATAGATAGTGTGAACTTCCAGGGTAGCTATATCAAGGTGGAAGGAAAGGGGAATAAACAGCGTGAAGTGGGTATCTATCCTGAGATGTCTAAGTTGCTCTGGAAGTATATACAGAAGTATCGTAAGCCTGTTGATTCTGGCGAGCGGGCTTTGTTTCTTGGTCGGAGGGGTGCTTTGACTGATTCGGGTATTCAGGGTATCGTGAAGCGTGCTCAGGCTAGGGCTGGCTTGGAAGATATTGAAGTGCATGCACATGTATTCCGGCATACTCATGCGAAGGTATATATGGATCAGGGAGGTGAACTATTGAAACTTTCTCGCGAATTGGGCCACTCGAATGTGCGTGTTACGGAAACGTACTTGAGGGGCTTTAGAAGCTCAGATGCGAGAAAGGATCATAACTCGTACTCCCCGCTTGTCAGTATACGATTTAGGGATAAGAGGAAGAAGTCGCGTTGAGGGAGCATATTCTATGGTTTTCATGGGGGCGATCTACGCCATAGTATTGTCAAAAAACTATGGCGTAGATCGTTATGGGGTTACGCTTTCTCTGTGGGAGTCTTTACTTGGGCTGGCTGGTAGAGTCTGTTCGCCGCTTTCCTTCGTAGTATGTTTAGAGGAGTTATGTTGATTGGATGTGGGGGAAGGCTTTATAATGAAGCAGAATAACTTCACAACTGTACCGGGAGGCATACTATGCGAGGTGCAATGAAATACGCGATCATCGCGGGCGTGGTACTGGTAGTGCTCATTGTCGGGATCATTCTGGCGGCCATCTTCCATGTGTTACTGGATGTCCTCTATATCTTCCTGATGCTTCTCGCAGCCTTCCTGGTTGCGGCGACGCTGTTACAGGTGCTTTCGGTCCTGGTCCTCATTCGGACCATCATTACCGTGCGAGATGAGATAAAGCCGCTGATGGCGTCGGTTCAGGAGACGATGGGTATCGTCAAGGATACGGCGAAGACGGCGGGGCATACCGTTTCTATGATTGGCAACACCGCGCGCCTGACCAGCGAGTTCGCCCTGGCGCCGGGTATCCGCGCGGCGGCGGCACTCGTCGCCGGCCAGCAGATGCTGCGCGTTTTTCTGGGCAAGGGCAGGGTGAGGAGCCGCGCCGAGGAGCGGCGTAAGCAGCAGCTGGAGCAGATGGAAGCTGTCGCGGGAGGAGAGTCATGATAGATATTGTTCTGGCGGCAAACCCTGTCGAGAGCGCCCTGGCGCTGGGCGGGCAGATCGCCGCTATCGTCATTTGCCTCTACATCTTCGTATTCGTTATCATCACCCTGGGCTTCAACTTCGCGATGGCTCTGGGACTTTCGTGGCTGCGCCAGAAGGTCGAACTGCTCAAGATGCTGCGCCCGGTGGTTGATAGCGTCAATAAGACTACCGAGGCAGTTGAACAGGGCGTACCGGCGACGATCAACGAGAATGCTATCGTGCGCGCGGTAGCCACTGTGCCAGCGCGCGTGCAGGGCGTCGATAAGAAGGTAGATCAGATCAGCGAACGCGTGGTCAATACCATGATCGAAGTTCGCGCGCGCACGGTTCAGGCCAGAACCATTGTCAAAGCCTTCTTCCTGCCCGGTCTGGTGCAGCGCAAGCCCCACAGGGTGCCAGGTGAGGAGGGCCTCGAATTTGAAAGCCCCGGCTACCAGATACTTATGAAAGAGCAAGCCTCCCAGGAGCGGGAACAGGAACCGGTGGCAGCTTCGCGCGGAGAAGGCGGCTACGCTCAATCCGTAGAGTCCAGCCAGCCCAAAGATGCCTCCGCTCATTGAGTATCTGCGCGCATTCGGGCGTTTTCAACGGAACGCCCGCCTGTATTTGATCAGTAACGCCCTCAGTGGCGTTACTGTTGGTATTATTCTGGTCCTCTATAACCTCTACCTGACTGCCCTGGGCTACGGCCCCGACTTCGTTGGCCTCGTATTATTCGCGGGCACGCTGGGGGCCGGGGCCGCCATCTTTCCCGCCGGCCTGTGCGTGGATCGCTTCAGTGGCAGGCGTATCCTGATCTGGGCCAGCGTGGAGATCGGCATAGCCGGCGCCGGGCAATTTCTTTTCCACCAGCCGCTTCCGCTGTTGGTAAGCGCCTTCGCGGCAGGGGTGGGCGGCGCCTTTATCCTGGTGGTAAACGCGCCGTTTCTGACCGCCAGTAGCCAGCCCGCCGAGCGCCCGCATCTCTTTAGCCTCAATATTGTCGTGACGCTCGCCGCGACGGTGCTTGGCGAGGTTACAGGTGGCGCGCTGCCAATATGGCTGCGCGGGAATGCCTGGCTGATGGGCGCCGCGCCGTCCTGGCTGGCCTGGGCGCTGGTGCATCAGCCACAGGCGCGCTCTTATCAACTGGCGCTGCTGCTGGCTGGCTGCATAGCCGCGCCAAGCTTCGTGCCCCTCTTCATGATGAGCGATGAGCGCCCGGCTCAGTTCTCCATTCCCCGGAGCGAGAGCGAGTTCAACGTCTCGTATGCATCAAGCATGGCCGGCCTGCGCAGCGCAGTCGCACGCGCGATACTCCGGCTGCGCAAAACGCGCTGGCACGCCGTCGTCGTCAGCCCCCTCTTCGTCATGGTGGCCGTGCAGGCGCTCACAGGCATGGGCGCGGGCCTCTTTCTGCCGTATTTCAACATCTACTTCGTGAAGCACCTGGGCGCTTCCTCCGCGCTCTTCGGGCTGATCGATGGTGGGGCCAATGCGCTCAATGCCGTGCTGACGCTGGCCGCGCCCTGGCTGGCCGCGCGTATCGGCAAGGTCAATAGCATTGTTGCGACGCGCGCGGCCAGCATTCCGCTCATGCTCACTATCGGGCTGACGAGCCTGCTGCCACTGGCCGCCGTGCTCTATCCTCTGCGCCAGGGCATGGCGGATATGGAGCAGGGCATCTTACAGGTTTTCTCGATGGAGGTTGTGCCCCGCCAGCGGCGCGGGCTAGCCAACAGCAGCTACCAGGCAGCGTACCAGGTGGCGTGGGCGCTCACGACGCCCCTGGGCGGCCTTATCATTGCCCGCGAAGGGTACGCGCTGGTCTTTATCGTCGCGGCCATACTCTACCTGCTGGCGCTTGCGATGCTATGGGGCAGATTCGGGCGCGGAGAAGGAGAACGCGTCACCGCGAAAATAAACCCATGAGGGGACACGGCCCGTGTCCCCTCATGGGTTTATTAGTTTAGCTGGTTTCTGGCTTGACGAAGTACTTGATGAAGATGATCGACAGTTCATACAGGAACGACATCGCCACTCCCAGGAATATCGGGCTGTAGATGTCCGCGCCAGGCGTGAGAACCGTGGCCGCGATCCACATACCGATATGCATGGTGGCGCGCTTCCTCTTCAGCGTTTCGCCCGACACCAGGCCCACTTTCGCCAGGAAAGTCAGCACCAGTGGTATTTCAAAGACCAGGCCAAAGGCCAGGATAAAGAAGGCGACGAACGTAAAGTAGCTGTTGGCTGTCACCAGTTCGACAAAGCTGCTGGCCGCGAACGTCACCAGGAACTCTATCGGGTAGCGCAGGACGAAGTAGCCCAGCGAGACACCCATCGCGAAAAGGATCAGGCCGATGAAGATGAACGGTACGGCGTACTTCTTCTCATGCTGGTACAGCCCCGGCGAGATAAAAGCCCAGGCTTGATAGAGGATCACCGGCAGCGCCAGGACCACACCCACCGCAATCGAGACCAGGAGCATAACGGTAAAGCCCTCCATGATCCCGGTGACGACGAGCTGCCCATGTGTGAGCTGTTCGGCCATCTTGGGCAATGGGGCTGCCAGGAACTTGATGATCTCAGTCCTGAAGATGAAGGCGATAATGCTCATCACCGCAATGGCGATCAGCGACTTGAAGATACGCCAGCGTAATTCCTCCAGGTGGTCCACCAGGGACATCGTAGCGCCATCAAGATCCTCTTCATATTCGAGGGCGGATTCCTGCCGGTTCAGATTACCGGTAGCCATAATTCCCCCTGTTTCGGTTCCAATCGGAACTGCGCGGCCTCCATTACTCCGCTCTGGTTTCGCTGCTCGTCTCGCTCACACCGGGCGTCTCTTCGGTGCTTGCGGCTGCTCTCTTGCTGGCGGCTTCGCGCTCAATGGCCTCGACATCGACCTTTGCCGGGTACCTGACCTCTTCCTCTTCTTTGGGCGTGGTCAGCTCGCTCACGCCCTTCTTGAACTCTTTGATGCTCTTGCCGATGGCCGAACCCATTTCCGGCAGTTTCTTGGGGCCAAAGATAAGCAGGGCGACAACGAGAATTACGACGAGATCGAGTCCATGAAATCCGGGTACCATCTCTGGATGTCCTTTCTTGTTTCACTTGCGCAGCCGCGCGATTGATTGTGCCGTCAAAGCGCTTCACAAGCCAGCAGTGCGCGATCAATCGCGCGGCGACGCACGAAAAAACCGATTTTGATTGTCAACGTTCGTTATGATGACGTGGCACGTTCAGAGCGCGGACTGAGATTGTGCGGCATCGTGCCCTGTCAGGGACAACTCCAGGAACTGCAAACCCTCCAGGGCCGCGCTCATGATACCAACACCGGCAGAGCCGAGGGCAAACAGGCGCACGGCGCGGCGCCGGCTCAGGCGATACTCGCGCAGGCGAGCAGCAACGTGCTGCTGCTGGCGCATGGCCGCGGCCTCGTGTCGCACAGAAGCGACAAGCCGCTGCTCCAGGCCGGCAGGCGCGGGGGCCGTGCTCCCATAGTGGCGTAGGAGCAATGTCTCAATAGAGTCGTTATGCATAGCTTCTCCACGTCGTCGGAGGATGCGCCAGCATCAAGCGCTGAGGTGCATCGTTCAACGACTGGCACTCGGCGCGCTCCTCACTGATGTGTTGTGTGGCAGAGCCTGGTGGGGTGGTCGGCGATGATGCGCTGTCAAGTAGCTCCGTGCCGCTCTCATAGCTATACAGTTGCTGGAACTGCTTTCTTGCTCGTGCGAGCCGCTGGCGTACCGCTGCCTCCTTCAGTCCGAGCGTGTCCGCGATCTCAGACGATGAGAGACCACCGATAATCGAAAGCAGGAGGCAGACACGCAGCCCTTCTGGCAGCTTTGCCAGTGTGCGCCTCACCGTGTCCTGCTCGGCGATCAACTCCGCCGGGTCGTCGCTCTCTGCCGCACCATAGCCGGCGGGCTGCACGGGCGCGGCCTGCTCGCTCAGAGCCTCGGCCTCCGCAAGCTCTTTCTGCCCGCCTTCCTGCATGCGCGAGAAAGGGATGAAGCTGAAGAGGTTGCGGCGGCGGCGCTGCATGCGCACGGTATTGAGCGCGATGCGCAGGAGCCAGGCTTTCGCACGGAACTGTGTACCGCTCGTGGCACGGGCAGCATCAATGGCGCGCAGGGCATGGTGAAAAGTATCCTGCGTCAGATCCTGGCTCTCCTCCCAATCGCCTGTCAGGGCATAAATAGTATGGAAAACCAGCTTGCCATATTCATGCACCAGCGCCTCTACAGCCTGGGCCGCGGGCATCGTATCCACACGCCACCCTCAATCGTTTTTGTAGAGGTATCTGCTGAAAGAACCCCTACACTAAAGGAGATGCACGAACCTGGGGAAGTGTGACAACCAGAAACATTGAAAGGACAGAAGAAAGAGAAGCTCGGGAAAGATGTATGGGCGACCCGCAGCAGGCCGCCCTACCCGGCCCCCGGTTAGCGTAAGTGCTCTTCTATATAATCCTCGGCCTCCTGTACCGTCGTGATCTTCTCAGCATCCTCATCTGAAATTTGCAGCTTAAACTCCTCTTCAAGAGACATAATGAGTTCTACCAGATCGAGTGAGTCTGCGTTGAGATCCTCGACAAAAGAAGCACCTGGCACCACTTCACTCTCATCGACCCCGAGCTGGTCAACAATAATCTTTTTCAGACGGTCATGAACGGTTGGCATTATTTCACCTCGCTTTCCGCTTTAGGGATGGGCTGTTGTTGCGCCCGATTAAATATTGTACCCAGGACACCATTGATGAAGCGACTGGAGGTATTACTGCCGAAGATCTTGGCAAGCTCCACGGCTTCGTTGATGGCAGCCTTGGCTGGTACAGTATTATCAAACAGAATTTCGTAGATTGCAAGCCGCAGGATGTTCTTATCGATGTGTGCCATCTGCTGCAACGGCCATTCGCGAGCCGCGCTCTGGATATGTGCATCGATAGCGGCCAGATGGTCGCAGACACCCACCAGCAAAGCGCTTGCATACTCTACAACCTTCGTATCCAGATGGCGCTCTTCAGCATGACGCTGCAAGACCTCTAGCGGCGCATGATGAGCAGTATCATATTCGTAGAGCGTTTGCAGGGCGACCATGCGCGCCTGCCTGCGTATCCCCGGCATGGTATCCTCGAATAGTTCTTCTCAGCTCGCTAAAGGAGCTTTGCTTTGCTCATGTGCTATGCAACGTCCTGGATGTATACATTGACCTCTTGTACCTGCATCCCTACCATCTCTTCAATTGCAGAAGCGACTTCCTCCTGCACGGCAGTCCCGACTTCGATGATATTGACGCCCGCTGTTACCACAATGTAGAGATCGGCGGAGACGACATTATCCCTGATCGTCAGGGCGACGCCCTGCCTGGGAAGTTCCCGGCTAAAGAGGCGCGACCATTGATCGCCCGCCTGTGCCATACGGGCTACCCCTGGAATCTGCAACGCGGTATTAATGACAATGGTCGAAAGGACCTGTCGAGCAACGCGTACCACGCCCGGTGACTGCGATTCTACTGCCAATGCTTCCTCCTCATGAAAGATAGAGGCCGGCGATGTCATTCTGAGCGGCGGCGAAGGATCCGCGTGCCCGGCCAGCAGAGCCTTCGCAACCGCTCAGGATGACAGGCGCGGTTCGCAAGTCGCATGATAAGCTGCCGCCTGTTCCAATCCCCTGATCGGGCTTTCCCATATTCCGAACCGCTTACTGCAAAGATAGGCGCTTTTGTGCTCTCTGTCAAGCCTGTTTCCCCGATCATGCGGGCCAGCGCTAATTGCGTAGGCATGCGATAATGAGCCTTAACGATCAAGATCGGCAATCCTTTGCGGGTTGTTCCCCTTCATCATCGCGTGCCTGCTCACCTGTGGATCGGGTGCCTGTCCGCGTAGTTCTAGCTTATCACGAGTTGCCCACGTGCGTCCCGCTGGTGGGCAATCTCTACCAGGATGTACTAGCCGTTATTATACGCCATGAACGATACCCATCTCACGCACAGCGGCCACCGCCTTTTCCACCTCTTTCACGCTGCCAATGTTCAGTATGGTGACATCTTTGACGATGCGCCTGACCATGCCGCTCAGCGCCTGACCAGGCCCGATCTCGATAAAGGTCGTCACCCCCACGCTTCTGAGATACTCTATGCTGCGCGTCCATTGTACCGATGCGGCGAGCTGCTGCGCCAGCTCCAGGCGCAGGTCTGTCGCGGCGGTCAGTGGAGTTGCGTTGACGTTGCTGATAATGGGGATGACGGCATCGCGCATATCGATAGTGGCGACGGCGCGGGTCATGCCCTCAACGGCTGGCTGCATGACGGGTGAATGAAATGCTGCGCTGACGGAGAGCGGAATGATCTTCCTGGCGCGGCGCTCTTTAGCCAGCGCTACCGCCAGGGCCAGCGCGTGTTCTTCGCCGGAGATGACGATCTGGCCCGGCGCGTTATAGTTCGCGACCACGACCTGCCCCTGCCCCGGATGCGTCGCGGCGGCGCCGAGTTCGGCTGTTGCCTGTTCCGTTGCCTGCTGGCAGATCTCCTGTACAACGGCGGCATCCATACCGATGATCGCGGCCATACTCCCCGGACAGACGGTCCCCTCGTGCTCCATCAGGCGCCCGCGCTCGCGTACCAGCAGCGCGGCGCTCTTGAGATCGAGCGCGCCGGAGGCCACCAGGGCCGTGCATTCGCCAACGCTGTGCCCGGCGGTGTAGCCGGGAGCCAGTGGCTCTGACCAGGAGAAACTATGCGGGGAGAGCGCTTCTTGAAAGGCCGCGAGAAAGGCGAGGCTGACCGCCACAATAGCGGGCTGCGCGTTGATAGTAGCGCGCAGGGTATCCTCCGGGCCATGGAAACAGAGCGCGCTCAGCGAGAAGCCAAGCGCTTCGTCAAAGGCGGTGAAGACGCGCCGGGCTGCCTCGGATGACGCGAAGATATCTTCACCCATGCCTACAGCCTGGCTCCCCTGCCCCGGAAAGAGAAAGGCGACCTGTGTCGTCATATGATCCATTTTCTATGAAAAAAAGACGACGCTCTTATTGCTTCTTCGCCTTGGGTAAAAACACCTGGCGGCCACGATAATATCCACAGTAGGGACAGGCATGGTGCGACAGGCGCGGGCGCTGGCACTGTGGACAGACCTTCAATTGCGGCAATTTCAGACGATGATGCGCGCGCCTCTCGCCCTGGCGGGCGCGCGAGACACGCTGTTTTGGTAATGCTCCCATAAGATGTCACTGCCTTCTCTATAAATGTCTTCAAAACCTGCGCTGAGGAAAGAACCTCGCTTACTCGGTGTCCTGCAACAATGTTTTCAGAACGCTCATCCTTGTATCGACCTCCGGCTCACAGTTGCAGGGGCCGAGGTTGAGATCTTTACCGCACTGCGGGCAAAGTCCGGCGCAATCCTCTTTACATAACGTCACCATTGGAATAGCGAGCAGGACCGCCTGCCGTACAGCCTCGGTCAGATCTAGCTGATGATGCTCGTCGATGGGAAATGCATCGTCCCCTTCGTCGCTGGGAGGCAGCGGTATACCCGTCACCACATCCACGGTTGGATAAAAGCGTTCCGCAAATGCCACATGCATAGGTTGCTCGAAGTCTTTCAAACAACGCGTGCAGGAATGCTCAAGGGTGACATCTACCCAGCCATCCACCAGCAGGCCCTGGTTGATATGACGTATGCGTGCGTGGCCCGTCAGTGGCCCGACAAGCCTGATATCCTCATCCAGCGCAACGTGTTCTTCGTCGATATCTTCCGAAAGAGTGGTTCCCACCGGAGACTTTAATAATTGCGCCACGTTAAAGATCATAACAACAATCCTACCTTTCCATCGCGCTAAAATGCTATACAGTAAAATAGACCAGGCTATGGCGCAGGGTATGACTGTCTGAATCTTTGCTGGCGCCTGCTCATTATAGACAAGCGCGCAGAGGGTGTCAAGTATGTGATGTAGAGATGGGGCCTGCTCCCATCCTGTGACCCGACCTGATCTCTCTACCCCTGCGGGTACATGGGGCCTCCCATCGTATCGGCGGCCAGCGACGCACGGCGGGGCAGCGGCTGGTCCGGCGGGCGCAGTTCCTCCGGCGCCTCGTCCTCTTCTTCTTCGCCGGACTCTTCCTCTTCATCCTCTTCCGGCTGGCTCTCCAGGCTCTCAAGCCCGCGCTCGATGCTGAGAATAGTGCGACTGACATCCGTCTCGACGCTCAGCAGGTGCTCTCTGAGATTGCGCAGTGTCTCCATCGCATACGCGTCGGCATCGATTTTGAGCTGCTCGCTCTGCTGCTCCGCCTGCCGCACAAGCTCTTGCGAGTGTTCCGCTGCCTGCCGCACAAGCTCCTGCGAACGTTCTTCGGCGGCACGCAGCAGGCCCTCGCGGTTCATAACGCGCTCGGTCTCTTCGCGCGCGCGGGCAAGCAGGTTGGAGGCATCGGCCTGCGCCTGAGCGAGAATACGCTCCTTCTCCTGAATAATGCGCCGCGCCTGCTTGATCTCTTCGGGAATGGATGTGCGCATCTGATCGATGATGTTGAGAATATCGCTCTCTTTGATCATGACCTGGTTCACCAGTGGCATTTTCTTGCTGCCGGCGATAAGGTTCTCCAGGCGATCTACCAGATACAGAATATCCATCTGGCCTTTGCCTCCTTCCCATACACTGCTTGCTCGCGCCTGCGGCGCTCGCCGATGTAGATTGTGTTGTGCAAAATACGCTTCGCGTATTTTGCACAACACAATCTACATCTCCTCTGCGACTCTGCCCACGGATACCCGACGAGAGCGGGCATCATTCGCGTTCTGTCCATTGAGTTGCACATGCGCTCCGCGCATGTGTCAACCAGCACTATATATTTCTCGCGCGGCGCCGCCACGCGAAGGCAGGCGAGCGCGGCTCAGGATGACATGTTGAGCTTTTCGCGTAGCGCGCGTGTCACCGGCGCAGGCAGCATATCGCTTACATCACCGCCCAGACTGGCAACCTCTTTAAGCAGAGATGAACTTACAAAAAGCTGTTCAAGGTTGGTCAGCAAGCAAATAGTTTCGATCTCCGGCGCGATCTTGCGGTTCATCAACCCCTGTTGAAACTCGTACTCGAAGTCATTGGGGGAGCGCAGCCCCTTGATGATTGCCGTGCCTCCAACCGAGCGCACGTATTCTACCAGCAGGGTGCTGAACTTATCAACGCGCACATTGGTCAATTCCTCGGCGGCCAGCACCTCTTGCCAGAGGGCCAGGCGCTCATCAACGGTGAAGAGCAGGTTCTTGGCGGGAAAGGCATAGACGGCGATTATCAAGGTGTCGAAGAGTCGCGCTGCCCTGCGTGCAATATCGAGATGGCCGTTGGTCAACGGATCGAAACTGCCGGGATAGACGACGATGCAACTGCGCTGCTCCTCTTTGCTCACATGCACCCCCTTGTTGTGTGAGAGTAAACTGCAAATAGTTACTCTCCATTGCGAATTCACCTGGCCGCTGCGGGCCTGACTGCTATACTGCTTCCTGCTGAGAGGCGGCCAGAAGAATGTGCTCTATTCTGCTTTCTTTGTCCCACTTTGAGGGGACTGCATTATTAAACCATATCGGCGCCCCTTCGGCAATAGGTCTTAGAGCGGGTGATATGACACAGGCTATGCTCCAGGCGCTCAGCGCCTGGAGCATAGCCTGTGTCATATCACCCGCTCGTAATATATAATCATGACAAAAGCAACGGGAGGCGAAGAAAGACATGGCAAGATTACCTATTGTTCCGGTGGGCAGCCTGCCGCCGGTGGGCGAGGTGCCCGAACGGATGTACGCACAGGTTATACGGCGGGATCGACTGGGAGAGCCTCGTCGTGCCTTCCAGATCGAGGAGGTTAAGGTGCCTGAGATCGCCCCCGACCAGGTACTGGTTGCGGTTATGGCGGCGGGCATCAACTATGATGGCGTATGGGCTGCCCGGGGTGTGCCGATAGATGTGATCGCGGTCCGGCAGCAGGCGGGCGACACGACGGATTTTCATATAGCCGGAAGCGACGCGGCGGGCATCGTCTATGCCGTCGGCAGCGCCGTTACCAACGTCCAGGTTGGTGATGAGGTCGTGATCCACCATGGATGGTGGGATGCCAGTGATCCCTGGGTGCGTGCGGGCAAAGATCCCATGATTGCGCCGTCCGCGAAGATCTGGGGCTACGAAACAAACTACGGCGCGTTTGCTCAGTTCGCCGTTGCGCAGGCGCACCAGTGCCTGCCCAAAGCGCCGCAATTGACCTGGGAGGAGGCAGCCGCAAGCACGCTGGTAGGATCAACGGCCTATCGCATGCTCTTTGGCTGGACCGGCAATACGGTCCAAAGGGATGATGTTGTGCTGGTCTGGGGCGGTTCCGGCGGCCTCAGCTCCATCGCTATTCAACTGGTGAAAGCGCATGGCGGGCGACCGGTAGCAGTTGTCTCCAGCGCGGAACGCGGCGAATACTGCCAGCGGCTCGGCGCGCTGGGCTATATCAATCGCAAAGAGTTTGATCACTGGGGCATTCCTCCACATTGGGACGACGTTGAGGGACAGAAAAAGTGGCTGCGCGGCGTCAGAGCCTTCGGCAAACGCATCTGGGATATCGTCGGCGAGCGCCGCAATCCGGCCATCGTCTTCGAGCATCCCGGCGAGGATACCATCCCTACATCGATCTTTGTGTGTGAGCCTGGGGGCATGGTCGTGATCTGCGCCGGCACTAGCGGCTACTCGGCAATGGTGGACCTGCGCTATTTATGGACGCGGCAGAAGCGTTTGCAGGGTTCGCATGGAACCAACGACGAACAGGCGCGAGCGTACAACGACCTGGTTCGTCAGGGTGCTATCGATCCCTGTGTTGGCAGGGTGGCCGGCTTCGCCGACATTCCACAGCTTCATCAGGATATGGCGGACGGCGTTCATGCCGCTGGCAATACCGTCGCGCTGGTTGGTGCGCCGCAACCGCGTCTCGGCAAGAAATAAGCGAAAGGGGCAGGGGCAAGGCAGAGCCGGGCAGGGGCAAGAAAGGCAGGGGCAAGAAAGGCAGGGGCAAGCCCTGCCTCTACATTTCTCGATGGCCGAGGATATGATAATGATGAGGATATGATAATGATATGTAGAGGCAGGGCTTGCCCCTGCCTTGCCTTAAGGCCCCATCCACGTCGGGATGAAGAGCGTCAAGGCCCCTGCCTTGCCTTAAGGCCCCATCCACGTCGGGAAGAAGGGCGTCAAGGCCCCTGCCTTGCCTTAAGGCCCCATCCACGTCGGGAAGAAGGGCGTCAAGGCCCCTGCCCTGCCTTAAGGCCCCATCCACGTCGGGAAGAAGGGCGTCAAGGCCCCTGCCCTGCCTTTAGTGGCCCATCCACGTCGGAATAAGCAGCGTCAAAGCGAATTCGATGTGCCAGAGCGTCAGGCCCACGGTTAACACAGCCAGACTGATGTGGAGGATGCGCCAGAAACGAATGATGTAGCGCAGGTATTGCTCGCGCGCCAGCGCGAGCTGAACGCTGCGCAGTGCATCCACCTGCTCGCGGGCGCCGGGAATGAGCGCACCGGGGCGCGCCAGCGCGCTTTTCCTATCGGGAATGAAGCGATACTGCTGCGCATCGCGGTCCATCTCCTGTGGCGTCTCCTCCAGCGAAATATAAGCCAGGTCCCACGGCGCCTGCAATACCTGTCCCGCCTTGCGGCCTGCCTCTGCGGGCGTCAAACTTGCCGCGCCGTTCGCGCTTATCTCAACATCTGGCCGTGGGGTGGGAGGAATGCCCGCTATACTCAGGCCGCGAATATCGCTGGCCTTGAAGCTGCGGATCTCCTGCGTATTGTGCACCACAATCGACTGCAACCTGCGTGAGATCGTCTCGACCTGATCCTCGCCCTGTTCGGTCAGGGCCTTATCCACCACGGCGGCTATCTTTCTGGGTGTGAAGTGATCGAACATGCGTCCGACGATGCCGCTGATTACCAGGGCGATCATGCCGTAGAGGGCGTAAGTGCCGGTACGCGGATTAAAGTTGCCGAAAGAATGCATGAACAGCAGAGAGATCCCTATAATCGCGAAGCCGATATGCCAGTGGAGAGCGGAATTGAGCTGGCCGATGCCACGCCTGCGGGACCGTCGTTGCAATGTGAAACCCAGTGCGGCCAGAAGCAGGAAGGCCGTGCCGGCGAAGGCGTAGGCGAAACCGGCAATGCTATCAGGAGAAGCATCGCTGCTGGTGTGGCTGTACCAGATGTAGAAGCCGCCGGCCAGGGCAATAATCAGCACGACAACCAGAATGCTGAACAGCCGCGCGGGGCTGGTATTGAGGAAGAACAGGGGATAGCCCTTTTCGCCATCTTGCATGGTGACTATACCCCCCGCTCGGCGCGCCATAGGCGTACCTTGAGCCACATCATCATGGCGTCGCGGTGCAGGCCAACGGGGCACGGAGAGACGCAGGCCCCGCACTGGTAACATGCGCGAGCAAAGCGTGCCACTGGAGGCGAGATCGCGCCCGAGATCGTCTCGTGGTTGAGCACGTCGATAGTGATAGGCTCCGATAGAGCCGGGCAGGCCAGCAGGCATTCGTTACAGCCGATGCATGCCTGTATCTCCTGCATTACCTGTGGAGCTGTTTTATGTAGAAGGACCGGTTTGGGTTTTAACATTTTAAGCATATAGCTCTTCTTTTCTATGCTCAGGGTATTCGCGTCACTCTGGAAGACAGCCTTTCGACTCAGAGAGTGTCTGATTGCTGACACCTGCGCTGGCGAGCGCCACAGGCGCTCGCCATCTGTATGGTGTGGTATGGAAAAATGCGTGCAGCGCACTTTTCCATACCACACCATACATCGTTGCGCGGCTGCGCCGCGCGAGTGTTCGGCGAAAGGATCGAAAAGCAGACACGCCTGGAGAACTCGGTGCATACGGCATTTATGGCCGTTTGCTATATGACCAGAGGCTATGCGACGGGCGACGCGCCGGTATTTGCTCTGCCGGCGCATTGCCGGTCCTGGCGATTTCCTCCTCTCTCCCTTTGTTGCCAGATTCTGCATAGGCCCACAGGCCGCTGGTCTTCTTTCTTGTTGACCATCTGCCGGTAGGCTGCGGAACTGGCATCGCTTCGACAATCCTTGCCGGTTGGGCAATGGCGGGGAGATTACCCGTGAAGGGGCTGATCTCTTCCTCCGCGACGGGCAGGTTGGGTACGGCAGGAAGGTTGCCCGTGAAGGGGCTGATCTCTTCCTCCATACCGTTCACTACAGCCTGTTGAGCGGAACTGGCGACAGCGGTGGTCAGTTCCTGCGTCTTCACCTCCTGACGACGGCTGCCGGGCAGTGTGCCCGTAAACGGACTCATCTCTTCCTCATAAGGAACGCCCGGCTCAAGCTTGCGCGTGCGTGCCGCGCCCTCCGCTGCGCTCAGCGGGCCGGTGTCGCGCATACTTTCACCCTGCCGCGCCGCAGGAGCAGCCTCACCTGACTCAACGGGCGCGGGCGGCAGGAGCGGCACCTGTGAGAGCGGATCATCAGCGAGCGCGGCAATGGGCAGGTTTCTCGTTGTGAGCATACCGTGCGCCGCGCGTGAGCGCAGTTCGCTGAGATATTTGCGCGCGTCAAAGTGCCCTTTAAGCAGATCCTTGATGATGTCGCGCACCGAGTAGCCTTCATCGATGATACGTTTTACCGCCAGGCTATCGGGCTGCGCAGTGCCCAGCGAGAGGTAGCCGACCAGGCGATCATCGATCAGCGCCATACGACGATAGCCACCCTGGCTGGTATCGGTCAGGCTCGTCACGCGCTCACCTTTGAGCATCGGATCGCCGACGGTGAGCATATAGAGTTCGCCCAGGTGCGTCGCGTGCCACTGCACACCGAAGGGGCGGCTCGCCAGATCGCTGCGTCCGGCCAGCACTGCCCCGGCCACGCGCCCCTGCGAGACGGCGGCGTACCACTGTGCGCGAGGCTCATATCTGCCTGTCTGAGGATTTTTGAGCGCGGCT
>Ga0209810_1003602_pt1 | contig 16001 bp, 12 predicted proteins | sample Coa_R1_7_FD_187159 | JGI IMG/M metagenome (GOLD analysis project Ga0209810, IMG submission 187159) | Surface soil microbial communities from Centralia Pennsylvania, which are recovering from an underground coalmine fire - Coalmine... | ecosystem: Environmental > Terrestrial > Soil > Unclassified...
GGCAGAGGCCAGCGGCAGCCCGGACAGCCAGACGCCGAGGGTGTGGATGAGACCGGGCCCCTTCTCCAGCCAGCCGCCGAAGTTGTTGATGCCGGCGGCGGCGTTCGTCAACCAGGATTGGTTGAGGTAGGCAATGACGATACCGCCGAGGACCGCCCCGGGGATACTACCCATTCCACCCAGGATCACCATGACAAGGATGGTGATCGAGAAGTTGAAGAGGAACTCGGTGTAATCAACCGTCCCCAGGCGGCTGGCCTCGAGCAGTCCGCCGAATCCGGAGAAGGCCGCGCCCAGTGCAAAAGCGGTGAGACGCGTCCCGGTAATGTTGATCCCGGCATGGGCTGCCGCGATCTCATCCTCACGGATTGCCACCCAACTGCGGCCCAGACGGGAGGAGCGCAACCGGTAGATGATGATCACGCTGATGACGACGATGATCAGACCCAGGTAGTACCAGGGGCGGGGATCGTTGGTCTGAAAGGTCCAGTGGATGGGTCCCAGATTGATGTTGGGCGGGGAATCAATCCCTGTAATGTCGTTGACGCCGTTGGTGATGTTGGGCAGGCCAACGCTGTTGCCCGGGCCGAGATTCTCGATGACCTTCGGCACGATCTCTCCGAATCCCAGGGTCACGATCGCCAGATAATCGCCCCGCAGACGCAGGGTTGGTGCTCCGAAGAGAATGCCGCACAACGCCGCGGCCAGCGCTGCTATAGGAATGAGCAAGAAGAAGTTCACATGGACGCCGTTCGGGCCATAGGACAGGAGCAGGCTAGTGTGAGTCTGATTGCCGATCGCGAAATGGGTCGACGCCAGCAGGGCAGTCGTGTACGCGCCGATCGCGAAGAACGCGGCATAGCCTAGATCGAGCAAGCCGGCGAACCCGACGACAATATTCAGGCCAAGCGCCAGCAGGATGAACACCTCAGCGACCGTGGCGGTGTCAAGCCCGGTGCCGCTCGACGCGACCAGCGGGTACAGGAACGCCGCGATCACCACCACGACCGCCGCGATCCGGCGGAGGGCACGGGAATCTCGCCAGTGATCTATGCGCTCACGCCACGACGGCGTGACCATCACACCTTCTCCGTCGTGTTCGTCCCCAACAGTCCCGCAGGGCGGAAGACGAGGATCAGCACGAGGATGGCAAAGACGACGACATCGTACCACTCGGTCCCGGCGCCGGCACTAGCACCCGATCCCAGGTTATCGACCCACGAGATAACGACGCCGATCAGAATACCGCCCAGCATGGCCCCCCGAATGTTGCCGATGCCCCCCACGACGGCGGCGGTGAAGGCGAAGAGGCCGAGGGTGAAGCCGGTGTCATAGCCGACTTCGCTGATTTCAATCCCATAGATCACTGCCCCGGCGCCGGCGAGCGCTGAGCCGATGAGGAAGGTGAGCGAAATGATGCGATCCACGTTGATGCCCATCATGGCGGCCGCTTCCCGATCCTGAGCCACTGCGCGCATGGCCTTTCCCACGTTGGTGCGATTCACGAAGAGATCAAGACCGATCATCATCAGCACGGCAACCGCTATAACCAGAATCTGGACATTGGTGATAGTAGCCCCGCCGAGGAATGGATACTGCACCACGTTCAGAGTCGACGGAAAGCCGATCAGGCCACCGCCCTGCCATTGAAACAGCGCATTCTCAATGATCAGCGAGACACCGATCGCCGTGATGAGCGGGGCCAGTCTCGGAGCATTCCGTAGCGGGCGGTAAGCCAGGCGCTCGATCGCGACGCCGAGAATGCCACAGAGCAACGCCGACACGATCATCGCCACCCCAATGCCGATGAGCGATTGGAGAGGACTGATATTGATCGCGCTTTGATTGATGAGACGGTCGAGGACGGGAATGGCGACGAACACGCCGAAGGTGAAGACATCGCCGTGCGCAAAATTGATGAGCTCGATGATGCCGTAGACCATCGTGTAGCCCAGGGCGACGATCGCATACAAGGAGCCGAGGGCCAGACCCGCGATGAGTATCTCAACCACTCTCGTCTCTCGCTCTGGGGTCTTCGATACGGAGATGGGTCCGCGATTGGACCATTATAGAGAGCACGGAAAGACGAAGCGGGAGCCCCCGAAGGAGCTCCCGCTCACCGGCATCACGCTATGTCGGACTGATGCCCGATGGTGCCGTTAGCACCTTGAGCAAGATCCACTTGCCTCCCTTAACCGCGTTCATGGTCAGGATTCGGTTGCTCGTGTCGCCATTCTTGTCAAAGGTCGTCAAGCCGAGGGCTCCGTGGTACTTGATGCTGTGCACGTATTTGACGACCATCGTGCGCATGTGCGTGGCCGTGCCCGTCAGCTGGTGAGCCTTCGCCGCGTCGTAGATGGCAGTCAGGATGATGCCTGCCGCATCGAAAGACGGCGCATCGTAGGCCTGAATGCCCGGACTCGCGTAGAACGTCGGGAAGTACCTCTTGTAGAGCCTGATGAAGGCCTTCGACGCTTCGCTTGCCGGCTTTCCGACGCTCGTGGCGTAGTTGTTGAAGGCGCCCCGTGTGCCGGAAAGAGTGATCCAGTCCGGCGTGACGAGACCATCACCGCCCATGACCGGTTTCATGTAGCCGGCGTTCCGCAGGTCCTTCGGCAGGCCCGAGGAGGTCTGGGGGTTGCAGCCGCAGTACACCATGTCCGGATGCGCGCCGGCTGCCTTGGCGGCGATCGCCTGCGAGGTCTGCGCTTCCGCCGCCGTACTCGACGAATCAATGTGACCCACGCCAACCTGCTTCATGCCGATCTTCTTCGCGTAGGCGCCAAAGGTTGTCGCCAGACCGGCACCATAGGTGGTCTTATCGTCGACCAGGTAGAAGGTCTTGGCGTGCAGGGTGCCCTTGGCATAGGCCGCTCCGGTCGGGCCCTGCAGCGCGTCCGTGGTCACGGTGCGGTAGTACGTCACCCACGGAATCGCACCGCTGTAGGTCGCCGGCTCCTGTGAGGCTCGGCCCCCTGCGCCCTGGTACGGCCGAACACTCGTCAGCTCCGGATTGGTGTTGGCGGGACTGATCTCGACCATATGGCCCCGATTCAGGACCGGCTCGCCGGCGAGGGCGGCACCCGAGTTGAGCGGGCCAACGTAGCCCATGGCGTGGTTGGCTGCCAGGCAGCGCAGGGCGTTGGCGTGCTCGACGTTGGGGTCGTAGTTGCTGCCGTCGGCCTTGGCATCATCCATGGTGATGGTCGGCCCAATCTTGACTCCGACCTTGAGCAGCTTTGACCGGTACTGGGCAATGGCCAGGGCCACACCATTGCGGATGCCCTGGGACTGAGTCTTGGTTCCGGGCACGCCATAGGGCGTCGACGTGCACAACTGAACCGTGATCGTCTTGGTGTGGCTCTTCGCCGCGAAGACGTTACCCGCCAAGATGCCGGACAGCAACATCGGCACAGCGGCGGCAAGATATGCGAGTCTCTTCATTCACCCCTCCTAACCAGGTGGTTTTCCTCTGAAGCCTGGGCTAATGATACATGGCTATCCCTCTCACCCCGGGATAGCCATCCACTGTCCTAAACGAACATGTGCCAGAAAACATAACGAGGGCTGATGGCGCCTCCCCCCTTCCGAACCTCCCGCCCCTCGCCTCCGCGCGGGGCCGAACACGAGGTGGCTAGGGTCCCGGCCCTAGGCCGAATTAGGCTCTCTTCCATCCCAAATATCGGGTCGACTCCCTATAGGAATCCCGCTATTCGAGGGAAACAATCGAAATAGGGCCGACCTGTTCGGCCCGCTGTAGGAAGTCCGCCGGTGAAAAGACTCACCGGGCGATCGATGGGAAGGGAGTGCAGGAACCATGTCCCGCCTCATACACGCGCGTCGTGCTTTTGTTGCCTTTGTCGTGGTCTCGGTGCTGGGGATCATCATGGCGCCGCTGGCGCGGGCCGACTCGGTCCTCCAGCTCATCCCAGGCACCGCTGTCCTGTACACCAACACGAGCGGTGGCGGAGGCAACGGTGGCAATACGAGCTCGACATCCAACGCGACAAATATATTCGCGCCGGCGAGCTACGTGGACTATCACCAGACGGGCGGTGAACCTACCACTGTTGTGGATCGCTATCCCTTCAGCACCTCATTCCAGTGCCAGGTGGCATCCGGAGTCAGCGATACGGAGACCGCATGCAACAACGAGTTGGCGAAGTGCTCCTCAGCCCAACTGGCTAGTGACTCCTGCTACCTCGATCCGGTATACGTCTCGAATCCCCTGGGACTTGGAGAGTACAGCCAGTTCTATACCTCGTACGATGGTGGCCAAACCTTCCGGGTACCTCCGCACAATCCGTACTTCTACAGTCAGCCTTCGCAGACGGGAGGTGGCGGAGGAGACTCCCACCAGGCGGTGGGACAGATCACGCACAGTATCTTTTTCGTGGACCTGTCCGGTGCCTGCGTCACCATGAACATCTCGCGCGATCTAGGTCAAACCTGGTTATCGAACAACCTGGGATGCGGGTCGAACCCGGGAGTGATTGACGACCGGCAGTGGGTGGCAACTGACGAGACTGCCCCCGACGGCCAAGATGTCTATATGAATTTCAACAATGACTCCGGCTGCCTGGCTACTCCGGCCCCTGGCTGCAGCATAGTGTTCGTGAAGAGCACAGATGACGGTGGTGCAGATCTCCCGACCGACTTTGCTGCCTCGTCGTGCAACGCCTTCACAATGTCGCCCTCCCTCAGCTCAGCTGGTGACAGCGAGCCGACAGCCTGCCCCGATCCCAGCGATCCGAACTTCTACATCGCAGGTCCGATCGTGGTTGATACGTCGTCGAGCTCGCAGTATCGCCATAACCTTTACATTCCGTTTGAACGCGAGTACAGTTCGACCAGTTCACTGCCCAGCGGCCTTACGTGCCCGACCAGCACGCAGAGCGGTGCTCCGATCTTCGTGATGTACCTCGCGATCTCCACGGATGAGGGGAACCAATGGATCCGCAAGCCGGCGGTCTGTGTCGGCCAACACGATCCGGCCAACATTTTCCCTCAGATGACGATCGACACCGCTGGAAATCTGTACTACACGTGGTCACAGACGCAGACCGTGAACACCAACCAGCCGGATGCCGAGGGCGAGACGGACGTCTACTACACCTACTCGACCGACGGTGGCGCGACCTGGCAGACACCGATCGACCTCACCAAGGAGACCGGCGACTCGGCCGTCTTCCCCTGGATGGTAGCGGGAAGCCCCGGACAGGTAGATCTCGTGATGTACAAGTCCAATACCGGGTTGAATCCGAATGTTGCCTTTACGAGCCCGAGTGGGCAGCCGGATGATAGTTGCAGCGCCCCCAGCGCGTCATGCATTCCCAACACGAGTGTCTGGAACACGTACTTCGGGCAATCGCAGAATGCGCTCAACAGCGGCGCCAACTTCAAGGTCGTGCAGATCTCCGATCACCCCATCCACATAGGTGGTGTTTGCACCGGAGGGACCTCCTGCGGAACCGGTCAGTATCAGAATCGCGATCTACTTGACTTCCTGACCATAGACGTGGATCACACGGGTGCTGCCTACACCACCTGGGCGGATGACAATAACGCGAACCAGGAAACCAGGCAGTTCTTCTCACGCCAGTTGTCTGGTAACAGCATCTTCCAGGGCCAGACCATCGCCGCGATGAACTCTTACCCCATCACCGACCACGCGGTCAGCGACCCGAACAACGTGGTCACAGACGCGACCGGTCTACCGGATCCAACTTGCAAAGCTGGATCCGGCATGGATGTCCTCGGCACCAGTGAGAAGCAGACAAACGGCATCCTGACCGTTACCCTGACACTGGATGGTCCACCCACCGCTCTCAACGCAGCTACTTGCTCGCGGGAGGGCGCGAACGGCGGGCTCTGGGGGGCCGAGTTCTGGTCATCCTCCGCACCCAGTTCAGCGGGAGCACCCGGCAACGGCAACTTCTACATTGCCTACCGCGACAATGAAGCTTCGGGTGGACCAGGTGTGGAGGCAGGGCAGGTGACCAGTGTGTCTCCCGTGCTCAACCACTACGAATTCTCTCCGCAGGAGGCCGGCACACTGGGCGGAACCTGTCTCACCTCTCCGGGCGTAGTAAATCCCACCGCACCGGCACCGTGCACTATCGTGCTGACGGCACCACTGTCGGGACTCGGCATCAAGCCAGGCGCCGGCCTGTACTCGATCAGCGGTTTCTCGGTGTACTACCTTGGCTCCGAGAGTACCGTTCCGGGAACCAATCTCGGCCTCGGCAACACCAACCTCGCGTCGATCGACACACCGTTCGACGACAACGGTACCGGGACAACCGGCTAATCATCACGCACGCGCGAACGGGGGCCGTGTCAGCGGCCCCCGTTCTTTGTGTTCTTAGCTCATCGTATGCCCATGGAAGTACGCCCGAATGCCCTCCGCGTAGCCGCGGGCGATGGCGGCGATCGTGCCGGAGCGCTTCAGCGCCGTCGCATCGGACGTGCTGGTTAGATAGAGCGACTCGATGAGCGCGCCGGGCATGGCGCTGCCGGTGATCCGTTTCGGCCAGGAAGGACCGAGCACGAAGAACCAGGGATAGTTGGGGAAGCGCTGTGGCACCTTATCCGCCACATCGGTCTGGACACCCGCATCCGGGGAGCTATACCCGGAATGCGTGAGCGAGGCGGCGAGGGCTGCCGTGATCGTCGCGGCGAGACGTTTGCTCTGACGCCAGAAAGGACGTGCCGGGCAGTAATACCCGTGCGTGCCATGGATGAAGGGCGCGCCCTCGGCCGCATCGAAGTGGATCGACACGAAGATGTCGGCGTGGTGTCGGTTGGCGAAGAGAGTGCGCGCGTTGTAATCGTCCAGCTGATCGATGGTGCCGTCGTGGTTCAGATCGCGCGGTGGCCAGTTAACCGCCTGATCACGGGTGCGGGTGAGATTGACCGCATACCCCATGGCCCGGAGATCACGTGCGGCCCGCTTCGCCACCTGAAGGGTCAGGACTTTCTCCTCGAGGCCATTGTCGATGGCCCCGGTGTACGACATGTCCGGACCGTAGCCACCGTGCCCTGGGTCGAGGACGACGATCAGCCGGTGGTGAGTTTGCGCGGAGGCCGGGCCGGGGAGAAAGAGAAGAAGCAGTGCCGCCAGCAGGGCGAGATATCGCATCGGGCTATGGTAGCACCGGGAAAGAGAGGGCGGGACGGGATTTCTCCCGTCCCGCCGGCAATTATCCCTGGGCTTGCGCCGGCTCGCGCTGCTCGGCCTCGAGCAGCCAACCCGCCAAAACGTGCAGTAGCGGAATCGCCATCTCCGGATGGGCGCGCAGCTCGGCGTTGAATTGCATCTTATCGAGCAGAACGCAGGTCGTGGGCTCCATGGCGGTAATGGTCGCGGTACGCGGCCGGTCCTCCAGGAGGGACAGCTCGCCGAATGATTGCCCCGGACCCATGGTGCGGAGCTCCCGCTCGCCGTTGGCTGTCTGCTGCGTCACCTTGACCGTGCCGGATTCGATGAAGTACAGGCCGAGTCCCGGCTGTCCCTCGCGCACGATGGCCGTGCCGGCCGGGTAGTTGCGCGTGGTGGTCCACCGCGCCAACGACTTCACCTGCTTGGGCTGGAGACCGCGAAAGAGGGGGATGCGCTGCAAAGTCTCTTCGGCATTCACCGTGTGTTCCTCCCGTCGATCGAGCCGGATGTCTCTGACTATGGTGCCATTGTGTCGCTTTGCGCGCTCCGACGCAATGCGCTGCCGAATCAGTGCGCCGAGCGAGTGTCTCTCGCATTCCCGGAGCCAATGGTCTGACCATTTCCCGCTTGGGAACGCAGTGCTTCTTCGGCCTCTTCGACATCCTTGCGGGCCCCCAGCTTGCGGAAAATTACCAGCGATTGCTCGAGCATCTCGCGGGCACCGTCCCGGTCGCCGCTCTGGCCGGTGATGATGCCGAGTTCGTAGAGGGCACAGGCCTCAACGTACGGAGACGGTAATGCACGGGCAAGATCGAGAACGTCCCTAAATAACAGCTCTGCTTCACCCAGGCGTCCCTGGCGTGCCTTGACCAGCCCCTGCACCATAAGTGTGTCCGGCAACGAGAGCTCGTCCCCGGAGCGTGCTCGCTCGGCCGCTCTCTCCGCCAGCTCCGCCGCCTGATCGAGGTTTCCCGTGTCCAACAGGGCGTGTGCCAGGCTCTCAAGGATCTGGACATCGACGCCCTCCTGATCTGCCAGGGGAGCTAATCTCTCCACTGCCTCCTGAGGATGTCCCTCGAGGATGTCGAGCAGGCTGAGGGCGGCCAATGCCTGCTCGTGCGCTTGCCGGTTGCCCGTCTCCTCCGCCAAACGCAGGGACTCGGAGAGCGACGAACGCGCCTTCTCCCAATCCCCCTGTCGGAGTGCGAGCGAGCCCTGCAGCTTGATGGGGAATGATGCGTTTGAGGTCATATTCGAGCGGGCGAGTTCCGCGGCGCGGTCGATATAGCTGCGCGCCTCGATCCACTCACCGCCATTCATAAGAACCGTTCCGAGGTTGGCCAGGGTGAAGGCGAGCTGATCGGGATTGCCGACCTGCTCGGCGAGCTCCACCGCACGGTGGAAGCAGCGCGTGGCAGTCGTCCCGTCGCCCATGAGATCGGCGGCGCACCCGATGTTTTGAATCATCCGCTGCAGGAGCGGGAGGTTCTCACCGGCCTCGACGACCGGGAGGATCTCTTCGAGTATCCGTTTGCCCTCTCCCGGTTGATCCAACATGATCAACGCCGTTCCTTGCCGCTCGCGAGCCTCGGCCAGTGTTGCCGGATCATCCGCCGCGATCTCGCTCGCCCGCTCCGCGACCGCCACCACATCGTTGTATCTCCCCGATAGGAAGAAAAGATGGGCAAGGGCAATGTAGAGCGCTCCGAGTGCATCGGACGGAGCCCTGGCGCCCAGTTCATCGATCATCGACTGGACCCGAGCGATCCCCGCTTCCGGATCGCCCTGCCAGCGGTATAAACGTCCGATCGCGGCCGTGACCCGTCCGGTTGCCGCCAGATCGCCGATCCGGCGATACGTCCTGGCCGCTGTGTCCAGGCATCGCATGGCCTCGTCGTATCGCGCCGTGCCGGACAGCACCCGTCCCAACTTCTCTCCGGTCTCCGCCTCGGCCCGCTCATTGCCGATGTCCTGGGCCAGAGCCAGGGCTTCGCGATAGTGGCGCTCGGCCTCGGCGTGGGCAAAGACGGCTTCCGCGCGCTCTCCTGCGTCGAGACTGTAGCGTAGCGCCTTCTCCGGTTCGTCGGCTTCGAGGAAGTGACGGGCCAGTTCCACTGTCCGTTCCGCTCGTTTCCGTTCCGGCAGCTGCTCGAGCGCCTCGCCGGCTGCCCGATGCAAACGCCGCCGCTTCCGTGCCGAGAGTTCGGCGTACAGCGCCTGGTGAGTCAGGGCATGGTTGAAGGCGTACCTGTCCCGGCCTGACTCACGCACTAACCCCGCCTCAATCGCCTCTTCCAGCCCGGCTTCGATCGCCGATTCGCCGCGCCCGCTCATGGTCTCGAGATCGTCGAAGGTGAAGCTCTGTCCCAACACACTGGCCTCGCCGAGGATCTCCTGGGTCGTGTCGTCCAGACGCGCCACGCGCTCGTCGAGCGCAGACCTGATGCTTTCCGGGACCTCGAGCTCCGCGACCTCTTTACGCTCCCAGATCCCGTCGTGTTGAAAGACGTCCCCGCGGTCGATCAGGGTCTGGAGGACTTCCCGCGTGAAAAAGGGGTTCCCCTCCGTGTGACGGTGCACGAGAGACGCGAAATCGTCCGAGATTCCCGCCTCGCCAAAGCTCGCCGCGATGAGGGCAGCGGTTCCCGCCTGATCCAGACGGCGCACGTCGATCCGCTCCACCAGTCCGTCGCGATGAAGGCCGCGGAGGGTTCCTTCCAGGGGATGGCGGCGCCGCACCTCGACATCCCGATACGTGCCCAGAGTTAGGATCGGCGCGTGACGGGTGTGACGGGCGAGATGGCCGAGCAGGTCGAGGCTCGCCTGATCGGCCCAGTGGAGGTCGTCGAGCAGGATGGCCACCGGAACGGAGGCGGCCAGCGCCGTGAGGAAGCCGGTGACCGCGCGAAACAGCCGCTGCTGATCGTCGGTTCCTCCCGTCGCACCGGCCGGCCTCCCGCCAATTTCGTCCGGCAATAGTTGACCCAGCCAGGGAAACAGTGTCGCGGCATCACGGCGGAGTGCGGCCGGGGCAACGGCAAACAGCGCGGCGAGCGCGTCGATGAACGGGAAGTAGGGAACAGCTTGTTGCGGCTCGTAGCAGCGTCCCGCCGCAATCAGAAATCCCCGATTGTGCAGACCGACGGTCGCCTCCTGGGCAAGGCGGGTCTTGCCCGCACCCGGCTCACCGGCCAGCAGAACCAGGCGTCCCTCCTGCGTGGCGGCATCGACCGATTGCAGAACACGCGTGAGCTCATCCTCCCGCCCGACCAGCTTGTCGGAAGGAATCGAGCCCAGAAAGCCGCCGACCGGTAGAATCTGGCGCGGAACCGGGGTCTCCAATGCCACAGACTCCCGTGCGGACTCCGTGCGATGCTCCGATTCTTGCCGGCTCCGCTCGAGCACCGCCTCAATGTCGCGGATGAGGCGGTGCACGTCGTCATGCCAGCGGTCGTCACGTAGATTGAACATCTGCCAGCGCGTCAGCGGCTGCAACGCGCGCGGGAGGTCGTCCTTCGGCGGGGGCGGCGCATCATCCACCAGGACGGGGAAGATGGGGATGCCGCGCTGCAGAGCAGCCACGATCTCCCGGCGCACCCAATCCCGCGCATCGTCCAGCCGCCGCTTCCCGTCCCGACCGGTGACGGTGAGCCACATGCTCCCGATCAGGACAAGCACGATGTCGCAGGACCCGACTTGCTCCTCCAGACTGGTGTCCCACGTATAGCCGCCGTGCAAGCTATCGACATCACGAAATACCTGCTCGTCTCCAAAGTGGCTGATCAAGCTGTCACGCAGCCGTCCTGCCACATGCCGTGTATCGTCCCGCCGATAGCTGATAAAAAGCGACGCCAAAATCCCCTCCCCGCCAACGAAGCATCGCGGTGCATGTAGTGTATGCCCTGGACCGGAACACGACAAGGACTATATGACGTCAGGGGCTATGATCTCCGCCCGCAAGAGAGGGCCCTTGACGCCCGGCCGGGCACGCCTCTTGCAGCGAATGAGGGTGAAGGAGGTCGACTGACTATGAACCAAACGGAAACCCGCACGAATCTTCCCGTCAGCAACTTCGTGTATGACGTCGTCACGATCCTGCACGAAAAGCTGCAGGGACTTGAGGCACTTGAGAGGTACACGCAGGACGCGCAGCAGGGCGGCCACAACGCCTTCGTGCAGCTGGCGCAGAAGATCCGCCAGCAGGATACCGAAGTCGTGCAGGAGCTGCAGAAGATCCTGGCGCGCAATATCAACCAGAGCTAACGCGGGACGCGCCCTGACTCACCGGCCACGGTGAGAGTAAGAGTACGCGTACGGCCTCCCTCCAGGGAGGCCGTACGCATGCCGATGCTGTATAATTTGTCCTGATACTAGAAACTGTTGGTCCGCCCGCTGACAGCGGCGGGCTTTTTTTGTGCCCAGGGAGGGCACCATTATGACACAGACGCCCCATAAGGAGGGAACCTTCGGAACATTATCCGTTGGCGCTCCTCTCGCCCGTTCACTTCGAGAGATGCAGTACAGCCAGCCGACCCTCATTCAGGAGCGCGTCATCCCGCCACTACGTGCGGGCAGGGATGTCCTTGCTCAGGCGCAGACCGGGTCCGGCAAGACCGCGGGCTTCGGTATCCCCATTAGTGAGCGTGTTGACCCGCGCCGTCATGGCGTGCAGGCACTGGTCCTCGTTCCCACGCGCGAGCTCTGCATCCAGGTCGCCGACGAGTTGGGTCGCCTCGGCAAAGGCTCCGCCATCCGCGTCCTTCCTATCTATGGTGGCGTCGGGTTCGGGAAGCAGATCGGGGGACTACGCGCCGGTGCCCAGGTGGTCGTCGGCACGCCCGGGCGGGTCGAGGATCTTATGCAGCGCGGCGACCTTCGACTGAGTGACGTTCGCATCGTGATCCTCGACGAGGCGGATCGGATGCTGGATATCGGCTTCCGTCCCGCCATCGAGCGCATCCTCCGGGCGACTCCTGCCGGCCGACAGACCGGGCTGTTCTCCGCGACGCTTCCTCTCCCGGTCCGCGAGCTGGCGCAGCGACACCTGCGCGAGCCGGTAACCGTCGAGGTGCATCCGGAGCGTGCCACGGTGGACGAGATCGAGCAGCGCTTTGAGCGCGTCGAGGAGGTGGACAAGCTGGAGGCGCTGCGCGCCTACCTCGACAACCCCGCCACCTACCTCGCCCTCGTATTCCGCCGCACCACCTACCGCGCCGACAAGCTGACGCGCGACCTTACCCGCCGTGGCTATCGGGTGGGCGCCCTGCACGGGCGCCGCTCACAGAATCAGCGGCAGCGCGTGCTGGCCGACCTCAAAGCCGGCAAGCTACAGGCGCTGATCGCCACCGACATAGCCGCCCGGGGTCTCGATATCGCCGGTCTCACGCACGTTTTCAATTACGACATGCCGGACACATCGGAGACGTATGTCCACCGTATTGGTCGGACCGGCCGCGCCGGAGAGACGGGGACCGCCGTCACCTTCGTCACGGCGGATGACGAGGACGATGTCCGGAACATCGAGCGCTACCTGGCCGGGAAGCGTGACAAAACCGCGACCCCGACAGGTGGAGGGCCGGCTCGAGGCCGCCGAACGGGACCAGGGACGCCTCGGCCGGCGAATCCCAGGGGGAGCCGGCGTGGGCGATCGCCGGAGCGGCGCCGGGAGCGGACTTCCCAGCCGCGCTAGCTATCCGCCTTGCGGTACACTTTCTCCCCGGCCTCGATCGGCACCCGTAGCCAGTTTTCAATCGGCGGCAGGGGGCAGCTGTACGCCTCGTTGTACGCGCAGTACGGGTTGTAGAGGTAGTTGAGGTCGGCGTCGACCTGGTCGTCGCCGACCATCTCGGGCTCGACGTAGCGGCCCGCCCCGTAGGTCTCCTTTCCGGATGTCGCGTCGCGCAGGGGCAGGAAGAGGGAGCCGTCCGAGCCCTGGTAGATCATCAGCTCGGCCGGTGTCCCGTCCACCTCGAACCGGATCTTGCCGACCCGCCGGTACTCCCGCCGGCTGCCCGTGCTTGTCTCCATGGTGATGGGCTCTGCCGGCACATCGCGATCGAGCGGCAGCTGCAGATGAAGATCCGGGTTGTAGGGATAGTAGGAGAGACCCGGGAAGTTCTCCCGCTCCTCTGAGGGAAGGGGCGACTGCTCGTCCTCCTTCATGAAGGCGTCCTTGGCGGCCCGGAACTGTGTCAGCTCCTGCGTCTCGTCGTGACCGTGATGGTCGGGCATGGTTCCCTCCGTGCTCAGAACTCGTCCCCTGAGCGGCGTCGCCGCCGCGGCGCCGGTTCCTCGGCGCCGGCCGCTCCCGCGCTGATGCTCAGCGTCAGCTTGAGACGGACGTCACCCAGATCGCGCTCTTCTCCCACCTTGATTGAGGTGATGATTTCCCGGTCCGCGTTCTCCAGCTCGGCGCTGACCTCATCGGCCAGCTGCATGATCCAGAGCTTGATCTCCTCCGATGCATCGCCGGGAATCGGAGTCACGGATGACAGGGATACGGGCATGGTCTCCTCCAGATATGAGTGCTGCCCGTCACCCTACCATGAGCACGCTCACACGGCGTGCAACGCCAGACCGAGTCCGGCTCCCACCACGGTTCCAATGGTGACCACGATAAGGAACTGGAGGGCGGACCGCTGGGGACTGCGCAGCGTGTAACGCGATTTGAGGGCGCCGAAGACGAGCGCAGTGAGGGCGGTCAGCACATACGACCACACCGGGTGATAGGGACCGGCAGCAGGTAGGGAAGCACGGGAATGATGCCGCCCGCTACGAAGGCGAGGCCGACCAGCAGACCGTCGGTGATCGGGTGCCGGTGATTCTCCTCCACCATGCCGTGCTCATCACGCATCATTGCCTGCAGCCAGCGCTCCTCGTCGGCCGTCAGATGGTCCACGATGCCGTCCAGCATGCCGCCGCGGAATCCCTTGCGCCGATACAGGTCGCGTAGCTCGGCACGCTCCTCGTCCGGCTCGTTCCGAATCTCGTGACGCTCCATAGCGATGCGGTAGTCGCGGATATCGGACGCGGTCTCGGCGGAGAGGTAGGCGCCCAGGGCCATGGAGAGGCCGCCGGCAATGACCTCGCCCAGCGCCACGAGGACCACGCGTCCCGCCGCCACGCCGTTGACCACCATGATGAAGACGAGCGTGGTCACCAGGCCGTCGTTGAGGCCGAAGACGATATCGCGCAGCCACTCCCCACGGTGAGGATGCTGTTCCTCGGCCGTGAGAGGGGATGTGTCATGCCGGTTCATCATGCGAGGACGTCGCTTCTTCGTGCAGCAAGGATTCGGCCATCGTCGGGCGACAATGGGTGGTGAACCCCATTGAAACAATTCTCCGGGACTTTCCGCTGATCGTTCTGGATGGTGCTCTCGCCACCGAGCTGGAGCGCCGCGGCTGCGACCTGAACGATCCTCTCTGGTCGGCCCGGGTGCTGATCGACGCGCCCGACCTCATCCGGCAGGTCCATGCCGATTACTTCCGTGCTGGGGCCGATGTCGCGACCACGGCGACCTATCAAGCGACATTTCCCGGCTTCGCTGCCCGGGGCCTCCGGGAAGATGAGGCGGCGGACCTCCTGCGGCGCGCGGTGCGTGTAGCTCAGGAGGCGCGCAACGAGTTCTGGGCCGATCCCGCCCACCGTTCCGGCCGTCCGCGCCCGTTGGTGGCGGCGTCCGTCGGTCCCTACGGCGCCTACCTTGCCAACGGCGCCGAGTACACCGGCGACTACGACCTGAGCGAAGAGGATCTCATCGCCTTCCACCGGCCTCGCCTGGCCCTGCTGGCCGGGAGCGGCGCCGATCTCATCGCCGCCGAGACCATCCCCTCGCGACGCGAGGCCCGCGCCCTGGCCCGTCTCCTCGAGGAATATGGCGTTCCGGGCTGGATCAGCCTGAGCGGGCGCGACGGGGCACAGACAGCGCATGGGGAGCCGATTGGTGAGGTGGCGGCCGAGCTGAATCAGTATCGGCAGGTCGCGGCGATCGGCGTCAACTGCACGGCGCCGCGCTACATCGCCGAGCTTGTCAGGGCGCTCCGTGCCGCCACCGATAAGCCCATCCTGGCCTACCCCAACTCCGGTGAAGGCTATGATGCGAAACGCAACGCCTGGATCGGCAGGGGAACGGCCGATCTTGCCGGTCCCGCTGCCGCCTGGCACGCCGCCGGCGCCCAGGGTATCGGCGGCTGCTGCCGCACGACACCCGGTCAGATCGAGGAACTCGCGGCATGGGCCCGATCGACGGAGATGAGCCGGTCGTAGGGACGGCGGCCGCGGTAGGCCGTGGGGGACGGAGGCCGTGGTAGGCCGTACAGGTAGCGGTCGCGGTAGTTGGCCGTACGGGTAGCGGCTGCGGTAGTTGGCCGTAGGGGCGGCCGCGGTGATTGGCCAGGTGGGGCCACCGCGGTGGCGGCCGGTGGGGCCTCCGCCGCAGCGGTTGGCGGTGGGTACACCGCCGCAGAGGTTGGACGCAGGGGCGGTTGCGGTGGTTAACCGGTGGGGCTACCGCCGCGGCGGTTGGCCGTACGGGTCACCGCCGCAGCGGTTGGACGTAGGGGCTGCCCCGAGTGGCAGCCCGCCCTGGCGCTGGATATCGAGAGATTGCGAATCCAAGGCGGGACGGCTCGGGCCGTCCCCTACGGCACCGATCGCTCCGGCGAATGTCTACCGCGCCGTTGCCGGCGAGAACCGCTCGGAGAGACCCGGGAGCGGCTGCATGGCTTTGCGGCCGCCACGCTTCAATTCGTAGAGCTGTGGCTGACCGCTCAGCCAGCGGAAGTGGTCCCACAGCTCGCCGGCCGCATCGCCGGTCAGCAGCTCCCCGATCACCGGA
>Ga0209810_1003603_pt1 | contig 16000 bp, 13 predicted proteins | sample Coa_R1_7_FD_187159 | JGI IMG/M metagenome (GOLD analysis project Ga0209810, IMG submission 187159) | Surface soil microbial communities from Centralia Pennsylvania, which are recovering from an underground coalmine fire - Coalmine... | ecosystem: Environmental > Terrestrial > Soil > Unclassified...
TCGATGGACGATGCTGGTACGACCTGGGAGAACGCCGGTATCTACGTGGAGGAGAATGTTATCCGCCAGATTGGGCCGACGGAGCAACTACCGTCACAGGCCGATCGTGTGATTGATGCGCGAGATATGATTATCCTGCCTGGCCTGGTGAATACGCATCACCACTTTTACCAGACGCTCACGCGGAACCTGCCGCAAGCGCAGGATGCCAACCTGTTCCACTGGCTGCGCACCCATTACCCCATCTGGGCTGGTCTGACGCCTGAAGCGATCTCCGTCAGCACCAGAACGGCCATTGCCGAGTTGATGCTTTCCGGCTGTACGACTTCCAGCGATCACTGCTATATCTGGCCCAACGGCTCTCGCCTCGACGATCAGATTGAGGCTGCTACAGAGATGGGCTTCCGTTTCCATGCCGCTCGCGGTTCCATGTCGGTTGGCGAGTCGCAGGGTGGGTTGCCGCCTGATAGTGTGGTTGAGGATGAGGAAGCCATCCTGCGCGATTCGCAGCGCGTCATTGAGCAATATCATGATGCCAGCCGCTACGCCATGCTGCGTATCGTGCTGGCCCCCTGCTCACCCTTTTCGGTCTCGCCTGAGTTGATGCGCCAGAGCGCGGAGATGGCGCGTGCCTGTGGCGTGCATCTGCATACCCACCTGGCGGAAACGCTCGATGAGGCTCAATACTGCGCCGAAACGTTTGGTCGCTCTCCGGTAGAACTGGCCGAGGATCTGGGTTGGATGGGCGCGGATGTGTGGCACGCGCACATGGTCCACCCTGCCCCGGACGAGGTTCTGCGCCTGGGGCAGACACAGACCGGTGTTGCGCACTGCCCTACTTCCAACATGCGCCTCGCCTCCGGCATTGCCCCGTTGCTCCCACTGCGGCAGGCGGGTGCGCGGGTTGGCCTCGGCGTGGATGGCTCGGCTTCCAACGATAGCTCGCACATGCTTGCCGAGGCCCGCCAGGCGCTGTTGCTGCATCGCGTCACGGGCAACCCGGCGGCGTTGAGCGCAAGGGAAGCTCTCTGGCTGGCAACGCGAGGAGGCGCGTCCGTCCTGGGTCGTGACGATATCGGCTATCTTGCCCCCGGCATGGCTGCCGACTTCATCGGCTATCGTCTCGATACGCTGGAACTCGCCGGCGGCGCGCCACATGATCCTCTGGCCTCGCTTGTCTTCTGTCATCCACCGCGTGTCGACCTGAGCGTCATCAATGGCCGCGTGCGCGTGCAGGATCAGACCCTGCTCGATGTCGATCTGGCCGCCCTGGTCAGTCGTCACAATGCTATTGCCCGCGCCCTTGTGAGGGGAGAACTGCGCTAGCGTGGTCAGCGAGAACATGCCTTTCTGAGAATCTCAGCTTCAGTTCAGATTTCTCTCAGTATCGCCTCACACAATGGTGCTATACTGGCGTCAAACATTGCGAGAGGGAAAAGGGGCCGACGGAGACGCGATTGATTGTTGCTCCCGGCTCTGTTAATAGAGGGATACAAAAGATCATGAAGGCACATGTTCTTGTGGTTGATGATGACCCACGTATCACGGAGTTATTGCGCCGTATCCTGGCGTATGAAGGGTATAGCGTGGCGATAGCGGTGAGCGGGAGTGAGGCGCTGACACGCACGCTCGAACGCCTACCTGATGTCATCATACTCGATATTATGTTACCGGGGTTGGATGGGCTGGAAGTGGTGAAGCGACTGCGGGCGGCTGGCGATAACGTTCCTGTCCTCATGCTCACCGCCCGTGACGCCATAGCCGATCGGGTGGTGGGCCTGGAGACGGGCGCTGATGACTACCTGGTGAAGCCATTCGCGCCGGAAGAGTTGCTGGCGCGGGTCAAGGCCCTGCTCCGGCGTAGTCAGGAGGAACGCCAGGAGGTACTGCGCTATGCCGATGTCGAACTGGATACCGGCACGCGCGTGGCCCATAGGGGCGCGCGTGAGATTGCGCTATCGCCGACCGAATATGAATTGCTTGCCCTCTTCTTGCGCCGCCCGCGCCAGGTACTCACCCGCGAAGTGATCCTTGATCGCGTCTGGGGGCTGGACTTCGAAGGCTCTTCCAATGTGATGGAAGTCTACGTTGGATATCTGCGTGCCAAGTTAGAGGCCGGAGGGGAACCGCGCCTGATACACACAGTGCGTGGTATTGGCTATGTCTTCAGATAAATTCCGTAAAATCAGTGGTATATTGCCCGTTCAGCGACAGCCGCGTTCCCTGCGGCTCCGTTTGATGCTCTGGTATGGCGCGCTGCTGGCGGTCGCGCTTGGCTTCTTCGGTCTGCTGGTGCTGACGCTGGCGACTGATGCGCTCAATCAGAGTATCATGAGCGCCATCAGTGCAGAAGCCAGGATTGCCTCGCTGGATGTGAAACGTGAGTTGCTGCCGAATCCGCCTTACTGGCCGGGCAAGCTGTCATTGAATACCGTCGATACCTACCGCGAACCGGGCATCGCCATTGAGGTTGAGGATGTGCAGGGCCATGAACATTATCGCACTGTTGCCAGTCAAGATATTCCCTTGAGTGGCGACACAAAACGTGCCGTTACCAGCGGCCAGGCCCCGGTCTGGTATAAAGCCACGATCGACAGCGAGCGGGTACAGGTAGAGGTTTTGCCGGTCTATGCGCCGGATACCAGCACGAGCGGAAACGCCGGGAATGCGCTGGATAGCAGAGATACTCCTACCTCTTCTGATTCCGCTGCGGTAATTGGCTTCTTACTGGTCGCGAAATCGCTTAGCGATGTCAATTCGACATTGCTTTTACTGCAATCGCTGCTCCTGTTTGCGGGACTGGCGACGCTTGGCGGAACGCTGGTCGCGAGCTGGCTAATTGCTTCACGAGTATTGAGGCCGCTTGCCGGGATCGTGACAACGGCTCGCGCTATCGTTGCCTCGACGGCACGGGGAACGCGCCTGGGTAATCTTAATCAGCGTGTACCGCGACCGTCCGGGCGTGATGAACTGGCCCTGGTCGTTGATACGTTCAATGAGATGCTGGCTTCGCTGGAAAGCGCGACGATCGCCCAGCGCCGCTTTGTCGCCGATGCTTCGCACGAGTTGCGCGCTCCGCTGACGACCATCCAGGGTAACCTGGCTTTTCTGCAGCGTCATTATGATGAACTGCCGCCTGAGGAACGCCGCACCATGCTTGCTGACGCGCATGAAGAGACGCTGCGCCTGGCGAAGCTGGTAGAAGAATTGTTGCTACTGGCCCGCGCTGATGCCAGCACGAACACGCTCGCGGAGGCGCAGGAGGCGCAGCTGGCAGAAACTCAGCAGGAGGAACAGTTGATTGAACTGGATCACGTGGCGCTACAACTGATGCGGCAGTTGCGCCGACGGCTGGCCGTGGAAGGGTCGGCGCTGAAACTTGAACTGGGTCACGTTGAGCCGGTGCGTGTGCATGGAGACGAAGAAACCCTGCGGCGGGTCATGCTCATTTTGCTCGATAATGCCATCAAGTACACTCCTACCGGTGAGGAAGGCAAGGGGCGCGTGATTGTCTCTTTGCAGCGAGCAGGGGAGGAAGCAGTGTTGCGCGTGCGCGATACCGGCATCGGCATGGAACCCGAAGACCTGGAACACATCTTTGAACGCTTTTACCGCGCTGATCGCGCTCGCTCCCGCCAGGGAACCGGCCTCGGTCTCCCTATTGCGCAGATGCTGGTAGAGCAACTGGGTGGCCGTATCACCGCCGAAAGCGTTCCCGGCAAAGGCAGCACCTTTAGCGTCTGCCTGCCTGTGCCGGGTGCAAGCAAATAAGTTATCTTCATCAATTTTGTCCTGTCATTGAAGATCGACGCAGGCCATGTCATCGCGGGATTGTTCTCAGCCCCATCTCAGCTTGCTCACAGTGCTATCTCATATCTCACCTGTATGCTTATGAACAGATTTTTTCAGGCGAGAGGACATGAAACGCATGCGAAAAAAAACCATTACACTGCTTCTCTTCATCCTGGTGCTGGCGGGTTGCGCGGCCTATATCGACTGGCCAAACAATCCCGGCGTGCATATTGGCTGGCTCGGTATAGATCATCCGTTGCAGGTGAAGCAGGGGCTGGATTTACAGGGTGGGGTACGCATTCTGCTGGAACCGGACCCGGCACAACACTATGATACCGAGACGCTCAACCGCGATATCGATGCGACACGGGCGCAGATCGAGCAGCGTGTGAACGGTGGTCTGGGAGTGAATGAGCCGATTATTCGTGTCCAGAACAGCAATGGCCTGCCTCGTATCTCAGTCGAATTGCCGGGCTATACGAGCGGCAACCAGAGTCAGGCGGTCAATTCTCTGCTCAAGACAGGTGTACTGGAATTCTGGAATACCGGCCCGGCTCCCTAGGGGCTTGTGCAGACGGGTACCATCTTTCAACCACAAAATTACACAACCTACAACCCGGGAGGCAAACCCGCCTTCACGGGCAAAGACCTCGATTCCAGCCAGATTGGCGTGGGGCGCGATGAGCAGACAGGGCATCCACAGATCAACTTTGCGATGAAGGGAGACGCGGTAGGACGCTTTGCCAGTTTTACCAGAGAGAACATCGGCATGATTCTGACCGTCACTCTGGACGGCAAAGTGATTCAATCTGCTACTATTCAAAGCGCCATCACCGGTCCCGGCGTCATTACCGGCCAGTTTACGCTGGATGAGGCGCAGCAGGTAGCAACGCTCTTGCGCTATGGCGCGCTTCCCATCGCCTTGAAGATTACCGGCCAGCAGACTATTGGCCCCACGCTTGGTCAGGAGGCCATTTACAGGAGCGAGATTGCTGGCGCCGTTGGCCTTAGTCTCGTCATGTTGTTTATGCTGCTGTTCTATCGCCTGCCGGGCCTGCTGGCCGATGTTGCTCTTTTGCTCTACGCGGCTTTGACCTTCGCCGTTTTCAAACTCATCGGCGTCACGCTCACGCTCGCAGGCATCGCGGGCTTCATTCTCTCGATTGGTATGGCAGTAGATGCCAATGTACTGATCTTTGAACGAGTCAAAGAAGAATTGCGTTCAGGCAGGCTGCTCACTGCCGCCATCGACCTCGGCTGGAAACGGGCGTGGCCCTCCATTCGCGACTCCAACTTCTGCACATTGATTACCTGCGGCGTCTTATTCGCTTTCGGCAGCAATTTTGGAGCCAGTATTATCGTCGGTTTTGCCTCCACGCTCTTTATCGGCGTTCTGGTGAGTATGTTCACCTCCATTCTGGTCACGCGCACCTTCCTGAACCTGCTCATCCCCCTGCGCATTATGAATCATCCTGTTCTGTTTGGATTGCCTGCCGCGCAGGTTCCGGTAGAACGTCATGGTAAAAGCTGATGCCAGATGAAACAGATTCTCAGCTTTGTCTCAGGAAAGGTTCAGACCAGTCTCATACTCAGCCGTTATACTGGCGTTGTGATGGGCTGAAAGGTGGAAAGAGGTAGCGCATGTTCGGCGGCGTCTGCTCATATGCAGACGCTGTCGGCGCATACGTACCGTGCTGCACGCGCTGAGTGTGTGGAACACATGGGAGAAAGACAGGAAGCGATGAAGAGTATCATAGATAGACAACCATCTTCCGGGGATGAGCAGGAAGATATACCATTGCTGTCCCCTCTACGACAAGAGATAGAGAGAGAAAAATGTAGTGATGAGCGAGGTGCAAAGCTCCGGCCCTGGATTGGCTATCTGCTCAGTATTCCACTGATCGGGCTGGCGTTGCTGGCTATGTTGCTGGGGCAACACCTGCTCCCACAATTTGTCTTTTTTGACGCGCCCATGTTCCTGGCAGTGATCGTTATTGCCTCTCTATGGGGAACTGGCCCGGCGCTCTTTGCGGTGCTGCTCGGCGCGCTGCTGCTGGACTACTTCGCGTTGCCACCCCTCGGAGATTTCAGCATCCATAGCGGGGAAGGTTTGCTGCAACTGTTCCCCTTTCTTATAGCCGGAGTGCTGGTCGCCATGATTACCGCACAGAGGGAGCAGGCCCGGCAGCGAGCGCGTCGTGTAGAGCATGAAATGCTCATGTATGCCGATGAACTGGCGCGCACCAACGTGCGGCTGGAAGAGACGAATCGTCTCAAAAGCGAGTTCCTGTCCATCGCCTCGCATGAATTGAAGGCGCCGATGACGGCCATTCTGGCTCATGCACAGTTGTTGCAACGTTGCCTGCGCAAAGAGCCAGAACTGCGCTCTCATCCTGTCCGCCTGCAGGAGAATCTCGCAAAGATTGAGGCCCAGACAAGACGGATGAATGTCCTGGTTGATGACCTGCTGGATTGGAGCCGTGTGTATTCGGGGAAAATGGAACTCCGCCGGGCGCAGGGCGATCTGGCAGCTATCTGCCGCGACGTGGTTGAGGAGCAGCGCCTGGTGAGCGGGCGACTCATTGAACTGGAGCTACCCTTAAAACCTGTTCTGCTCGCGGTCGATGGCAACCGGCTCGCTCAGGTCGTGACCAATCTGGTCAGTAATGCGCTGAAGTATTCGCCTGAACAGGAGCCTGTGCGGGTGACTGTTGCTGTGAATGAATGCGAAGCCCTGATTCGTATAACTGATAGCGGGCCTGGCATTCCTGAAGACCAGCGAAGACATATCTTCGAGCTGTTTTATCGCACGCCGGAGGCACAACGTTCAGTGAAACCCGGTCTCGGCCTCGGGCTTGCTCTTTGTAAGGAGATTGTTGAGAGACACGAAGGGCGCATCTGGTGCGAATCGATGGTTGGCATGGGCAGTACATTTGTCGTGTCATTGCCATTGAGGTGAAGAATGCAGGTGGGGAGAGATGGAAGGTGTTGGTAAGAGAGGAGAAGTATGCTAGAACTGTTAAGCGCGCTGGGAAGTATCATTCTCGTAGACCTTGTGATGAGTGGCGACAATGCGCTGGTTATCGGCGCCGCCGCTTCGAGCCTGCCGCGACGGCTGCGCTGGACTGCTATTGCGCTGGGAGGCGGGGGCGCTATCGTCCTGCGCATCGTGTTTGCGGTTATTGCCACCCTGCTTTTGCGCCTGCCCCTGTTGCAGGCGGCAGGCGGCCTGCTCCTGCTTGTTATTGCGATCCGGTTGCTGGCGGATCGCAAAAAGGAAGAGCGTCTTCAAAGTGAGGAGAACAAAGCGGTTTCCGAGTCTGCGCCGGGGGCAGGAAAACACCATATGGCCGGTGAGCGCGGCTTATGGGCAGCCCTGTTCACCATTCTGGTTGCCGACGTGACAATGAGCCTGGATAATGTGCTGGCGGTTGGTGCGCTGGCGGCGGGCAACCTGCCGGTGCTGGCCATCGGGCTGGTGTTAAGCATCCTGTTCCTGCTGCTCGGCAGCGCGCTCGTCGCCGAACTGATCGGGCGTTTGCCCTGGCTGCTCGATGTTGCCGCGCTCGTACTCGCCTGGGCTGCCGCCAACATGCTGCTGGATGACCTGTGGCTTGGCCCTATCCTTGAACACTATGCCTGGACGCGCTATGCCATTCCTGCCGCCACCTTTGCCATTGTCATCGCCGCCGACGTCTTCTTGCGTGTGCGCGCCCGGAAAGAGGCCCGGAAGCAGGCGCCTCTTGAGGCGCAAAGGATGATAGAGGCTGAACGTGAAAGAACACGGGTTTCTCATAGCAGAAGAGGATGAGACGCGAACGCTGTTCCTGATGAGAACGACAGCCGCTGTAATCTGCTACAGCGGCTGTCGTTCTCCGTGTCTGATGGCAATGTGTGCCTGTGCTGGTTGTCTGGCCCAGTCGCTCAGCAACGCTTTTGCGGCATTGTGGCCGGGCGCGCCCATGACGCCGCCGCCAGGGTGGCTGCCGGAGCCACAGAGGTACAGACCCTGGATGGGCGTGCGATAGCGAGCGCATTCGGGGGCGGGCCGCAGCGAGAAAAGCTGGTCGGGCGTGATCTCGCCGTGAAAGATGTTGCCGTTGGGCATGCCGTAACGCTGCTCAATGTCGACGGGGCTGAGAACCTGACGATACAGAACAGCATCGGCGAAATTGGGCGCGAATTCCGTCATCGTCGCAATGATGCGATCTGCCATCTCGTTTTTCACCTCTTCCGACCAGTCACGTCCTTTCAGATGGTAGGGCGCGTACTGGCAGAACATGGAAATGGTATGATACCCGGCAGGCGCGACCGTCGGATCGGTGGCCGATTGCATGTAGGCCTCGATGTACGGCTTCTTCGACAATTCGCCGCGTGCCGCGTCCTCGTATGCCTCCTGTACCCAGTCAGGGGTTGGACTGATCTCGCAGGACCCGGCATGCTGCAATCCCGGTGCCGTGCCGGGCAGGCATGTGAAACTGGGCAGTTCCTTCAGCGCGACATTGATTTTAATGACCGCGCTTTCCGTCTTGAACTGTGAGATGCGTTTGAGGAAGCCCTTATCAAGGTCGGCATCCGCGCAGAGTTGCAGAAATGTCCGTTTGGGGTCGGTATTGGCAAGGACGGCGGCAGAGCGCAGCTCTTCCCCGTTTTCTAAGCGTACCCCCTCGGCCTGCCCGTTATGAACAAGCACCTTCTCCACCGGCGCATTGGTGCGAATCACCGCTCCGTGCGCCTCGGCAGAGGCCGCCAGCGCGAAACTGATGCGTCCCATCCCTCCGCGTACATACCCCCACATCCCCTTTTCCCCATTCACCTCGCCAAACATATGATGCCACATCACGTAGACTGATCCAGGGGTCTTTGGCCCGATAAAACTGCCGATGACTCCCTGTCCTGCGAAAGCCGCACGCAAATAGTCGGACTCAAAATAATCTGCCAGCATATCGTACAGGTTGCCGAACATCAGATAGCGATAGATTTCTTCATCCTCGCCTCTGAAACGCCCGGCCAGATCAGCAACGGACGGCGGTTCTTCAAGCAAGATAGGGTTAAGAATCTCCGAAGCCCGATCGAAAAACTCCAGAAACTTCGGATATGCCTCTGCATCATGTGGCGAGAGGCGGCGTATGCCTTCGACGGTCTTCTCCGTACTGGCACGGAGAAACAGGTAGTTACCATCAGGATAAGGAACAAACATCTGCGGGTCTTTGACATAGGCATCAAAGCCGTAGCGATGCAGTTCCAGGTCGCGGATAATTTCAGGCCGCAGCAGGCTCACGACATATGCGCATGGTGACATCGTGAAGCCCGGGAACGGCTCTTCAAGCGTACATGCACCCCCTACGCGATCTCGCTGCTCCAGCACGAGGACCTTTTTCCCCGCTCGCGCCAGGTAGCCAGCCGCGACAAGGCCGTTATGCCCCGCTCCAATAATGATAACATCGTATTGCCCGCTCTGATTTGCCATGATGGTGAAGCTCCTTTGGATGGTAGACGACATTGTGTAACCTATGTGGATAGTATACCATCCATACAGATGAGCATGCCACGTCCTGTATTATGAAGGGGCTTCACAGGGTGTTATGGCATGAAAAAAGCTACCGGACGTGTCATGGAGAGCGGCAACCTGGCATCTATGGCAATCCGCTGGCCTGTATGGCTTCCCATAGATGCCAGGTTGCCGCTCTCCATGATATGTTGTCCGAGAACCTTAGTCTACGTCAGGCAGCTTTGGTGGGGCTGCCGGGACTGTTGCCGGTTTTGGCATGCTGCGGCGGTTGTAGGCGCGCTTGAGGCGCAGGCCGAACCATGCCAGGATGGCGGCGGGGACGATGTAGATGCTGAGGACAGCCAGCCAGATGAGCAGCGAGATCAGCGCCTCGCCGATGGCGATGGCGACTGAGAGCGCACCGTGGAAGACTGAGCCGGGGTTCCAGCCGGACGCGGTGGGCGTTGGCACGGGCGTCGCAACGTCGATGGGACTCAGGTTAATGGTGACGGTGTAGAACGTTATCTGTCCGTTGAGCGCGTTGAGGTTCTCTTCGATCTGCTCGATCTGCCCCTCTACATCGGTCAGTTTCTGTTCAATGGTCAGAGTGTCTCCCAGGGATTGCGCCTGGCCCATCAGTGTCAGCAGGCGTTGTTGTTCGGCGCGCAGATTTTTCAGTTCGGACTGCGTATCAATGTAGTTGGTGGTGACATCCTGCACTGTCTCGTGCAGGCTGAGGAGTCGACCCTTATGCCCGGCGGCATAACTGCTCAGGTAACTCTCAACCTGGGGATAGTCCGCTGCCTCGACCGAGAAGGTCAGCGAAATGTCGTAGAGGTTGTTGTTAGCAGGGTCTTGCTGGTAGGTGAGGCCAGCCGAAGTAGAGTGTGGATCGGTGGCCTGAATCCAGCTTTGCAGATCGCTGGCGGCCTGCACGGTGTCCTTCACCGCCATATCCACCTGCAACGTTTTGGCCAGGTAGCGCGGCCCGTATGAGGCGCTGGAAGGGTTTGACGAGTTTCCGCTCGCCTGGCCGCTGGCGCTGCTATGCTGTGATGACTGAGGGTAGTTGCCCGGCATACTGGCTGGCAAGTTGGTCGCGGCAGTTGAAGCTGAGCCTCCGCAGGCCACAAGTAATAATGCCAGCATGGCAAGACCACCGTACAAGAGGATAAAACGCCGATAATGGTTTTTCGCCTGTGCCATAATAGATCTCCCTCTGCTCGATAGCGCGATAGTTCTCCATAAAAGCGATGTCAGTACGAACAGGTGCCAGAGAAAAGTGTAGACGGTTCTCAGGTTTGCTTCATGGGGCATCTGACCCATCTTTTACAGGATAGATGACGGCAGAGAAGCAAAAAAAGTTCCTCATGTTGGGCTGAAAAGAAGGTGGGATGGCGTGATGCAGAAAACCGAAGAGAAGAAAGCTGTGAGGAAATAGTGAAGGGAGGTGGAGAAGATCGATAAAACGATCCTCTCCTGAAAGGGGTTGAACCCTGATGAACAGGCAAAAAGGTTAACTCTGGCTGACGGAGACGTGCTGCGGCTGGCTGCTCTGGGCTGTCTGGCCGCTTTGGACGCTAATCTTGCGCGCGCGGCTCGCCTCGCTGACGGGAACCCAGATCGTCAGGATACCATTCTCGAAGCTGGTGTGGATCTGGTTGGCATCGATGGCGCGTGGGAAGGTAATCGTGCGCTCAAAGTTGCCCATCGGGATCTCCTGTACCAGCGTGGTGAAGTTGGCCTGCCCCTGCTGGCTCTGAGACTGCTGAGTCGACTGGGTTTTGCTCTGCTGACCGGGCTGTGACTCAACAACATTGCCTGCCTGCTGGCTCTGCGTGGTCTGCGGCATGGTGTAGCTGAATTTACCCTTAATGTCGAGCGTGTTCTGCTGGACTGTCAGGTCGATGTCCTGGGGTTTGACGCCTGCCAGGGCAACCTGCACTTCATAGCCGTTGTTGGTCTCATACACGTTCATCGGAGCAACCATGCTCTGCGGTCCCATGAACATCGACGGATTGACAAAGGCTTGCGTTAAGAGCTGATCCATTGCGTTGCGCAGGCTCATGCCGTAGGGATTGTAGCGTGATAGTGCCATAGTGACTTACCTCCTCGTAATCTTCTGAAATGCTTCTATCCAACTTCGTTCGCGTATGGAGAGTATCCAGGACGCAAGGCGATGCCTCTTCCTTGCCATTTACATCGCTGTGCCGCTTGCTCTCCCTTACAAAATTGTATATCACCTTACAGAAAATGTCAAGTCATCTATAAAAATAAATGCAATCAACCTATCAGCTTATATTAAGGTAGAGGTTGGAACGGCTGGCGTGTTATACTGAGCGTACAGCAATTGTTCGCTTCTCTTTTCTGGAGAGGGGTTCTTTCTATGCAAATACGTCCCTATGGAGATACGGCCAATGATGGCGTGGTGCAGCTCTCGTTTACGCTGCCGCTCCCGCTGGGGGCGAAAGCGCGCGAGGCGGCGCGGCGTTATGCTATGCTCATGGGCATCAGCAATCCTCTGGTGGCGCACGCGGAAAGCATTGACCCGCAGTTTTCGTTTTTCGTCATCTACGGGGCCTGTAGCCATACCATCGACCCTGAGCAGGTAGTCGCAGACGAATTGACGCATGACGAACTCGATTTTTACGCCGTCAACGACCTGATCGAGCAGCGTCTCAGGCGTCAGGTGACAGTCATCGGTGCGGCCATAGAAAGCGATGCTCACACGGTTGGCATCGATGCTATTTTCAACGCCAAAGGCTTTGCCGGGAACTATGGGCTGGAGCGTTTTCCCGCTTTTCGTGCGATCAATCTGGGGGCGCAGATTTCCTGTGAGGCTCTGCTGCGGCGGGCGGCGCGAGAGCAGGCCGATGCTATTCTGGTCTCTCAGGTGGTCACGCAGAAAAATGTACACGTCCACAACCTGACAAAACTCATTGAACTGGCCGAGGCTGAGGGGGTGCGCGACCGGTATCTGTTCATTGTTGGCGGCCCGCGCATCTCCCACGCCTTTGCCCGAGAACTGGGCTACGATGCCGGTTTTGGCCCCGGCACAACGGCGCTGACTGTTGCCAGCTATATCGCCCAGGAACTTGTTGCGCGATCAGAACGCTTACCGTGAAAGATAGAAAGCATGAATGAGATTACCGAACTCCTGTGTCGGCTGGTTGCCATTGATTCGGTTAATCCCGATCTTGTGCCGGGCGGCGCGGGCGAAGGTGAAATCGCCCGTTTCGTGGCTGGCTGGTTGGAGCGAGCCGGTTTAACCGTCACAGTAGAGGAAGCCGCGCCGGGTCGCCCGAATGTGATTGCCGTCGCTCGTGGCTCCGGCGGGGGGCGGTCTTTGCTGCTCAATGCTCACATGGATACCGTTGGCGTCGCGGGGATGCAGCGTCCGCATGAGCCGTATATTGAAGGCAATCGCCTCTATGGACGCGGGGCATATGATATGAAGGCCGGGCTGGCTGCGATCATGATGGCGGGGGCGGCAGCGCGGCGGCTCTCTCTGCGCGGCGATGTGATTCTTACAGCCGTCTGCGATGAAGAGTTTGCCAGCATCGGCACCGCCTCTGTTGTCAAAGGCTGGCACGCCGACGCCGCTATTTTGACGGAACCGACACAACTGGATGTCTGTATTGCTCATAAAGGGTTCTGCTGGCTGGATATCGAAACAACCGGCGTGGCCGCGCATGGTTCCCTGCCCGAGGTGGGCGTTGATGCCATCATCAAAATGGGCAAAGTGCTGGTCGAACTGGAAGCGTTAGATCGCTCGCTGCGCTCAGGGCCGAAACACCCGCTGCTGGGCAGCGGCTCTCTGCATACCTCTCTGATTACCGGCGGCCAGGAGCTTTCCAGCTACCCTGATCGTTGCCGACTCAGCGTGGAACGTCGCACAGTGCCGGGCGAGACGCGAGAGCTGGTCGAGCGGCAGATAGGCGCCATTCTTGACCGTATAGCTGCCAGCGATCCGCAGTTTCAGGCATCAATGAAAACCATGCTGACACAGCAGCCATTTGAGATAGCCGAAGACGCTCCCATTGTCCAGACGCTGCTGCGACAGGCGACGCGCATTCCTGGCGATAGGCCCGCTATCGGCGGCGCGTTTGGCTGGATGGACTCGGCCCTGCTCGCTGCCGCCGGAATTCCGACGGTGATTTTCGGCCCCGGCGGCGATGGCGCGCACGCCGTCGTCGAGTGGTCCGATCTCGATCAATTGCAACGCTGCGCTGATGTGCTGATTGCGACCATCGAGGATTTTTGCGCCTGATTACGGCACAAATGTTTCTAGCACCGGCACGTCGGTACGCGGCAGCAAAGCAAAAGCTGCGCGCATGATGCGCATTTGCAACTCCGGGTTATTCGGCTCGCCGAGAGGATGGCCGAGCGGGAAAGGCACAAATAGCGCGCGAGGAGGGCGAATCTGCTCCGTGATTTCGCGCAGCAGCGAGATCGAGACCGTTGTGATGCCTGCGTATTCGATGGCACGCTGGATCAATCCCACGGATTGATTGCACATGGGTCAGACGGGGGTGAGCAGCGCCACGTCGACGCCATCGGCCACCAGGCGTCGGGCGACCTCTGGCGCTGACTGCTTGATGAGTCTGGCCGGGCCGATAATGGATCCCATGAAGCTGTAGTGGTGTGGGGCGATGGCGCCAATCTCGCCGCGTGCCAGCATCTCACGCAGGCGGTCAAGTGGCAGCACCAGGTTGCGGTCGCGCAGGATGTCCGTCTGGTCAACTACCCAGCTCCGGTGATTCATTTCCAGTGCCTGGGGCGAGATATCGCCGGGAAACTCGCGAAATGAACTATCCCCCATACGTATCGAGGTATCGAACGGTGGTTGATCTGGCAAGCTTAACCCTGCCGTTGTGACAAGCGCAACCGTGCAGGCCGCGAGCGGCTTGCTCAGGGGCGTAACCGCCATCGAAGCCGGATGAGCGGGACGCGGACTATACCTGCTGAAGGGATATGCCTTGAGCAGGAGACGCTCGGTCAACTCGACGTCATCTAATCGTGCCACATTCTCGTTCCTTTGTGATGATTTCTTTGCCGTATTGTAGCGCGTGACGGATGGTACCTACAAACGAAAACGTCATGCCATTCAGTACTATATTGTTGCATCTGCCTGGACTCCTCCTTATGATGTGAAGCAGTTCACATTCGGGTCACTGGCAACGTGAGAAAATAAAGGAAAAGGCGTATTATCACTTCTTTAGCCTTGATAGTATTCTGGAGCTTATGCTATGCAATGTCCCGTGCGGCGCAAAGCGCGACTGACCGCAATACAGATATGCTATTCACTCCTGCTTTGTTGTATGGTTCTGGTATTTACCGCTTGCTCGAATATGCTGGCAGGTAGCGGCCCGGCCAGTACGCCGACGGTGCGCCCAACACCTTCTCCGACTATGCCGTTGCCTGTCCCGAAGGCGGATGGCAGGGGCTATCTTTCGGAAGAACTGACCAGAGATGAACTGGAGAAGGTGCAGAAGATCATGGCAGGGATGACGCTCGATCAGAAGCTTGGTCAGTTGATTATGGTGGAATACCTGGGCAATAGCTATCAGGGGAGCGGGCTGCAAGAGATGATTGCGCAGCAGTTCGTTGGCGGTTTCATGTATCAGGCAAGCAACCACAACTTTGACGCGCCGGATAATGTTGCCAGCACTCTGGATGCCTTCTCGCGACAGGCTATGAACGATGCTCGTATCCCGCTGCTCATTGCAACCGATCAGGAAGGCGGTCTGGTGAACCGGCTGTACACCTTTCATGGCTATTTGCCCTCGGCGGCAGAAATGGCGGCTACCGGCAATCCCGCTGTTGCTCGCCAGCAGGGGGCGCAGGCCGCGCAATGGATGCGGCAGCTGGGCATGAATGCCGACCTTGCTCCCGTCGTCGATGTACACACGGTTGACCCGCCAATTCTGGAGACGCGCATGTTTGGCAGCACTCCTCAGGTCGTTGTTACCTACGCGGGCGCGTTTCAACGGCCTGCAAGCAAACAACGTTTTGCCGGTTGCCTCAAACACTTCCCCGGCCTCGGCGCCGTGACCTCTGACCCCCATCTGGGCTTGCCCGTTGTCAATCGCAGCCTCGCGCAGCTCGAAAGCATCGATCTGGCCCCCTACAGAATGATGATTGCGAAGGATAATCCCGCTATGATTATGTCCACAGATGTCCTGATGCCCGCTATCGATCCCAACCTGCCCGCCGAACTGTCGCCGAAAGCCATCAACGGCCTGCTGCGCAATCAACTGGGATATAATGGCGTTGTGATTACCGATGGCCTCTACATGGAAGGCATCAGTCAACGCTGGACGCTGGCGCAGGCGGCGGTCCTCTCCATTGTCGCGGGCGATGATCTGGTGGAAGGCCCATACACGCCGGGACAGGTGGCCGCCGTCATCGCTGCTTTCAAGCAGGCCCTTCAGAATGGTCAATTGACCATTGAGCGCGTCGATCAGTCGGTGGAACGCATCCTGCTGCTCAAGGTGCAGTATGGGATTATACGCTAGAAGGGGAGACAGATAGAGAAGAAGCGATATTGATGAGGAGGCAGGAGACCATAACTTGGCATTGTCGCAATGATGTGGTATGGTGTTAAGGGTAGTTAGAGCAAGGTATAAACAATCAGGGAGAGAATTATGGCAATAGAATTGCGTGTAGAGACAGTGGTACTACCTGGAGGCAAGATAGAGATCAGTACACCGGAAC
>Ga0209810_1003611_pt1 | contig 15966 bp, 18 predicted proteins | sample Coa_R1_7_FD_187159 | JGI IMG/M metagenome (GOLD analysis project Ga0209810, IMG submission 187159) | Surface soil microbial communities from Centralia Pennsylvania, which are recovering from an underground coalmine fire - Coalmine... | ecosystem: Environmental > Terrestrial > Soil > Unclassified...
CCGCAAGATGACCGGGGCCACCGCCGCGGCGCTGAAACTGCGCGACCGCGGCCGGCTCGCCGAAGGCTGGCGCGCCGATATCGCGATCTTCGATCCGGACGATTTCCGCGACGAGGCGACCTATGCCGCGCCGCACCGCTATCCCAGCGGCCCGCGTACGACGGTGCTGGTCAACGGCACGGTCGTCGTCGACAACGCGGTTCACACCGGCGCGCTGCCGGGGACGGTGTTGCGCCGCGGCGCCGACGGCACGGTCGGATAGACGGTAGCCCGCGCGTTTCTTTCAGGCTGTTGCCCGGCCGCCACGGACGCGGCGATCATCGTAAGGTAGAAAAGGGCCGCGTCGGTGATCGGGGACGCTGGGGGATGCCATGCTCAAGCGCTGTGTTCTGGTGTGGGCCGGCCTGCTTGCACTGGCCGTCGGGCCGGTTCCCGCGGCTCGAAGCGCATTGGCCGGCGACGGGCTCGATTGGCAAGGGCCCTATCTCGGCCTGCAGATCGGCGCCGGCCCGATCTCGGACCGTCTCACCGAATCGACCGGCCTCGTGCCGCCCCTGACCGGCCACGCCGACTTCGACAAGGTCGGGTTCGGATTTGGCGGGCACGCCGGCTACAACTGGCAGTTCGGCCATCTCGTGATCGGCCCGGAAGGCGATTTCGAAGGCACGCTGGCGAGCAAGACGAACAACTGTCTGATTCAGGATGCGGGCGCCGGCAACATTGCGCCGGGCACCTGCTTCGCGCCGATCGGCAGCTATACCTTCACCACCAAGATGCGCTGGCGCGCCTCGCTGCGCGGCCGGGTGGGCTACGCCTTCGACAAGGCTCTCCTTTATGCGACCGGCGGCGCCGCGTTTGCCGATTTCCGCACCAGCTATGTCGACGTCCTCGGCGGCGGCGGAGAGTCGTTCGACGAGACCCGCACCGGCTATACGGTTGGCGCCGGGCTCGAATACGCCTTCACCCCGAACTGGCACGGCCGGCTCGAATACCGCTACGCCGATTACGGCACGCTGACCAACTTCAGCACCACGGCCGGGCCGTTCTGGGACGGGTACAACAACCATCACGCGATCAGCGAGAACACGGTGCGCCTCGGTGTGACCTATCTGTTTGGCGCGCCGCCGCCGGCGCCGCCGATGGCCCCGGCCGCCGCCGCGCCGCCGCCGGAGGCGCGCAAGGTGTTCCTCGTGTTCTTCGACTGGGATCGCGACACGACCACCCCGGAGGGTATGGCGATCGTGCGCCAGGCGGCCGATGCCTACAAGTCGGGCGCGCCGGTCAGGATCATGGTCACCGGCTATACCGACCGCTCGGGCTCGGCCGGCTACAACCAGCGCCTGTCCGAGCGGCGCGCCAACAACGTCGCCAAGGCGCTGGCCGGCCTCGGTGTGCCGAAGACCCAGATGGCGGTCAGCGGCCGCGGCGAGAACGACAACCGGGTGCCGACCGCCGACGGTGTGCGCGAGCCGCAGAACCGCCGCGTCGAGATCGTCTTTTGATCCGCCACCGGGGCGCCCTGCCGGCTGGACAGGGCGGCGCGAGTTCCTCTATAAGCCCCCGTCCGGCGCGCCCAGGTAGCTCAGTTGGTAGAGCAACGGACTGAAAATCCGTGTGTCGGTGGTTCAATTCCGCCCCTGGGCACCAGACTTTTCAATGACTTAGCCGCCTCCGGGCGGCTTTTTCATGTCGCAACTCGTTGCGGCAGAAACCCGAGGATTTTCAACGGTTCCCGACCGCTCGCGGCGATTCCTTGCGACAAAATTGCGACATGAGACAAGGGGTTGCGGGGGCCGACGCGGAGCCTGCCGGCGGCGATTCGGCCTCGATTTCATGTTGCAAAGTTTGCGACAAGGCGTTTCGCGGCGTTTCCATATCTTGCGCTTTCTTCTCGATTGCATACAATCAGTGGGGCGGGGCTAGGCCGGCCAGCCGAACACGCGGACACCGCACCGCGCGCCCCGCCGCCTTCTCTTGCGGGCGCTCCCGGGGGCGCGGAATGGAAGATTGGCTCGGCATCGACGACGCGATCGGCTGGCTACAAGCGGCCTACGGGCTGCCGCGCGCGCTGGCGGAAGCTTGGCTCGCCGGCGCGGTTGAGGCCGGTGAGTTGCCGACGCGCGACACCGTGGCGCGGATCGTGCCCGGTCCGGATGGGATGCCGGTAGCTCAGGCGATCCGGCCGACTCTGACGGTCCTCGGCATCGGACATGAGCTTCAAGTCGATGCCGAGGCGCTGCGCTGGCACGCCGCACGCCGCGCGTCCGCCGAGAGCATCCCGGCCCGCGACGGCGCTCAAGTTTCCGCGTCGCCGCCGCCGGCGCGCCCGAGGCCGCCGCGCCGCCGTGCGGTTTCGAACCGCGCCGTCGTGAAGGCGGTCGTCGAGGCCGTCGAGGCCGCGCGGAGGGGAGGGCGGCACCCCAACATCGACACCGTGGTCGCCACCGTCAAAACCAATCTTCCAGGCGCGAGCCGCCATCGCGTCCGGGAGATTTACCGGAACCTTCCCGGCGTCGTAGGCCGCCGCGGGCGCCCGCAGAAATCTTCGGTAACGATCGCGCCCAAAACCACGGAAATCGCCTCTTAACCCGTTGATAACGCTCGCATAAAAAATCGCCGCAAAAATCGCGGAAAAAAAATCGCCGGGCTGCCGCGAAATTTGCCGGCGATTTTTTCACCTGCCATCTCCGGGATCGTCGAAACCGATCCGGAGATTCTTCAATGTCTGCACAAAATCCCGAGCCGCTTGCCGTCGATCTCCTTTGGGGTGGCGCGGCGATCGCGCGCGAGCTCGGCGTTCCGACGCGCAAAGCGTTCTACCTTCTAGAACATGGGCACCTGCCGGGCCGGAAGATCGGCGGGCTTTGGGTGGCCTCGCGGCAGCAGCTGCGCGAGCGGCTGCTCGACGATGCTGACCGGGCGGCATGACCGATGCCGGAACGAAATTGCCCCGGCGCGTCGGGCAACGCGCGCGGGGCCGGGATCGCTGTCGCTGAGCAACAATCCTCTCATAGCATAGCCGAGCCCGGCGCAGCAAGGCTGCGGCCCTATCAAGAGACGGTCATCGCCAACATCGAGGCGGCGATCGCCGCCGGCCAGCGCCGGGTTCTGCTCACCCTTCCCACCGGCGCCGGCAAAACCGTCGTCGCCGCCGAGCTGATCCGGCGCGCGGTGCGGCGCGGCGAGCGCGTGCTGTTCCTGGCGCATCGCCGAGAGCTGATCGCGCAGGCGCACGCTCGGCTTTTCGCCTTCGGCATCGACGCCGGAATTATCCAGGCCGGCTTTCCGGCACGTCCGGGCGAGTCGGTGCAGGTCGCGAGTGTGCAAACGATTCACGCCCGCGCAATCCGGTCGAGCGCAATCGAATTGCCGCCGGCGCAGCTCGTCGTCCTGGATGAAGCGCACCATGTCCTCGCGAGGACTTACCGGCGCATCCTGGCCGCCTATCCCGAGGCGGTGCTGATCGGGCTGACGGCGACGCCGTGCCGAGGCGATGGCCGCGGCCTCGGGCGCGTCTTTGAGGCGCTGATCGAGGGACCCCCGGTCGCCGAGCTGATCGCCGGCGGGCACCTGGTGCCGGCACGCATCTATGCACCGAGCCGGCCCGACCTTGCGGGCGTGCGGGTCCTACGCGGCGATTACGTCGAAGCCGATCTGGCGCAGCGCGTCAACACGGAGCGCCTCGTCGGCGATGTCGTCACGCATTGGTTGAAGCTGGCCGAGCGCCGGCGCACCGTCGTCTTCGCGGTCGGCGTGGCGCATTCTGTCCACCTTCGCGACGAATTCCGACGCGCCGGGGTTCTGGCCGAACACCTCGACGGCTCGACCCCGGCGGACGAACGCGATGCAATCCTGCGCGGCCTTGCCGCCGGCAGCGTCGAGCTGGTCACAAATGCAGCGGTGTTGACGGAAGGCTGGGACAGCCCGGCCGCGTCATGTCTGATCCTGGCGCGCCCGACGCGCAATCTAGGACTTTACCGCCAAATGGTCGGCCGCGTGCTGCGCCCGGCGCCGGGCAAGACTGACGCCCTGATCCTCGACCACGCCGGCGCCGTTTTTCAGCACGGGTTTCCCGACGATCCGATTACCTGGACCCTCGCCGAAGATCGCCGCGCCGAGAATCCGGCCCATGCCGCCCGCGGCACGCATCGCGCGCCCCGCCTTGTCGAGTGCCCGGAATGCAAGGCGGTGCGGTTCGAAGGTAAGCCCTGTCCGGCGTGCGGTTGGCGGCCCCGCCCGAAGGCGCAAGTCGTCGGCGTCGCCGAAGGCGATCTCGGCGAGGTGGACCGCGCGGCGCGGCTTGCGGCGGGGGCGCAACTTTTCGATCAGCGCCGCTTCTATGCCCAGCTCTTGGCAATAGTCGGCGAGCGCGGCTATCAGCGAGGCTGGGCGGCCCACAAATTCCGGGAGAAGTTCGGCCACTGGCCTTCCTGGCGCGTCGTCGCGCCGGAGCCGCCGGAGCCGGCGGTGCGGGCCTGGGTGCGATCCCGGCAAATTGCTTTCGCCAAGGCGCAAGCAAAGGCGCGAGGCGCGCGATGAGCACCGTGGAACGCGCCCGCGGGCGATGGCGCGAAATTCTCCCGCTGCTCGGGATCGCCCCGAACTACTTGCGCAACTTGCACGGACCCTGCCCCGTCTGCGGCGGCAAGGACCGCTTCCGGTTCGACGACCGCGACGGGAGCGGTTCGTATTATTGCAATCAATGCGGCGCCGGCGTCGGGATCATCCTCCTGCGTAAGCTGCATCGGTGGGATTTTGCCACCGCCTGCCGCGCCATCGACCGGGTGCTCGACGACCTCGGCAACCGTCCGCCGCCGGCTCCGGCCGCCCGAGAGCGCCCCGACGCCGCCCTTGCGCGTGTCCGGCGGGCGCTATCCGAAGCGCGGGCACCGGCGGTGGTGACGGCATACCTCCGTCGCCGCGGTTTGACCGTCTCGTCGCCGGTGCTGCGCGGCGATTCGCGTGCACCGTTTTTCAGGGAAGGTCGCCTGATCGGCCGCTATCCCGCCGTCCTCGCCCCGATCCTCGGGCCGGACGACTCGCTGCGTTCGGCGCAGGTCATCTTCGATGCGCCACTGGAACCGAGAAAAAAGGTCCTGCGGAAGATCGACACGATCAACGGCGCCGCCGTGCGGTTGTTCGATGCCGAAGACGAGCTGGGCGTCGCCGAGGGGGTCGAAACCGCGCTTGCGGCCCGCGAGCTGTTCGGCGTGCCGACCTGGGCGGCGCTGTCGGCGAACGGCGTCCAAACCTTCGTCCCGCCGCGCGGGCTGCTGCGGTTACATGTCTTCGCGGATAACGACGACAACTTCACGGGACAGGCCGCCGCCTTCGCGCTCGCCAAGCGGCTGCGCGGCGAGGGGATGACCGTTGAGGTTCACATGCCGCCCGAGACCGGCACCGATTGGCTCGACGTGCTGAACGAGCGAGGCCGGCGATGACTAAGCACACAATCTCCGGCCAATTCGTGCACCTGCCCCGCTCCTTGCTGGAAAGCGCAGCATGGCGCGAGCTCGCCATCAATACCCGCCGCTTCCTAGACTTCCTCATGATCGAACACCTGCGTCGAGGCAGAAAAGCGAACGGGAACCTCGTCGCACCGCGCGCCCAGCTCGAAGCCTTCGGCATCGGCGCCCGCCACATCAGCGCCGCCATCGAAGAAGCCGAACGCCTCGGACTGGTCGATGTAAAACGCGGAACCGGCCGCCGGGCAAACCGTTACGCCTTGACATGGTTACCACTTTTCGACGGCTCCGCCCCCTCGAACCGCTGGAAAATGACTTCCGAAGGGAAGTCTCTACTAATGACTTCCCTTTTGCAGAGAAATAGCTTCCGAAGGGAAGTCACAAGGCCCGTAGCGACTTCCCAAGGGAAGTCACTACAAGGGCTTCCGAAGGGAAGCACCTATCTAGAATACTCTACCAGGGGGGAATAGTAGGGGGTGGGGGGGTGCCGAGGTGGCACCGGGTGCGGGTGCGCGGGGCGTGCGGCTGCGGGTGAAGCGGCCCCGGCCAGCCCGGCGGCGGGCAGGCAGAGCAATCCGGTTGTCGCACGTGGTCAGAACCCCCGCGCAGCGACGACAGGATGCGGGGTGCATAGCAACCCGAGCTACGCAGAGAAGGAGAGAGCCTGATGTACGACCAGCGCTTCGAGCGGTACCGCACCGCCTACCTGGAAATGGCCGAACGCGCGAAGTACCGACCGGCGGCCCCAAACGACGGCTGCGGCGGCATCCTGTTGTCGAAAGCCGAACTGCAAAATCGCGAGAGACTTGAAGCCGAGGCCCGGCGCTACGCCGCTCAGTTCCTCGCCGACGACGACACGATGACCTATCCAATCGGCTGCCCGGACGGCCGCGCCGCCCGCGCCTTCTGCTACACCATCGAAGCGGCCCGCACGATGTGCGGCCCCACTCCCCGCTTTGCCGAAACCCTGCTGCGCCTGGCAATCGCGGAACTTCGCGCACAATACCCGCGCGCCGCGGCCAAGACCGGCAGACGCGCGATCGCGGGCGACGCGTAGCGGGCGAAAGGGCCGCCACGCACCGTGCCCGAACACAACCCCTCCCGTGCGCCACGGAAGCCACGCGGCGCGCCAGCACAAGCCGCTGCTTGTCGCGTGCGTGCTTCTACCGGCTTGCTGGGCCGCGTCGACTATTTACATCGCGTCGCTGTAATTTGTCGACCGGGTGCTTCGGGCGCGGGCACTGGGCCGAACGCGCCCGGCCTGGTTTGCAACAAGTCTGCAACATGGCGGATTGTTTCCAGATATTCCAATATCTTACATGTTGAAGCGCGGATGCATGTTCCGATATTCTGAGCGGCGAACGGGCCGATATTCTGGCGATCATGAGCGATGCATCGAAAAGTCAGCGCCGGATCACCCCGCATTCGCGGCTGCTCAGGCGCGGGTGCGTAGACGGTCGGTCGCGAGAAGGTCGATTTCTCGCGGCGGCTCGGGCGGAATTGGTCGAACACCTCGGCGGCGCCCCGACACCGGCCGAGCGGGTGCTGATCGATCGCCTTGCATGGTTGCGGCTGCGGGTTGCGCTTTACGACGAGCAGATGATCGCTGGGCGCCCTTTCACCGAATACGACCAGCGGGCCTACCTGGCATTCAGTAACGCGATTGCGCGGGGCGCAGCGGCGCTTGGTTTGAAATCGAGGCCGGCGCCGAAGCCGTCGCTGGCCGAGTACCTCGCCTCGCGCGCCCGCAACGCCGGCGAGGCGGCGTGACGGCGCCGACGATCATCAGCGCGCTCGACGCCCCGGAGCTGTTCGGGTCGCTGTTCCGCGGCGCGAGCTGGGCGCGCTGGCGAGTTTTTTTGAAGGCACTGTTCGGGCTGCCGCTGACGGCGGGCGAGCTTGAAATTTTTCGACATCACACCGGCCGGCAGATGCCTCCGACTGGGCCTTTCCGGGAAGCCGCATTGGTTATTGGGCGGCGCGGCGGGAAATCGCGAATCCTCGGGCTTATCGCGGCTTATCTCTCTGTTTTTATTGATTATTCTCCGCATCTGGCGGCCGGCGAGGTGCCGGTGGTCGCGATCATCGCCGCGGACCGGCGGCAGGCGAGAGTTCTGTTGCGCTATGTGCTTGGCGCACTGAAGGCTTCGCCGATCCTGGCCGACATGGTTGCAGGCGAGACGGCCGAGACGATCACGTTGAGCAACAATGTTGTGGTCGAGATACATACGGGAACGATCGCCGCGCCTCGCGGCCGGACCTTCGCGGCAGTTCTCTGCGACGAGATTGCTTTCTGGCGTAGCGAGGAAGGTGCTGCGAACCCCGACGTCGAGATCATTGCCGCGGTGCGGCCCGGGCTGGCGACGATCCCGACCAGCCGGTTGATTATGGCGTCGTCGCCCTACGCCCGCCGCGGCGCCCTCTGGCAAGCGTTCAGGCAACATTACGGGCGCGACGATGCCAGGGTTCTGGTCTGGCGCGGTACCAGCCTGGAGATGAACCCCGGCCTCGACCCGGCGATCGTCGCCGAGGCGCGCGCATCCGATCCGGCCTCGGCGCGGGCCGAGTACGACGCCGAGTTTAGAGACGATGTTTCCGCGTTCGTGCCCCGCGAAGTCATCGAGGCCGCGGTCGTACCGGGGCGCTTCGAACTGCCGCGCATCGGGGGTGTCAGGTACGTCGGCTTCGTCGATCCGTCCGGCGGGTCGAGCGACGCGATGACCATGGCCATCGTCCACCGCGACGGCGGTGCTATCGTCCTCGATGCGGTGCGCGAGCGGCGGCCACCGTTCTCGCCCGAGGCTGCGGTCGAGGAATTCGCCGCGACCCTCAAAGGATACGGTATCTATCGTATCACCGGCGACCGGTACGCCGGCGAATGGCCGCGAGAACAATTCAGAAAACACGGCATCGACTACATCGCATCCGACCGCAACAAGTCTCAAATCTACATCGAGATGCTGCCGATGCTCAATTCCGGCAAGATCGAACTCTTGGACAATCCGCGGCTGATCGCGCAACTCTGCGGGCTGGAACGGCGCACGGCCCGCGGTGGCCGCGACAGCATCGACCACGCACCAGGGGGGCACGACGATTTGGCGAACGCGGTTGCCGGGGCCGCCGTCTTGGCCGCCGCCGGGGCCGGGCCGCTCCGGGTGAGCGATGACCTGCTGGCATGGTCGCGCGTGCCTGCGGTGCCGTTTTCGGCGTTTTCGGAACCGGCGGCTGCGGTGATCGGCGCGGTTCGGAGGTAAAAAGCGATGCCACTCAATCATTTAGCAAGGAGGCCGACGATGCCGAGACGATTTGGGAAGGACGAGGACGACGACCGGCTGATGGAGCTTTTGGAGCGGCTTTCGCCCGAGGAACGGCGGCGCCTTGCCGAGCTGCTGGCCTCGGCCGAGGACGAGGAAGACGACGACCAGCCGCCGGCCTTTTCGGGGCGCCCGCGGCGCGGTGGCGGGATGGACCCCATCAATCGGGTTGCCGCCGATGCCGCCGATCCTGTGGCGCGGTTTCAGGCGATCCGCGCCGCCGCGGCGGAGTGCGCCGACCTGATCGGCCCGGGCGCCGACCTGGCCTACGACAGCGCCGAAGCCGTTTATCGCGCCGCGCTTGGGCGCATGGGGATCGACTCGGCCGCTGGCATTCGCGACCTCGTAGCGTTGCGCGCGATCTATCGTGCCGCCCGCCAACGGCGTCGGCAGGCCGGTGCGCCGGCGGTGGCTTACGACGAACGAGCCGAGCGCGGCTTCGCCCGGCGCCATCCCGATGCCGCGGCTGTCGAGGTGCTTGGGTGACCGCGAAAGTTCAACCCCTGCGCCCTGCGGCACCGGCCCGGTCGCCGGCGCGCGAGAAGCTGGCCGAGGCCATCCGTGCGGCGCGCGAGGCCGACGCGCATGTCGAGCGCGTCGATCTTGCGTGGCGCAAGCTCGGCGAGGATCGCTGGCGGCGGCTCGATCCGGCGCTCGACCGGGCGAAGGCGCGGCTCGTCGAGGCGAAGCAGGGCGGTCCGCGGCGGCTGGTCGAGCGGCTGTTGAACGGGATGACGGGCGCGGCGGACGATTCTGTCGCCGAGGCCGAAGCCGAGCTGGCGGCGGCGCAGCGCGCGGTCGAGGAAGCCGACAAGGCGGCGGAATTGTTGCGCGCCGAGGCGGAGGCGGCGGATCGCGCGCGCGACGCGGCGCGGCGGAACCTGCGCGATGCGGTCAATCGCGTACTCGCGACCGCACCGGAGACGACAGCGCTGTTGGCGGCCTATCGCGATGCCCGCGCCCGGGCGGCGGTGCTGGCGGCGGCGCTCGACGAAATCGGGCCGGTGGCATTGCCGACCGGATGGGATGCCGAAGAAATTGTCGAGCCGGGGATCGGCGCCGAGCGGATGCGCGCGGCGATTGCGGCTTTGCATCGCGATGCCGACGCGGCGCTGCCGGGCCTCGACACGCTCGACGACCCGGCGCCGGCGGTGGCGTGAGAATTTGCGCGGCGGGTGTGACTCCTTCGCCATGCCGCGCCTCGCGGTCCGGTCGAACGTCCGCGGCCGGGCCGCATCGGGGGCCGGCGCCGTGTGTACGAGGCGGCGGCGCCGGCCCCCCTCCAATCGGGGGTGATGGGGGATGATGCAGGGGGTTGTTGAGAAATTTTTTGCCGACCGCGGCTACGGCTTCATCAAGTCCGACGACGGCGGCCAGGTTTTCGTGCACATCAAGGACGCCAGAAAGGGCGGCGTTGTCGAGCTGAGCGAGGGGCAGCGGCTCGAATTCCTGATCGCGAAAGACCCGAAGACCGGCAAGTTGCGCGCTGTTGACGTGAGGGCGCCGTGAAGACCGGCGCGAGGCCAAGCGCCCGGGAGTTTTTTGCCGGCCTCTTGCGCGGGTTGAGCGCCGCCGCCGGTGCGGTGGTCTTCGTTGCGATCTTCGTGGCCGGGCTGCCGGTTGCGGTGGCGCGCGGCCTGGTGGTGGGCTTTGTGCGCGGCGCGCGGGTCGGCTGGGCGCGCGGGCGCTGGGGGAAATAGGATGCCGACGATCATCGACGCCCTTGTCGTCGAACTCGGGCTCGATCCGCGCGGGTTCGTCGAGGGACAGCGCCAGGCCATAGAGTCTCTGCGCCGTTTCGAGCGAGGCGCCGATCGGTCGAGCCGTCGCATCGAGGAGACAGCCGGGCAGCGGATCGCTCGGTTTTTCACCGGCCTCAGGCGCCCGCTCGACGACACGCAGAAGGGGCTGCGCGATCTTTCGAATGAGACCCGGCGTCACGGCGTGGCGATGGCCTCTGGCATCGACGCCGCGACGGTCTCGTTTCAGAACCTCGTGAAGGCTGGCCTGGCGGCGTTCGCAGCGCTCAAAGCGGTGCAAGGCACGATGCGCGACCTCGCCGCGACGAGCGAGCGCACGGTCGGCACCGGCCTTGCGGCGATGCGGGCGGGTACAGGCGTTGGTTTCACCTCGCGGGTCGCGCTCGCCGCTCAATCCTTGACCGGCGCCGATCCCGCCGCGACTGAGGCGGCGGTTGCCTCGATCCGGCAATCCGTCGAACGGGCCAAGGCCGGGCTGGGCTGGGATGCCGTCATGGATACCCTGGCGCGTCTCGGGGTCGATATCTCCGCGCCGGTGGAGGATATCGTTACCCGGCAGTTGCCGGCGGCGTTGCGGCGCAGGACGCTCCCGGAGGCCATCGCCTTCGGTTCCGCGATGGGGTTCGACCAGCGCCTCGTCGAGGCGCTGCGCAAGGGGCCGCAGCAGTTTCAGGCGGCGATGCAGCAGGCCGGGCTCTTTGCGGTGACGCCGGAACAGTTCGCCGCGATCCGGCAGATGACGCTTGATTTGCAGAGCGTCGATCGCGCTTGGCAGTCGTTGAACAGGACCGTCCTCGCGGATGTCTCGCCGACGTTGGGCGCGCTGGCGCAGCGGCTACGCGACGTGCTGGCGCAATTGCAGAACTCGCCCGCTGCGTTGAAGGCCGTCGAGGCCGCGGCGGTTGCGCTGGGCAGCGCTGCAACGTTATCGGCACTCACCAAGTTCGCGACGGCGGTTCTCGGGGTCGCCGGTGCCGCCGCCACGCTGGCGACGGCGATTGCCGCGATCGGCATGGTGGCGGGTTCGAACAAGGCGGTTTCGGACAAGCTGCCGCTGTGGAAGCGGCTCGCCCTGGCGCTGGGCCTCGGGCCGGTCGGCGCGCTGTTTTCCGGCGGCATGACCATCGGCAACTGGCTGTCGGGCATTGCACCGTCGATTTTCGGGGAGAAGTCGCCGGTGCGGGCGCCATCGAGCGCGGCGTCGGGCGCAGCGAGCGGCGATAATGTCCAGTATCTTTCCAGCATAATCGCTGCGGCCGGCGGGAATGCCAACGCGCAGGCGGGATTGCTGTCGAATTTCGCTGCGGAATCGGGTCTCAGCCCGAGCGCGGTCAATCCCAACGGCGGCGCGACCGGCTTTGCGCAATGGATTGGTGCCCGCAAGGCGCGGCTGGAGCAGATTGCGGCACAAATGGGCGTGTCGCCGACCTCGCGGGAGGCGCAGGGCGCACTTCTGTTAGAGGAACTGACTGGACGGTACCGCAACGCGCTGTTGCACATGAATGCCGCAGCGACGCCGCAGGACGCGGCCCTGATAGGTCTGCGGGAGTTCGAAGGCGTCAACGAGGGCAACTCGCTGGACGCCGGCGCGCCGTGGGAAAGAATGGTCGCGACGCACATTGCCAAGGCGCAAGCCTATGCCGACATGATCCGTTCGGCGCAGACGGCCGCGACTGGAAATCTCGTCAGCAACCTGTCGAGCGATAACCGGGTGTTCAACAATAACCGCACGGTCGGCGACGTGAACGTCTATGTGCCGCCGGGGTCTGACGGCTTCGCGGTCGGCAGGGCCGTGAGCGACGCAATCCGCCGGCAGCTCATGACCAGCACCGCGAACACGGGGATCGAATGATGACCGGATCGTTCGTCGAGCGGGCGATCACTGTCACTTTTCAACTCGGCACCGGAGCGTTCGGCAACTCCGGTTTCAACACCTTGACGTTGGAAGGGCTGCGCTGCGAGGTGCACGCGACCATCGCGACGCTGCCGGAATCGCCTTCGGCGGTCCTGCGCGTCTATGGGATGACCCTTTCGCAGATCAACCAGCTCTCGGTGGCCGGGCTCACCTTTCAGGAACGCAACAACCGGGTGGCAATCCAGGCCGGCAACGTCGGCGAGAAGCTGGCAACGATTTTTAACGGCACGATCTACGAGGCGCGGCCCGACTTCTCGAATCAACCCGATACCTCTTTTCTGGTGATCGGCGTCGGCACCCTCGGCATTCAATTGACGCCGGTGGCGCCGACAAGCTTCAAGGGCGGGGTGCCGGTCGAAACCGCGCTGACGGCGATTGCGGCGAAAGCAGGACTGACGGTCGAGAACCACGGCGTCACCGCGGTGCTGTCGAATCCCTATTTTCCGGGCGATGCGATGGCACAGATCAAAGCCTGTCTGCGGGCAGCCGATTGCCTCGGCAGCATCGATCCGGTGCGCAATGTGCTGGTGATCTGGCCGAAGCTGGGATCGGCGCCGTCGAGCGCCGGCGCCGTGCCGACGATATCGCCCGCGACAGGGATGATCGGCTACCCGAGCTTTTCCCGGAACTACATTCAGGTCCGCACGCTGTTCGATCCCAGCATCAAAGGCAGCGGCAGCGTCTTCAGGGTCGAGAGCGAGCTGACGGCGGCCAACGGGCTGTGGCGCATCGTCAACATCGAGTACGACCTGTCGAGCCAGACGCCGGGCGGCCCGTGGGAGATGACCATCGAAGGCTATCCGGCCCAGCCGCAGCCATGAGCGACCCTCGCCCCTGCGCCCGCCCGCCGCGACGCGCCGTGGTCGTCGTCGATGACGGCGCGGCGATCCGCATCGTCGCCTACCAGGATGCCGACGCCGTTGCGTCCGTCGATTTGATGCCGCTGCGCGCACTCGATGTTGCCGCCGAACTGATTGCCGCGGCGCGGCGGCGTTTGCGGTAAGTGGCGCTCCGGAGGCCGCTGGCGCGCGGAAGCGGTCGGCCCCTTCCCCCCCGGAATATCCTCGGCGCTTCCGCGCGCGTACGGGCTTCTGGCGCGCCCGGAGCGGCATCGGGGTAAAGGCGGCTCGCGGCGGCTCGCGAATTACCGCAGTAATTGAATTACCGGAGGTAATTGAGCCGGTGCCGGGGTCGACGCGGTGGCGCCGTGTCGGGGGCCGCGTCGACGCGGTGGAACGGTTTCGGGCTTGCGGCGGGGCGGGGATCGGCGCATGATGAGGGCGGCCCCTGGAAAGGCTAAAGCGCAGTGTTCGTCTCAACATCGTTAAGCGCCCGGCGCGCGCATGCGGATGTCCAAGTCGTGAGACCAAAGGCATGCGCGGGTGACGCTGTGCGCCTTTCCAGGCGCCGGGCTTCGGCTTCTCTCTGGAAAGGGCACAGCAATGACAGCTACACCTATTGACAGCGCTTCCGGCACCGCACAAGACGCCAAGGCGACGGCGCCGGGCCTCGAAATCGAATCAGACGAGACGATCGCTGGATTGTATCGCGCAATCGCGCTGCGGCACTTCATGCGGTATGCGGAAGCGCGAGACTCAGCGGCCCGGCATGGCGGAGATTTTGCCGATCACCCGCCGGCCCCGTCGATCGTCGGGCTGATCGATCAATACACCGCGCTCGTCGAGGAACACACGGTCTCAGACATCGAGACGGCACGGTCGGCGATCCCGGCCATCGAGCTGGCCGCCGTCATCGCGCTCGACAAGTTGCTCACCAATATCGCCGACTTCGTGATGGTCGCGCCGGAGGCCGATGCGGCGATGCAGGCGCGGCTGCTCGGCAAGGTGGCGGCCTGGGTGAACCACATGTCGATGCGCGAGCTGGCCGATCAAATCAGGATGAAATCGGTGCGCGAGACCGTCGTGGCGATCGAGAAGGAACGCGCCAAGGGCGCCTCGCTCGACGACGCGTTCGACGCGGTGATGGCGCGACGCCGCAGCGGGCGCGCGGAGGCGACGCAATGATCCGGGATGCCGCGCTGATCGCGGCCGAGGCCGAGGGCGAGTGATGGCAGGAAACGAAAAACGTTCACGCACAAGAATCGGCGCCACGATCGCGCTTGTGTTGGGTTCTTCGTGTGCGGCTCACAAAACAACGGCGCCGCTGGCAGCGCCGGTCGATCCGTGTGACTATTACTGTCGCATGATTAACACGTATATATATCTCCTGACCGTCTATCCCGATTCGGCCGATAAAATCATGAACGAAATATTGCAAAGCCAGATGCCGCAGCACCATTATCGGCTTTGCGCGGGAGAATTGGACAAAGACGGCTTCCTTTTGGAGGTTTGTCCATGAGCGAAGCCTAGGATCGCGCGCTGTTCCATGAGCCCCGGCGCAGCATCGACCGTATCGCCGGGGCCGGCATCCTCGCGCTCGTCTCCAAGGCGCAAGGCCCCGCCCGGGCGACTGGGCGGGGTCTTTTTGTGTCCGGGAGGGGAATGCGGGGCGCGGGCCGCATCGGATTGACTATCGGAAAAACTTGCGACATAATCGTACCCGTCAGTAACAACCGGCAGCGGATGGCGACGATGGCCTCGATTCGCAAGCGGACATGGAAATCGGGCGGCGAGAACAAGACGGCGTGGATCGCCGACTACTTCGATCAGGCCGGCAAGCGTCATATCAAGACCTTCTCGACCAGGAAGGCGGCCGATGCCTGGCTCGTCGCCGCCCGCAGCGAAGTGGCGGACGGCACGCACACTCCCGACCACGCGAGCATCACCGTCGCCGAGGCCGGGGAGCTATGGATACAAACCGGCGAACTGGAAAAGCTTGAGCGCTCGACCCTGCGGCAGTACCGCGGCCATCTCGACCTCTACATCAAGCCGGCGATCGGCGCCACCAAACTCGCCCGGCTTTCGACCCCGGCGGTGGAAACCTTCCGCGACGGCCTCTTGCGCAACCATTCGCGGGCGATGGCGCGCAAGGTGCTGGCGAGCCTCAAAAGCATCATCAGCGAGGCGCAGCGCCGCGGGCTGGTCGCCCGCAATGCCGCGCTGCCGGTCAAGATCGACGCCAAGAAGCGCGAGCAACGGCGGCTGACGGTCGGGTCCGATATTCCTTCCAAAGAGGAAATCCAAGCGATCCTGGCCGGCGCGGAAGGCCGCTGGCGCCCCTTCTTCATCACCGCCGTCTTCACCGGCATGCGGGCGTCGGAGCTGCGCGGCCTGAGGTGGAGTGATGTCGATTTCGAGCGCAAGGTGGTGCGCGTCCGGCAGCGCGCGAACCTGTGGGGTGAAATCGGCGCGCCCAAATCCGCCGCCGGGCAGCGCGAAATCCCGATGTCGCCGATGGTGGTCAACACTCTGCGGGAATGGCGTCTCGCCTGCCCGAAGGGACCGCTCAATCTCGTCTTCCCGAACGGCGCCGGCAAGGTGGAAAGCCATGCGAACATCGCCAATCGCGGCTTCTACGCATTGCAGCGGACGGCCGGCATGGTTGAGCCGGTA
>Ga0209810_1003616_pt1 | contig 15957 bp, 12 predicted proteins | sample Coa_R1_7_FD_187159 | JGI IMG/M metagenome (GOLD analysis project Ga0209810, IMG submission 187159) | Surface soil microbial communities from Centralia Pennsylvania, which are recovering from an underground coalmine fire - Coalmine... | ecosystem: Environmental > Terrestrial > Soil > Unclassified...
GTGGCCAGACGGCGGGTCACGGTGGCCGGGGCCAGGGAGCGGGAGCGGAGGTGGAGGGCGTAGTCCAGGGCCAGGCGGGCGGCGGTGGTGGGATCACCGAGGAGGGTGGCCAGGGCCTGGGGGAGCGAGGTGTCCAGGAAGCGGGCCAGGTCGGAGAGGTCGGTGGCGTAGGCTCGGGCGGTGGCCTCGGGCCGGCCGTCCAGGAAGCGGCGGAGCAGGTCCTCGATGGCCGGCCCGGCCAGGCCGGCGGCGTGGTCATCCCCCATGCGTCGAGTATGCCCGGGAAGGATGCTCGACGGAGGCGGAGGATGGGGTCGCGATCGACGGCCGGACCACTCGGACCAGCTCCCACCACCATCGACAGGTGAGGCGGGCTCCCGGGGGCGGCGGGGGTAGGGCAGCGATGCGATCGTCCTCCGGGCGTCGAGCACGCCCCCGGCGAGGCTCCATGGACGCCGGGCGGCCCGCTACGCGCAGACGATGAGTTCCCGGCGAAACGAGTGGAGGGGGCGTGCCCCTTCCGCGGTCACGACGCAGAGGTCGCCGACCTGCACCCCCAGTCGCTCGTCGGGCGTGGCCACGTTCGGCTGCACGACCACGGTCTGGTTCTCGGCGAAGGTCCACGAGTTCCCCGTCGTCGCCCACGGTTGCGTACGGCTGCGGAGCACCGGCGGCAGCACGCCGATACCCCATCCGTGGAGGAGCGCGTCCACCATGCTGAACGAGTGCCGGCCGGCGAGGTCGCCGACCTCCAGGATCTCCTCGGACGTCGCTCCCGGTCGCAGCGCCCGTCGCACGGCCTCGAACAGCTCCAGCGCCAGCTCGTGCATGTGGCCGACCAGGGCGGACGGCCGACCGAAGGCGAAGGTGCGCAGGGACTGGCCGCCGTAGCCGCCGAAGGCGATGCTCAGCTCGGTGAAGAAGAGGTCTCCCATCTCCACCCGACGCGAGGTGGGGAACTGGGCCGGGACGCACCGATCGGGCTCTCGCATCGAGGTGGAGCCGAGGAAGGCGACCTGGGCCTCGGCCAGGGCGCACGGGTACGCGGACAGGATCACCTCCATCAGCTCGTACTCGCGCATGCCGGGCCGGGCTTTGTGCTCCAGGGCCTCGTGCGCGGCGTCGGTGTACGCGGCGCCGCGCCGCAGCCATTCCAGCTCCTCATTGCTCTTGGTCACGCGGAGCGAGCGGAACTCGCGGGTGACGTCCCGGAAGGCCGAGGCGGGCGAGGTCGCCGCCATCCGCGCGTGGGCCTGGTAGGGGACCAGACCGACCAGGCCCACGGATCGCAGACCGCGCGCCCGCAACTGCTCGCCCACTCGGTCGCCGACGTCGCTCCAGGTGCCCGCCCCGCCGCCGGGCTGGACGGGGACGATGGACAGCTGCCGGGCCTGGGGGACGTGGTTGTGGGTCTGCACGAAGAGCACCGGCTCCCCGCTCATGGGGAAGAGGAGGTAGTTCTCCCGGATGCCCGCAAAGTTCGAGAGCCAGTAGACGTCGGCCTGCTGCATGCGCGCCTCGGCCGACGAGCCGAAGATCACGAGCCCGTCGAGGAGCAGGTCGTCCATCAGCTCCCGGACCAGGCGATGACGGCGCGCGAACTCCGCGTCGGAGAAGCGCGGAGGGAACGCGCCCTGGCTCACCACCCCCTCGTGATGCCCGTCCTCCATAGTTGGACCGCTGCGGCCGACCCGAGCCGGTGATCCGGCGGGAGGCCCATTCACCGTTCACAGTATTGCGCGATCCCCGGGTGCTGTCCATGCGCGCTCGTCTGCGGCCGGGCGGCCGGCGTCACCGTCGCGAGCGGGGCCCACCGCCCGGGAGGAGCCCGGCAAGTGCGTAAACTGGCCCCTGACGCCGTGCGGCAGGGACCGGGGTGCTCCCGCGGAAACGGTTCCCTGCGACCGCCGGCCAGCAGGGCTCCAGGAGGATCGAGCGATGCCGGAAGCCGTCATCGTCGCCGCCGGGCGTTCGCCCATCGGTCGTGCCTTCAAGGGGCACCTGGTCGACGTCCGCCCCGACGATCTCGCCGCCCACGTGGTGCGCCGAGTGCTCGAGAAGGTGCCCGCTCTCGAGCCCTCGATGATCGACGACCTGATCTGCGGCTGCGGCCTGCCCGGAGGTGAGCAAGGGTTCAACCTGGGCCGGATCATCAGCGTCCTGGCCCGACTCGACTGCCCCGGCTGCACCGTCACCCGCTACTGCTCCTCGTCGTTGCAGACGACCCGCATGGCCTACCACGCCATCAAGGCCGGCGAGGGCGACGTGTTCCTGTCGGTGGGGGTGGAGTGCGTCTCCCGTTACGGGAACGGCACCTCCGACCCGCCGGACTGCCGCAACCCCCGCCTCCTGCCCGGGAACGCGGAGGGCTATCCGGACATTTACATCGCCATGGGGCAGACGGCCGAGAACGTGGCCGACCGCTGCGGGATCACCCGGGAAGAGATGGACCGCTACGCGGTCAAGTCGCAGACGGCGGCGGTGAAGGCGCGGGACGAGGGCTTCTTCGATCGTGAGATCATCCCCGTCCCGCTCCCCAACGGCGAGACGTTCGCCCGCGACGACGGGCCCCGGCCGGGCACCACCATGGAGGTGCTGGCCACCCTGCAACCGGCCTTCCGCGAGAACGGGCGGGTGACGGCCGGTAACTCCTGCCCCCTGAACGACGGGGCCGCCGCGGTGGTGATCATGTCGGACACGAAGGCGAGGGAGCTGGGCATCACCCCCCTGGCCCGCATCGTCTCCACCGGCGTCTCCGCCCTCGAGCCCGAGATCATGGGGCTGGGTCCCGTCGACGCCACCCGGCAGGCCCTGGAGCGGGCCCGCATGACCATCGACGACATCGACGTGGTCGAGCTGAACGAGGCCTTCGCCGCCCAGGTCATCCCCAGCGCCCGGGGCATCGGCGTCGATCCGCTCTCGGACAAGCTCAACCCGCACGGCGGGGCCATCGCCCTGGGTCATCCCTTCGGCATGACCGGCGCCCGCATCCTCTGTACCCTGATCAACGATCTGCAGACCCTGGATGGCACCTACGGCCTGGAGACCATGTGCGTGGGCGGCGGCCAGGGCATGGCCATGATCATCGAGCGGCTGAGCTGATGGGGCCGGAGGCGGCGAGCGCCGGCCTCCCCGACCTGACCGCGGCCGAGCTGGAGGCGCTCCTGGGTGAGGAGGAGCGCCTGGTGCTGGTGAGCTTCTGGTCGCCGCGCTGCGAGCCCTGCCGGGAGCTGCGCCGCGAGCTGGAGGGCCTGCGGGCCCGGGGCGAGGGCGTCTGCCGCCTCGTCGCCGTCGACGTGGAGCGGGAGCCTGAGGCCGCGCTCCGCCACGGCGTACGAGAGGTGCCGCTGCTGGTCTTCTTCAAGCGGGGCATCGAGCTGCATCGGTTCCGGGGTGGGGCGCTGCCCGCCTCCACGCGGCGGCTGCTGGAGGGGACGGTCGGCGCAACCAGCCGCTCCGGACCGGGTCCAGGCCGGCCGGGCGCCGGCCGCCCGTAGACCGGGGGACGGGCCGGGGGTCGCAGACCTTCAGGACACCGGCCGCGTGCGAGCGGGGGCGCCACGTGCCGCGGCCTCGACGCGGGCCGCACCTGCCGGACCGGGCTCCGTGACCGGGACGTTTTGCTCATGCTTTTGCCCAGAACCGGGCACATGCCCTCCGCGTTACGTGCGACGAATCGACTTCACGCGAGACGGAGGGAAGTGACCTTGGTCGCTAGATACATCCGGTTATCGTTCCGCCAGGCCCTGGCGCTTGGCTCGACCGCGGCCCTGGCGGCGCTGGGCGCCGGGGCCACGGCGGTGGTACCAGCCGCGGCGGCCACCTATACGGTGAACACCACCGCGGACAACTGGACGGACGCGAGTTGTGCGCCGGCGCCAGGCCACTGCTCGCTGCGCGAGGCGATCAACGCCGCGAACACGACCACCGGAGCGTTGGTGAGCGTCCCGGCCGGGCACTACATCCTGAACCCGAACCCGAAGAACGGCCCGCTCCAGATCAAGACCTCGATGACCGTCGAGGGGGCCGGCAACAGTGCAACCGGCACCGTGGTGGACGGCGGCGGCAAGACGGGCGTGTTCGTCGTCATGCTGGGCGGTGAGAACGTCACCATCAAGGATCTGCGCGTGGAGCACGGCAGCTCCTCGTTCGTCGGTGGCGGTGTGGCCAACGGGGCCAACCTGTGGCTGGTGGACGACGTGATCGAGAACAGCTCCGCCATTGCCGGCGGCGGGGTGGCCAACTTCCTCGGCAACGTCACCGTGAAGGGCGGGGATGTCTTCGACAACCAGGCGATGGCCGGCGGCGGCCTGCTGAACTACTCCGAGGGCACCCTCACGGTGGATGGTGCCACGGTCGCGCGCAACACCGCCGTGCTGGGCGGCGGCGTCTTCGACGTCGGCCCGGTGAGCCTGAACGGGGCGACCCTGGACAGCAACACCGCCGAGGCCGCGGGCGGCGGCCTCATGCTCGGGCAGATCGAGCAGGAGGTCTGGGTCCCGACCGCCGGTATGGTCCGGAACACCACCTTCAGCCACAACGTGGCCAGCGGGAACGAGGACGGCAGGGCCGACGGCGGCGCCATCTTCGTGCAGCCGTACACCGCCCTGGACCTGGGCTGGAGCACCCTGGTGGCGAACGTCGCCAACGGCAGCGGCGGCGGGGTGGCCAACTTCGGCACGGCCAAGCTCCTGAACGACACCCTGAACGGCAACCAGGCCGAGTTCCACGGCGGCGGCGTGCTCCAGGGATTCTTCAGGCTCCTCGCGCCCAGCGCTCTCACGGCCAACACCGCCGACACGCAGGCCGACGTCTACAACAAGCAGGCGCTGAGCACGCTGGTCCTGCCCGACAACCTGCTCCAGAGCGGGCCCACCACCAAGGCGCCGATCAACCCGCTGCGAGAGGTCGAGAAGAACGAGAAGCCGACCACCACGATCGACTTCGTGACCGTCGCCTCGAACTCCGCCGGCGCCGGTCCGAAGGCCGGTGGGGGCGTGTTCAACTCCCGCGACGACGACGACGTGGTGCTGGGCAACACCATCCTGTCCGCGAACCTGGGCGGGACCGGCCAGACCAGCAACTGCGGCGGTCACGACCTGACCTCGGCCGGCTACAACCTGGAGAACGGCAACACCTGCGACTTCAGCGCGGCCGGTGACCTGCCCAACACCGACCCGAAGCTGGGGAACCTGATGGACAACGGTGGGCCGACCGAGACCATGGCCCTGCAGGCGGGGAGCCCGGCCATGGACGCCGCCACCCCGAAGTGCGCGCCGCCCAAGACCGACCAGCGCGGCGTGAGCCGGCCGCAGGGCCCGCGCTGCGACATCGGCGCCTACGAGGCGGTGGTCCAGACGGCCCCGTCGCCGACCCCGAGCGCGACCCCGACGACGCTGCCCAAGCCGCCCGTGACCGGCACCGGCAGCACCCTGACCGCCAGCCGCTCCGGCCTGGGCTGGCTGATGGTCCTCTTCCTGGCCGGCTTGGCCGCCCTCATGGTGGTGGGCAGCGGCCTGGTGTTGAGGAGGCGCGGTGCGTAACTTCCCGGCACGAGGACGGATCCTCTGGGTCCTGCTGGGCCTGGGGGCTGCCGTGATCGTCCTGGGAGCGGGACTGCTGGTGGGGGCCCATCGGGCCCCCACCGCGGCCCGTCCGCCGGCCCTGGCCGGCAGCCCGACCGGTCCGAGTGGCGTGCAGCCGTCGGCCCAGCCCAGCGCGGCTCCCCCACAGGTCCACTTCAGCCCGGCGAAGTCGGCGTTCGTGCCCTTCCAGCTGGTGATCCAGAGGCTGAACGTGGAGGCGCCGGTGGAGATCAAGGGGGTGGACTCGCACAACGTGATGGAGTCGCCGAGCCGTCCCTTCGACGTGGCCTGGTACAACTTCACGGCCAAGCCGGGAGCGGGCCACAACGCGGTCTTCGCCGGTCACCTCGACTACTGGGGGGTCGGCCCGGCGGTGTTCTGGAACCTGCGCAACCTGCGGCCCGGGGACACCATCGCGGTGATCAGCGGGCAGCAGACGGGGATCACCTACCGGGTCACCCAGAGCTGGGACTACACCGTCTCCAACATCCCCATGGCCTCGGTGCTGGAGTCCGGCAGGCAGGACGAGATCACGCTCATCACCTGCGCCGGCGCCTTCCACAACGGCGGCTACGACCACCGGCTGGTGGTCCGCGCCGTCCGGGTCTCCTGAGGACGGTCGCCCGGGCGCGGGCCGCGTCGCCGGAAGGCGACGCCGCGCTCGCCCGCGCCGGCGTCCGCCGGGCCGAGGATGATGGGCGGCGGGGGCCCCCTCCGTGGAGGGGCAGCCCCTGCCGCGGTGTCCGCGGCGGCACCGCGCCGTGCTGGGTCGGCATTGCCTGCCGGGGGTTTCCGCTCCCGGCAGGCCCCCCTCCGCGCTGGGTGGGTCAGCGGCAGTCGTCGACCACGATCAGGGTGCGGCCGTCGTCGAACACCGAGTGGTAACGGACCACCACCGCATCCCCCGGCCGGAAGGGGCAGCTGCGGTGGGTGGTGGTGTCGGGGTCGGTGGTGCTGTAGGAGAGGGCGAAGGCGTCGGGGCCCGGGCCCTCCGCGATCGCGCCCCCGAAGCGCACGTAGCCGCGCAGGCACCCGTGCGTGCCGGGGGTGGCGTCCCCGACCTGCCTCGCCGTCCACCAGAGGCAGCCGGGGGCGACGTGATCGTGCGGGGTGAGCGCCCAGAAAGCCGCGGCCGCGCCCACCACGGCCACCGCGAAGGCCACGGCCAGCGCCGGTCCACGGCGTGGCCGGCGGTGCGGTGGCCCGGCCGGCCGGTCCGACGGCCGGTCGGCCGGCACCGGCGGGCCGAAGACCCGCCTCAGACGACGCTCGCGCTCGTCGTACACCCGTGACCTCGTCCCGGTCCCGCCCGGGTGCCGACCTCGAGCGAGACGGATCGAGGATACCGGAGGCATCCCGCCCGGTCGTCGGGGCCATGCCGGAGCCGTGTCGATTCCGGCCCGGCCAGGAGGGAGGCGAGCCGCGGAGACCCCGGCCGCGGCATCGCGGCCGATCTCCGGGGAGAGGTGCGCGTCGAGCCGCGCTGCCTCGGTGCACCGGAATGCATCCGCCGGTTGGTGGTGCACCACTCCAGGCGTGCCCGGGCGCGTTCGGACCCCGGTCGACTACAATCCCTGCGCCCGTGCGCTCCGGCCTGGTTCTGCTCGTCACCCTGCTCCTGGCGGCATGCTCCGCCCCGGTCCCCCTGGCCGGGGCCGTCTCCGAGCCGGAGCAGGTCTTCGAGATGGCCCGGCCGGCGGTCGTGATCGTGGGCGCCTTCTACTCCGTGACCTGGTCGGCGCCCCTTCCCACCCTCACCGCCGGGGCGGCGCGCCGCCTGCGGCAGCAGGCCGCGGCCGAGGTCGGGTCGAGGTCCCCCGGCGGGACCACGGCCGCGCTCGGCCAGGCCGAGCTCCGGCTGTTGCTCCAGGACCCGGGCGCCTGGCTCAGCGCCGGGCCGGAGCGCCATCGCCAGACCGACGTGGTCGAGGCCCAGGGCAGCGGCTTCTTCGTGACCCAGGACGGTGCCCTGCTGACCAACGATCACGTGGTCGACATGCCGCGCGACCAGGTCGAACGGCTCCTGGTCTCGGGCCTGGAGCAGGAGGGCGGTGACGCGGCCGCCCTGGGCGCCCTGGAGCGGGAGGTGTCGGAGGCGCTGGGGGTGCCGGTGGGCGACGCCCAGGCCCGGCAGCTGCTCCAGTGGGCGGTGCGGCGGGCCGGGTCCGGCCTGGAGATCGCCTCGGTGAGCGCCAGCTACCGGATCGGGTTCGGCTCCCAGTCCATGCGCCAGGTGGCGTCGGACGGCGTCCCGGTGAGGCTGGTGCGGCACGGAGCCCCGGCGCCGGGGCGAGACGTGGCCCTGCTCCAGGCCCCCGGGGGGCCGTACCCGGCGCTGGCGCTGGCCCCCTCGGCGCCGGGTGAGGGAGCCCAACTCGACGTGGTCGGCTACCCCTGCCGGTGCGGGCAGCGGCCGGCGGCGGACCGCACCCTGACCCCGGTCCTGTCGCAGGGGCGGCTGGTCGAGGTCCTGCCCATGCCCGGCGGATGGAGGGCGCTGGGCACGGACGCCCCCATCCAGGCCGGCAACAGCGGCGGCCCGGTCCTGGACGACCGGGGTCGCGTGGTCGGCCTGGCCACCTTCACCGACGCCACGGCCGGCGCCGGCGGGCACGGCTTCGCCGTGCCCGTGGACGTGGCCCGCCAGCTGCTGCGGGAGGCGGGCGTCCACCCCGCCCAGGGGACGGTGGGACGCGAGTACGCCCGGGCGGTGGCGGAGTTCGACCGCCGGCACTACCGGGCGGCGCTGCCCCTCTTCCAGCACCTGGTGGCGATCGAGGACGGTCACGATCCCTACGCGGCCGCCTACCTGGAGCGCACGCGGCAGGCGATCGCGGCGGGGGCGGATCGAACCCCGCCGGCCTGGGCGGGGGCGGTTGCCGCCGTGCTGCTCGGGCTCCTGGCCGCGGCGGTGGCGGTGATCACCGCTTTGCTCCTGCGCCGGCGCCGGCGCCGGCGCTGGGTGGAGGGGGAGATCCTGGTGGGGCGGCCGGTGACGGCGTCCCGGGGGCGCTCCACCGCCCCGGAACGCCTGGCCCCCCCGGAGCGGCCCGCGTTACCCGGGGAGACGATCGTGGAGGGCGAGGCGTGGTGGGAATGACCCCCGGCCGGGTCCAGCGCCCACCCGGCCCCGGGCCGCGTCGCCTCCGTGGAACGCCGGCTGCACCGCCGACCCCGTCCGGGAGGTGAGGCCTCGGGCGGCCGGGCGCGGGCTCGTCTGGCGCTGGCCCTCTCGCTGGTCCTCCTGGGGACGGCGGAGGCCGGTTGGGTGGTCGCCTCGGGCCCGGCCGTGCGACCGGCCCCGGCCACCCACCGGGCCTCCACGCCCGGCATCGCCGCCACCCGGCCGATCGTCCTCTCCACCGCCTGGCTGAACGCCCATCCGCAGCCGGACCTGCACGTCCTGGCCCAGGCGGCGGTGCTGGTGGACGTCGACCGTGGTCAGGTCCTCTGGGCCCGCGACGCCTCCAGCCGCCGAGCCCCCGCCAGTCTGGCCAAGCTGGTCACGGCCATGGTGGCCGCCGACCTGACCTCGCTCGACACCCGGGTCCGGGTGACCTCCGCCACCGATGCGGCCGCGGTGCGGAAGGTGGAGCCGGAGTCGACGGTCATGGGCCTCGACGCCGGGGAGGTCCTGACCGTGCGCGAGCTGATGTACGGCCTCTTCCTGCGCTCCGGCAACGACGCCGCCGAGACCCTCGGCGGCGGCATCGTGCCCCGCGACCGGTTCGTCCGGCTGATGAACGCGAAGGCGGCGGCGCTGGGGATGCGCCACAGCCACTTCACCACCCCGGTGGGGCTGGACGACCCGGGCATGTACACCACCGCCGATGACATGGCGGTGGCGGCGAGCGCGATCGTGACCCGCTATCCTCGGCTGCTGGCCATCGCCGGCACGCCCTCGATCCAGATCCCGGCCTCGGCCACCCACAAGGCCTACGACCTGGTCAACTACAACCAGCTGGTCCGGCCCGGGACCGCCTACGCCTACCCCGGCGCCACGGGGATGAAGACCGCCTTCACCGACGATGCGGGTCCCTGCATGGTGGCCAGCGCCCAGCGCGGCCGGCGCCGACTGGTGGCCGTGGTGATGCACTCCTCCAATTTCTTCGCCGACGCCGTCGCGCTCCTGAACTACGGCTTCGGGCTGCCGGCGGAGGCCTGAGGCGCGGTCGGAGGGGCCGTGGTCCCCTCGCCGGGCGTACGGGGCGCGCCCCGGTCGTCGGCCGATTTCGGCGCGTGCCAGGTGAACCTCGGGTCCCGGGGCGAGCCGGTCGGAACCTGGGCCCGGATTCGTGTTCCCCGGCCGGGGGCGGAGGAGATCTCGAGGTGGCCGCCGAGCAGGCCCGCCCGCTCCTGCATGCCGATCAGGCCCAGGCCCCCGGGCTCGCCGGACGGGGTCCTCGACACCGCCTCCGGCAGCCCTCGGCCGTCGTCCTCGACCGTGAGCGTCACCGCCCGGGGCTCGAAGGCCAGCCGGACCTCGACCCGGGAGGCCCGTGCGTGCCGCTCGGCGTTGCGCAGACCCTCCTGGGCGATGCGGAAGAGCCCCACCTCGGCCGTCGGGTCGAGCCGCCGGGGCTCGCCCTCCACCTCCAGCGAGGCGTGCAGGGTGGTATGGGCACCGAGGTCGTTGACCAGCCGTTGCAGGCCCGCCACCAGCCCCAGGTCCTCCAGCGAGGCCGGACGCAGGCCCCGGGCCAGCCGGCGCAGCTCCACCGCGATGCCCTCGGCGACGTCGCGCGCCTCCTCCAGGTCCTGGCCGATGGCCTCCGGGGGCGGCGGGTCCGCCGCCAGCCGGTCGAGCAGCCGGTAGAGGTGGATGATCGACTGGAGCGGCTCGTCGTGCAGCTCCTGGGCGATCCGGGCCCGCTCCTCCTCCTGGGCCTTCACCACGTAGGCCGCGTAGGCGTCCTTGATCCCGAGCCGGCGCCGCTCCTCGCTGACGTCGAGGAAGACCACCTGGAGGACGGTGGACCGTGGCCACGCGCCCGCCTCCGCCTGGGAGCTGACCACCGGGCGCAGGAAGCGCCGCGAGCCCTCGGCGTCGGTCAACTCGAAGACTGGCCGGTCGCCGGTCGAGATCGCGGCCGCCGCCTCCGCCCCCACCAGGTCGGCCAGGGGGGTGCCGGCCAGGTCGGCCCGGGCCCGGCCGAAGAGGGCCGCGGCGGCGGGGTTGGCGCCGCGCACCACGCCCGCCCCCACCAGCAGGGTGGGGGCAGGGCTGTTCTCGAACAGGCTGCGCAACCGTGCCTCCGAGGCCCGCAGCTCGCCGCGCGCGGTCTCGGCCTCGGTCCGGGCCAGGACCTCGCGCTCGACGCGCTGGCCGACGAAGCCGGCCACGCAGGCCAGGAGCGCGACCACGGTCACGGTCCCCCAGCCGTCGCCGTTGCCCCGTGCCACCAGCATCGAGGGCAGGCTGAGCAGAGCCACCCAGGCGGCGGTGGCCAGGGAGCCGGCCAGCCCGAAGTTGAGGGCGGCGTAGACCACCGGGACGACGAAGAGCGCCACCGGTTCGAAGGGGGGGAGGTCGAGCGGGCGCCGGCTGGTCAGCTCGGTCGTCCAGGCCAGGGCCGCGATCAGGATGACCAGCACCTGGATCAACCAGAAACGGCGGTCGCGGATGGGCGGCCGGAGCGAGCGGGCCAGCAGTTGACCGAGCTCGTGCCGGACTCGCCCCGTGGTCACGGCCGCTCCTCCTCGTCCTCCGGGATGAGGTGGTGGGCGAGGGCGTGGACGACGGCCTCGGTGCGGGAGCCGACGCCGAGCTTGTCGAAGATGTGGCGCAGGTGGTTCTCCACCGTGCGCTCGCTGATGCCCAGCCGGCGGGCGATGCTCTTGTTGGGCAGGCCCCGACCCACCAGGCGCATGACCTCGTCCTCGCGCGGGCTGAGGCGAGGCCCCCGCGCGCGCAGCCCGACCACCCTGGTGGCGAGCGAGGCCTGGAGCACGGTCTCGCCCTCGTGCACCCGGCGGACCGCCGCCAGCAGCTCGGCCGAGGGCACCGTCTTCACCAGGTAGCCGGCAGCGCCGGCCTCCAGGGCGGCGGACACGTACTCCTCGTCGTCGAAGGCGCTCAGGATGAGGACACGGACCGGGAGCTGGGCCCGCTGGGCCCGCCGGGCGACCTCGATCCCGGACAGCCCGGGCAGGCGAAGGTCGACCAGGGCCACGTCCGGACGCAGCTGCTCCAGCAGCTCCAGCGCTCGATCGCCCCGGTCGGCCTCGGCCACCACGACCAGGCCGGGGTCCCGGGCGAGGATCTCCCGCGTGCCCTCGCGGACCAGGGTGTGGTCCTCGGCGATCAGGACCGAGATGGTGCCCATTGCGATGTCCCTTCGCCAGTGTAGGACGCCCCCGGCGGCGGGCGTGGGCGGGGTGGGGCCGCCCGTTGGCTCCCCGGCGGGGCACCGGCCCGCACCGGGCCGGACTCATCCGCCGCCCTGGGTCAGGCGATCCAGCAGCAGGTGATGGAGGTGGCGATGGCGTTCCACCTGGGGCGAGTAGGTGGGCGAGAGGACCTCGTGGAAGAGGTTCAGGTAGTGGGCCGTCCGTCGAGGAACGGTTCCGTCCGATCCCTGGAAGGCGATGGTCCTGCCCCGGTGCAGGGCCCTGCCCAGGACGGCGACGTGGTCGAGGAACAGCTCCAGGCCATCGGCGAGGCGAAGGCAGGTCCACTTGCTGTCCTGGGTCACGTGCCAGGTGGTCATGAGGTGTCCGGTGAACTCACGTCCCTGGCTCGCGAACCGGATCTCGGCTTCGTAGGTGCTGGACGCCCCTGGCATCCGGGTCAGCGTGCTGATCTCGCGCAGGTCCACGAGGCGATCGAGGAGGCTCAGCGCGTTGATGCCGGAGTCGATCCAGCTGGACACGTACGTCCACCGCCGGCCCGGCTCCATGGCCGCGTACGGGTCGGAGAAGAAGCTGAGGAAGTCGACCACCGGACCGTGATCGTCTCGGTGCTCCTCCCACCAGGCGGCAGCCCACAGCACCTCCGGCGCCCATCGGAAGTGGTAGAGGACGTCGAGCGGCTGCTGGCGCTCCCCGGCCCTGGCCAGCACGCGCTCCACCTCGCCCGGCGCGGTCGCCAGGGGTTTCTCCACCAGGATGCGCGGCCGGGCCTCTGCCTCCAGGATCTCCTCGCAGACCTCGACGTGGGTGGGCGTCGGCGTGGCCACGATCACGTCGTCGACCTCGTGCCGCTCGAGGAGCGCGGAGATCGACGGGTACACCGGCCGGGCCTGGCCGCCGAACTCGAGCGACTTCCCCGGCGCCGGATCCACGCCGGCCTCGACGCTGACATCTCCCCGCCGTTGGAGCGCGTCGAGATGGAAGCGGGCGATGGTTCCCAGCCCGACCATGGCGATCCTCCGCATCAGCCGTGGCGGCGTCGTGCCAGTACTTCCGCCCACCGCCGGCGTGCCGCTCGGTGACCTCCGAGCCAGTCGGCTCGAACTTCCCCGTCCACCCCTCGCCAGGCGTCGATGGTCTCCAGCCAGAACCGGTTGCCACCCAGCCGTGCGGTTCGCTCATCGATCTCGCGTTGGGATTCGATCGCGACGGCCTCGTCCCCGGCGAGCAGGGACCGGAACACCCGAGCGACGAGCGCGAACACGATGCCACCACCGTAGCCGATGGTCTCGGCGAGCGAACGGGCGGCGTGGATCTCCGCCTCCGACTCCTCGCGCGTGGGCGCCGCCACCGCCAGCGCCACCCGTGCCTTCACCTGCTCGACTTTGTTCCCCACCGCCTGGTTCGCCACCAGCGCACGTGCCCCCCACTCGCGCGCCGAATCGGGCCGTGTCCAGCAGCGGACCTCGGCGAGGTTGGTCAAGGCCTCACCTTCGAGGGCGGGCGCCTGGCCCGCCTGGGCGACCTCCAGCGCCTCACGGTAGCGCAACTCGGCCTCATCGAACATCGCGTTCACCCGGTAGACGTGCCCCGATAAGCGGAGCGACTCGCAGCGCAGAAAGGTGTCGCCGCCACCCGGGTCGAGGGAGCGGAGCGCCGCCTGGAAGCGCCCTTTCAGGTAGTCGATGTCGGCTGCCCAGTAGGCGGCCCGCGTGGCTTCACGACCGCCGCCGCGGGCCAGGTCCGCGTAGACCGCCGCCCCGTCGTCGTAGCGACCCATGATCCGTAGGGCGTCGCCGAGGTGGAGCGAGCACAGGCGGGCCGCCGTCTCGCTGAGGCGGGCGCTGCTCAGCGCCCGGGAGAGCGCCTCCTCGGCCTCCCCGAGCACCCCCTGGCGGATGAGCCGTATGCCATGGAGGAGCAGCCGGAAGGCCTGGAGCGAGGCCTCAGGCTGCGAGGGCGGCGGACCCTCGGGATCGAGGAGGTCCCACAGGCCGAGTTCGGCGAGGTGGGCGGCCACCTCCACCAGCCAGTCCTGGAGCTCGTCGACCGCCCCGGCCAGGCTCAGCCCTTGCAGGTAGCACGCCACCATCCGGTCCCGGTCCCCTGACCGGCGTGCGGCCTCGGCCGACGCCGCCAGCTGGTCCAGGATGCGCCGGCGGGCCTCATCCCATTCGCGCGGAGACCAGGCGTCGCGCAGATCGGCGTCGGCGGACCGTATGGCCTGGCGCAGATTGGCATGGAGCGCGTACGGCCATCCTCGGCCCGGATCGTGCTCGATGAAGGGCGCGGCCAGGAACCGCGCCAGGGTGGCGTCGGAGACGGGGGTCCCCACCGCCCTGGCCAGGTCGGCGTCGAATCCCTCGAGCAGCGAGAGGCCGCGGAGCAGGCGTCGCTCGTCCTCGTTCAGCTCTCGCATGACACGCCCGACGATGGCCGGGAACGGCCCCCCGAAATCCTCCACCGACGGCTCCTGCCCCCGGGCCAGCAGGGTCAGGTAGTGACCGACCGAGAGATCCAGGTAGAGTGGCAAGCCGCCGCTGCCCGCGACGATCCTCTCCCGGATCCCGGAGGGGATGACGGGTTGCCCGTTTGCGGTGAGGGCGTTGGCCAGGTATCGCTCGCAATCCTGCGGTGAGAGATAGCCCACGAGGTGCTGTCTGGGCTCCCGGTCGTGGTTCTCGAAGCGAAGGTTCGGCCAGCGATGGGGGCCGACGTAGTCCAGCTCACCGATGGAGCTTGAATCCCCCCAGTCCAGGCGCCGGCGCCCGGTCACGACGAAGAGGACGTTGGGCATCAGGTAGATGACTCGCTGGATCAAGCGTTCGAAGTCGCGCGAGGGCCTGTTGACGACGTTCTCGAACGTGTCCAGGAAGATCACCACCAGCGGCGGTGGCTGCATGCGCTCCAGCTGCCAGGCGATCAGGGCCGGCAGGTAGGAGAGGCAATCCGCGTCCGCCTCTGCGTCGATGAGAGGGGAAAAGAACGGGCATTCCCTCAGCAGCTCGTGACGATCGATGGCTTGCCTGACGTACCCGTAGAGCAGGTGGGCGACCCTGCCACCCGAGACGATGAGGCTGACGGGAAGGACGGCCGGTGCCGCCAGGGTGGCGAGCAGGTCGGACACGGTGCCGGTCACCTGATCGATGAGGGAGGTGGGATCGATGAGGCGGCCGAGCGCCCGGTTCTCCCGGACGAACTCCTGGAGCGGTTGGCCGGGGTGGGCACGCTGCCAGTACACGGTGAACGCCAGGTCGAAGGCCGCCCATCTGCCTTCGAGCCGGGCCAGGCCGGCCCGAAGGCGGAGGACGAGGCTTTCCAGGTCGAAGCTGCCCGCCTCGGAGAAGTCCAGGCGGACGGACGCCCGGCGGGGCGGGGGGCCGGGCAATCTCCAATGGGTGAGACGCTCGTCCAGGACCTCCGAGAGTCGAGTCTTGCCGACACCACCGACGCCGTAGTAGACGAGCACGTTTCGCCGTGGCCGGCTCAAGTCGGTAACCGACTGATCGCCAAGGGAGGAGGAGATCTGGGACAGAGAGCGCTCAAAAGCCTCCAGCTCGGAGACCCGGTTGGTGAACACATCTTGAGCCGACCATCCGGCGCCCACACCAGCAGTGAACAGCCACCGGACGTTGGCTCGGGCCACGCCACCGATTATAGGGGTCGCCCGACGCCTCGGCAAGCGACTCCGGATGACCGGAAGAGGGTGATCCGGGCCTCGGTCTCATCCGATCGCACGGATTGACATGAGCGCGTCGTGACGTCGGTGAGTGTCGGTCAAGGCCGGCCGACATCCAGGGTCCGCAGATCATGTCGAGATACCCGTCGTGAGGCGTCTGTGGAGGTGCGAGAGACCGACGGCCCGGGCGGGCCCCCGGCCCACGTCCCGGGGCCCCGGCGAGCGGCCCCTCAGGGGCTGGCCAGACGCTCGTACACCTCCTTCGGGACCCTGCCCATCAGGTAGAACTCGTGGTTGGGCCGCAGCCGGCTCAGGTGGGCCAGGCGGTTGGAGAGCGCGAAG
>Ga0209810_1003617_pt1 | contig 15951 bp, 12 predicted proteins | sample Coa_R1_7_FD_187159 | JGI IMG/M metagenome (GOLD analysis project Ga0209810, IMG submission 187159) | Surface soil microbial communities from Centralia Pennsylvania, which are recovering from an underground coalmine fire - Coalmine... | ecosystem: Environmental > Terrestrial > Soil > Unclassified...
TTGATTCATCAGGCCGGCCCGCAAATGCCGATTGCCACCCTGACCTGCGGCGTAAAGATCTCTGACTAGACAGCCGTTGTAACGGACTGAAACATCCGATGAATCATTGACCCGCTAGGGGCACAGGTGTAGACCTCTGATCCGAGTGCCGAAATCCGCCCGTAACACCACAGCAAGGTCCTTCGACACGGCCTCACCGCCCCCAGCACACCCCCGGAGCAGGTCGGCGCCGCCGCTACCGGTCGGTCCACTCTTCTTTCCCAAGCCCTCCCGGAGGACTTCATGAGCAGTACCCCCGACCGCCGCGACGAGGTCGCCCGGCCGGCCGTCAGTCGCCGCGGCCTGCTGGCCGCCGGAGCGGCCGCGCTCGGCGCCGCGGCCGCCGTCCCCCTGCTCGAAGCGACCGGGGCGCAGGCGGCGCCGGCTCCCCGGCGGCTGCTGGCAGGCTCCGTCACGCGGGTGCGCACCTCGGCGATCCCGGTGCTGCCCTGGCCCGCGGCCAACACCATCGTGGCGGACACGAAGCTGCCCGCCTTCCCGTCCGCCACCTTCCCGGTCACCTCGTACGGCGCGGTCGCCGACGGCAAGACCGATAACACCGCCGCGTTCGCCAAGGCCATAGCCGCATGCAACGCCGCGGGCGGCGGGCACGTCACGGTGCCCGCGGGGACGTACGTGACCGGTGCGATCCGCTTGCTCACCAACGTGGACCTGCACCTGGCCAGCGGTGCCACGCTCAAGTTCAGCGGCGATGCGAGCAAGTACCCGCTCGTGCTGACCCGCTACGAGGGCATCGAGTGCATGAACCGCTCACCGATGATCTACGCGCACGGCGCCTCGAACATCGCGCTGACCGGCTCGGGCGTTCTCGACGCCTCCGGTACATCCTCGTGGAACCAGGGCTCTGATCGCGCGTACCTGGAGACGTTGGTCGCCAAGGGGGTGCCCGCCAACCAGCGCGTCGTGCCCGGCTCGGGTCACCAGATGCGCTCGACCTTTGTCGAGCCCTACTCCTGCGACACGGTGCTGATCCAGGGTGTGACGCTGCACAATTCGCGCTTCTGGCAGCTGCACCCGACGCTGTGCACGAACGTGACGGTCGACTCGGTCACCACCTCGGCGACCAACTCGAACACCGACGGCTGCGACCCGGAGTGCTGCGACCACGTGGTGATCCAGAACTGCACGCTGGGCGCCGGAGACGACAACATCGCGATCAAGTCCGGCCGGGACGCCGACGGCCGCCGGATCAACACCCCGTCGCAGAACATCGTCATCGTCGGCTGCCACATGAGCGGCCCGTGGGGCGCGGTGAGCTGCGGCAGCGAGCTGACCGGCGGCATCCGCAACGTGTACGCGTACAAGATCGTGGCGAACCCGACCCGGTACGCGTTGTATGTGAAGTCGAATACGCAGCGCGGCGGCTTCGCGACCAACATCAACCTCGACAGCGTCACCGCGGGGAACCAGAAGGGCGCGTTCGCCTTCGTCACGATGACCTACAACGGGCAGCACGGCTCGAACAACCCGGACTTCGGCGGGTTCTCGGTCACCAACTCGACGTGCGAAAAGGCGCCTTACGCCTTCGACGTCACCGGCCTGAGCGGCGACCCGGTGCACGGCGTGACCGCCTCGCACTGCACCTTCACCAACATCGCGCACGGCACGGACGTCATGAGCAACGTCACCGGCGTCTCCTTCAGCAACGTCACCATCAACGGCAAGACGGTGACGAAGTGAGGCGCCCGATCAGGGTACTGACGGCGTTCGCGCTGATCGCCGGCGCCGTCACCGCGGCAGCGGTCGCGCAGACCCCCGCCGAGGCGCTGGCCAACGGCCTGGCGCTGACCCCGCCGATGGGCTTCAACGACTGGAACGCGGTCGGGTGCGGCACCAGCGAGGCGTTCATCAAGCAGACCGCCGACTTCTTCCACACCCACAAGCTGTCCGACGGCAGCACTCTGCAGCAGCACGGCTATCAATACGTCAACATCGACGACTGCTGGGCGCTGCCGAGCCGCGACGCGCACGGCAACCTGGTGCCCGACCCGAAGAAGTTCCCTGACGGCATCTCGGGCACCGCGGCCTACGTGCACTCCCTGGGCCTCAAGCTCGGGCTCTACAACGACTCCGGCCTCAAGACGTGCAGCTCGCACGGCTTCCCCGGCTCGTTCCGGCACGAGGCCCAGGACGCCCTCCAATTCGCGAAGTGGGGCGTGGACTACCTCAAGGACGACAACTGCAACCAGGCCTCCGGGCAGGACACCCGCGCCGCCACGATCCAGCGCTACACCGCGATGCGCGACGGCCTTGCCGCCGCTCGGAAGCAGACCGGGCAGGCGATCGTGTTCAGCATCTGCCAGAAGGGCGACAACGGGATCAACACCGAGGACTGGTCGCCCGAGGTGGGCAACCTGTGGCGGACCACCAGCGACGTCCACACGAACTGGACCCGGCTGGATTCGATCATCGACAAGAACATCCCGCTGGCCCAGTACGCCGGGCCGGGCGCGTGGAACGACCCGGACATGCTGGAGGTCGGCAACGCGGGGCTGACCGCGACCGAGCAGCGCACCCAGTTCGGTATGTGGGCGGAGATGGCCGCGCCATTGCTGATCGGCACCAAGCTCGCCTCCGCGACGACGCAGACCCTTGACATTCTCGGCAACGCGGAGGTCATCGCGGTCGACCAGGACTCGCTGGGCAGGCAGGGCGTGCAGGTCAGCGACAACGGCGGGCTGCGGGTGCTGGCCAAGAAGCTGGCGAACGGCGATGTCGCGGTGGCGTTCTTCAACGAGACCGGCGCGACCGCGTCCATCTCCACCACGGCGAGCGCCGTCGGAGTCGGCGGCGCCGCGAGCTACGCGCTGCGGGACCTGTGGGCGCATAAGACCACGAATACGACCAGCCCGTCGTGGACAGAAAGCGTGCCCTCGCACGGCACGGTCCTGCTCCGCATTCATCCGACCGCCGCGAAGTGAGGGGACCGGCCGTGATCAGCAAGAGAAGTACCTGGCTGGCCGCCACGGCGGTCACCGTCTCCGCCGCCCTCACCGGGCTGGCCGCGCACGGCGCCGCGGCCGCGACCCCGGTCAGCTTCTACGTCTCCCCCACCGGCAGCGACAGCAACTCGGGCACCAGCGCGTCGAGTCCGTTCGGCACGCTCGCTCACGCGCAGTCGGCCGTGCGCTCGGCGCTGGCGGCCGGTTCCAGCCCGATCACCGTCAACCTGGCCGGGGGCGACTACCGGCTCAGCAGCCCACTGACGTTCACCGCGGCCGACTCCGGCAGCTCGGGCGCCGACGTCACCTGGCAGGCCGAAGCCGGGGCATCGCCGGTCGTCAGCGGCGGCGTCCAGGTCACCGGTTGGCAGCAGACTGATACGACCAAGAACATCTGGTCCGCGCAGGTCTCCTCCTCCCTCAACACGCGGCAGCTATATATCAACGGCACGCGTGTACCGCGGGCCAGCGGCAGCCTGCCGGTTTCGGTGAAGCAGACCTCGACCGGGTACACCACCGCGTCCGGCGACCCGATGGCGAAGTGGCGCAACCCGTCGGCGATCGAATTCGTGTACCGCGGCGGCTTGGGCGCGTGGACCGAACCACGCTGCCCGGTCTCGTCGATCAGCTCGACGGCCATCACGATGGCGCAGCCCTGCTGGAACAACTCGACGCAGCGGGTGATGCGGACCGACGGCTCCGGCCGCACGTACGAGCTGGTCGGCCGCAAGTCGATCACCGAGTCGCCGACCTCCGTGGAGAACGCCTACGAGCTGCTCACCGCAGGGCACTGGTATCTCGACCCGTCCGCGCACCGGATCTACTACATCCCGCGCAGCGGCGAGACGATCAACAGCGAGGACGTCGAAGCGGCCGCGTTGCCGACGCTGGTCTCGGCCATCGGAACGGCCAGTGCGCCTGTGCACAACCTGGTCTTCCGCGGAATCCAGTTCTCGTACGCGACGGACACCCAGACCAGTTCGCCTGAGGGCTTCTCGGAAATTCAGGCCACATACACCATCACCGGTACGCACGGCTACGCGACGCAAGGACTGTGCACCTTCGTGTCCGGCGGCACCTGCCCGTACGGCAACTGGACCAAGATGCCCGGCAACGTCTCGCTGGCGTACGACCACGACGTCACCTTCGACCACGACTACTTCGTGCACCTCGGCGCGGCCGGGCTCGACCTGGGCGACGGCTCGCAGAACGACACCGTCGAAGGGTCCGTGTTCACCGACATCTCGGGCAACGGCCTGGACCTGGCCGGCGTGGACATCACCGAGCCGACCAACGCGGCGCAGCACACCAGCGGCAACACCATCGCGGACAACCACTTCTACAACACCTCGGTGGAGTACCACGGCGGCGTGGCGATCGACATCGGTTACGCCGAAACGACCACGGTGGCGCACAACCAGCTCGACCACCTGCCGTACACCGGGATCTCGGTGGGCTGGGGCGGCTGGCCGGACAAGGTCAAGCTGCCGGCCGAACCGAACTACTCCAACCACAACCTGTTCTCGGACAACCTGATCTACGACCACATGTCAGTGCTCGCCGACGGCGGCGCGATCTACACCAACGGCATCACCGGCAGCTCGCTGGCCAACGGCGAGCACATCACCGGCACGCTGGTGCACGACCAGATCGCCACCGCCGGACACGGCCTGTACACCGACAACGGGTCGAGCTACATCACGATCACCGGCAACGGCGAGTACAACATCGCGGCGACCGTCTGGGGCAGCAAGCACACCAACTACACGCTGAACAACGGCACCTACGATCCCCTGGACATCGAGGGCAACTACTGGACCAACGGCCCGGCGGACTACAACGCCAAGGCCGTGCTGATCAAGAACAACACCAATATCACCAGCGCCGGCCAGATCCCGGCGAGCATCACGAACAACGCAGGGCTCGAATCCGGGTTCAAGTCGATCCTGAACTGGCAGCCGGCCCGCTGACCGGCGTCCGCGCCGAAGAGCGCGGCAGCCGGGGCGTGCGCGAAGTCACCGCAGCGCGAGCGCCCCGGCCGTCAGCGTCCCTCGTCCCAGCCACAATGTTCCGCTCCCCCCACCCTCGGCCGAGGCATGTCCTCGCGCCAACCCGGAAGGAGATCGCGTGCGCACGCGATCCGGAAAGACCACCACCCTGGCGGCCCTGGCGCTCACCGCCTCCGCAGCCGCCTTCGCGTTCGGCACCCTGAACGCGACCACCGCCCAAGCGGAGAGCAACGGCGTGGGTGCCACACCCGCGCTGGGCTGGAGCAGCTGGAGCTTCATCCGGCACGATCCGACCGCCGCGAAGATCGACGCCCAGGCGGACGCGATGAAGACCAGCGGCCTGGCCTCGGTGGGCTACCAGTACGTCAACGTCGACGATTTCTGGTACCAGTGCCCCGGCAGCCAGGGGCCGAACGTGGACGCGTACGGCCGCTGGGTCACCGATGCCACGAAGTTCCCGCCCAGCGGCTCGACGAACGGCATCCAGGTCGTCGCCAATCACGTGCACGCCGACGGTCTCAAGTTCGGCCTCTACGTCACGCCGGGCGTTTCGCATCAGGCGGTCGTGGCGAACAGCCACATCCTGGGCACCACATACCGCATCGATGACATCGCGACCACGACCGGCGAGAAGAACTACAACTGCAAGGGCATGGTAGGGATCGACTACACCAAGCCCGGCGCACAAGCGTTCATCAACTCGTGGGCCGACGAGTTCGCCTCCTGGGGCGTGGACTACGTGAAGATCGACGGCGTCGGCACGAGCGACGTCGCCGACGTCAAGGCGTGGTCGGCGGCGCTTCGGCAGACCGGTCGGCCGATCCACCTGGAGCTGTCCAACAACCTGGCCATCTCCGCCGCGGCCACCTGGAAGCAGTACTCGAACGGCTGGCGCACCGGCGGTGACATCGAGTGCTACCACTGTGAGAGCGGCGGCAGCAGCTACCCGCTGACCAGCTGGAGCAGCGTGCAGTCCCGATTCGCTCAGGTCGCGAACTGGCAGCCCTACGGCGGCCCCGGCGCGTTCAACGACTACGACTCGATCGAGGTCGGTAACGGCGCGAATGACGGGCTGACGGCGGCCGAACGCCAGACGCAGCTGAGCCTTTGGGCGATGGCTTCCTCGCCGCTGATCCTGGGCACCGACCTGACCCACCTCGACGCGACCGATCTCAGCTTCCTGAAGAACACCCGCGTGCTCGCCGTGGACCAGGACGCGATCGACGCGCGCCGCATCGTCAGCAGCAGCAATCAGCAGGTCTATGCGAAGACTGAGAAGAACGGCGACGTCATCGTCGCGCTGTTCAACTACAGCGGTACCGCGAGCCAGACCGTGAGCGTCAGCCTCGCCTCCGCCGGACTGAGCGGCAAGGGCACGGCCGTGGACCTATGGAGCGGCGCCTCGATCGGCACGGTGAGCGGCACCTACAGCGTGCATCTCGGCGCCGGAGCGGTGCGGCTGCTGCGGATCACTCCACAGCCGTAAAGCGGCCAGTCGGCGGACCAACGCAGCGCCGTCCGCACCCGAGCAGCGCCGGGTGCGGACGGATCGAGAACCGCTCCGCGGGGCCATAGCTCGGCTTGCGGAACCTGCGACGCAGCCGCAGTGCGGCGGCGCGTCTACGCCTCATCTCTCGTACCACCCGACACCGGATAGACAGATAGGAGTATCCATGCGCCGACCACTTCGCACACTGGCCGCCGCGGCCGTGGCCTTCGCCGCCGCTCTGGCCGCCCCGGTCGCCACCGCGTTCGCGGCCTCCGGCCCCGCCGCGCAGGCCAAGCCGCCGGCTTCGAACCCGTACGGGGACCCGCACCTGGTCTCCATGTTCGACGGCAAGACGCTCACCGGCTGGACCCAGGCCGCCGCCGGGGAATGGTCCGTGGTCAACGGCGCCATCCACGGCAACGGCACGGCCCGCGGCTGGATCTACTACAACGTCCAGCAGGCCGGGACGTTCCGCTGGATCTTCGACGTGCGCCAGGTCAGCGGCAACCACGCGCCCACGGTGCTGATCTGGGGCACCACGACGCCGCTGCGCGACGCGCTGAGCGCGATCCAGTTCCAGCCGCCCAACGGCGGGCACTGGGACTACCGGCCCGGGCACAACAACGGCGGGAAGGGCGAGTTCACCCAGCTGCCGCACACCAAGATCCCGGTGAACAACTGGGCGCAGTGCGAGCTCATCGCGGATCAGAAGACGGGGATCGCGCGGATGGCCTGCTGCCCGCTCGCCCCGGGCGCGGCGACCTGTAAGGCGACCGAGGTGCTCGACTTCAAGGACCCGACCGCGGGACGGGTCGGACCGCTCGCGATCCAGGTGCACAACAAGGGCATCCACGACGAGTACAAGAGCCTTTATATCGAGTCCCCCGTCGTGGACAGTCCCGGGTCCTTCATCACCACGAAGTAGCCCGACCCCACGCCCCGCGGGCGCAAGGGTTTTGTAGGGTCTGCGGGTCCTGCTCTCCGCGGAGAGCAGGACCCGCTTCGTGTTGTTGTCAGGCGCGGGTCAGTGGTGCTTGCCGCCGGCCGGGGCGAGCGCCGTGAGCGAGCCGTCCATGCCGGGAGCGAGCAGATGCCCTTCCGCGATCGACGGGGCGCCCCAGTACTGCGCGCCCGAAGGGTTGCGGTATGCGAACAGCTGCTTGCCCGTCGACGCGTCGAGCAGCAGCACGGAGGGGCCCGCCGGCACCGCGAGCAGGCCGTGCGCGCCGGCCGAGGCGCCGAGGACATGCCCGGTCGTGGCGCAGAACTCCCACTTGGACGCGCCGGTCGCCGGGTTCAGGGCCCGCACTCCGCCGGCGCAGCTCTTGCCGCCGATGGTGGTCGTGCCGCCGGCCACGTACAGCGTGGAGCCGTCCCAGACGGCGGGCGAGAGCGTGCCCTGACCGCCCTGCGGATCGTCGCCGCTCGCCGCCACCTGGCGCTGCCAGATCGGCCCGGCGGCGATGTTCGCGCGGTCCCAGGCGTAGAAGATGCCGTTCTTGTTGCCGAGGCCGACCATCTGCCGCGTGGCTCCGTTGACCGTCGCGGCGAACAAGGTGGGCACCGAGCCGAAGTCTCCGTCGGACAGCAGCTGCGCCTTGGGCACGGTCCAGTGCGCGACCACGGACAGGTTCGAAGTACGCAGTTCCAGTAGCGAGAACGCGTAGCTCTTGCCACCGCCGCTCGGACCGCCTACGGGCACGTACATGTCGCCGGTGGCCGTGTCGATGCTCGGCGTGCCGAAGACGCCGCCGCCGACATTGATGTTCGCCTGTAACGCCCCGGTCGTCGCGTTGAGCTTGTACACGTGTGCTGCGATCACCGGTTGGTCAGCCTGCGACGAGGTCGAGACGAACACGCTGCCGCCGAAGACCTTCACCGAGCTCCACGCGAAGGTGTCCCCGCCGACCGCGACGAGGTTGGTGCGCCAGATGATCGCGCCGGTGGACGCGTTGACGGCGAACGCTGAGACGTGCCCGCCACCGGTCGCGTCGTTGCCGCCGTCGAAGACCCACAGCACCGGGGTGGAGCCGATCGTGCCGTACGCCGGGGTCGAGGCCATGCCGGCGACCTTCGGGTTGCACTTGCCGCACGTGGTCACGCCCAGCGCGCGCGTCCACAGGCTGGAGCCGTTGGCCAGCGACGTGGCGTGCAGGTTGCCGTCCCAGGAGCCCCAGTACACGACGCCGCCGACGACCAGCGGCTGCGCGCTGGCGGACCGGCCACCGTGCGCGGTCCAGCTCACGGCGAGCGAGCCCGCGTCGCCGGTGGTGAGCGCGGATTCGCCCGAGTTGAATCCGGCGCCGGCGCTGTCGGCCTGGTACTGGGTCCAGTCGGAGGACCCGGCCGCCGCGACCGCGCTCTGCCCGGTGGCGGCCAAGGCGCCGCCGGCCAGTGCCGCAGCCACGAGGGCGGCCGAGGCGGGTTTTCTCCAGCCTGAGATGTTCACGGGAAGCTGCCTCCAAGAGCGCGAGAAGAGAAAAGGAGAGAACGGAAAGGTGCGGTGGGGAATTCGGCGGGCGCCGCGCCGAAGGGGATGGCCGGGCCGGTGACTTCGCCCGGCACATGGTGTGCATGGCCGCAGACTGGGCCATCAGCGAGACCGGCCCGGGTCCGCCGCCGACCCTCAACGGCGGCGGACCCGGGCTGCGGTCCGGATCGGCGCGCGCTCGCCGATCCCCGCTCGCCGGCTGATCCCTTCCCGACTCAGCCGGCTCGGTTGCCCTGCATCCATTCATTCATGATCAGAAACGCGCCGAGACCGTGGAAGTCGTCGGTCGCCCGCGGCCGGCCAAGGTAGTAGGACAGGTCGCCGACGTTCGTTCCGATGCAGATGTTCTTGATGTGCGTCGCCCCGGAGGAGTCGGTGGAGACCTCGGCCAGCACGCCCTGGTACCCCTTCGCCGCGATCGACTGGTCGGCGGCGGGCACATAGCCCAGCGCCACCGACTTGGCGACGATGAACGTGTACATCGCGGAGCACGAGGTCTCGGTCCAGTCCGAGGACAGGCTGCCCTTGTCCACGACCTGGAACCAGCGGCCGGTCGCCGGGTCCTGATACGTGCCGATCGCCGAGACCAGCTTCTGCACGGTGCTCAGGATGGTCGCCCGGTGCGGGTCGCCCTTCGGCAGCGCGTCGAGCGTGGCGAGCGAGGCCATGCCGTACCAGCCGATCGCGCGGCACCAGAACTGCGAGGAGTGGTGCGTGGTCGGGTCGGCCCAGCTGATCGGGTCGAGCGAGTAGGCGTGATAGAGCAGGCCGGTCGGGCTTTCCAGGTGGCTGCCGTAGACCGTGATCTGCTTGCCGGCCTCGGCATCGGCGTATGCCGCATCGTTGTACGCGGCGCCGTAGCGCAGCAGGAAGGGCACGACCATGTATGTCCCGTCCAGCCACAGCTGGTTGGTCTTGGACGTCGCGTGCCAGAAGCCGCCGTCCGGCGTGCGCGGGTAGGTGTTCAGCCGCGTGCGGATCTGCGCGGCCGCGGTGGCGTACTTGGCCTGGCCGGTTTGCTGGTTCAGCAGGATGAGCAGGTTGCCCGCCTGCATGCTGTCGAGGTTGTTGAAGCTGTTGGAAAGGTGCCCGGACGAGCTGACGAAGTGGTCGACCCAGCCCTTGATGTAGTTGAGGTACTTGGCGTCGTGCGTCCGCTGATATACGAGGTCTGTCCCGTAGAGGAAGAGACCGACCTGATAGCCCCAGCCGCCCAGCTTGGCCGGGTCGGGGATGCGCTTCATCGTCGAGTCGATCACGGCACGCGACAGGTCAGTCGGCGCGGTGGGTGCGGCGGGCGCACCGGCCGCGCCGGCCGCCGCGGCGGATTGCGCTCGGGCCGTGGCGGCGGAGCTCGTCCCGGCGGCGAGGCCCACTCCCAGCATGCCGCTGAGCGCGGCCGCGACGGTCGCGGTGAGGCGGAGCCGGAAACGAGATGGTCGGCGAGTCATGGGATGCCTCCGAGGCGGCGGCAGGGGCGGCAGTCGGACCACGCACCCTGTGGTGGGTAAACCAGGGCACTCGCCTCAGAGGTCTACACCAGTGTGGAAAGCCGGTCAATGAATGGTCCGATGTTTCATTGCGTTTTCAGCTCGCAAACGCTTCCGGCGCCTGGTAAATCGTTTGCCCCAGTCCGCGCGGTATTGCTGTAATCGCGGCGAAAGTATTCCCGAGACCAGGAGAAAACGCGCATGCGCGCTGCGTCCATGTCCACCCGGAAGAGCTCCCCCTGCTACGTCAAGGACATGACGCTTCGTGAGTACGTTGAACCTCGGGATTCTGGCGCATGTCGACGCCGGTAAGACCAGCCTGACCGAGCGGCTGCTGCACGCCGCCGGAGTCATCGACCAGCCGGGCAGCGTCGATGACGGCAACACGCGCACCGACACGCTCGAGCTCGAGCGGCGGCGCGGCATCACCATCAAGTCCGCCGTGGTCTCCTTCGATCTCGGCGGCGTCACCGTCAACCTGATCGACACCCCCGGCCACCCTGATTTCATCGCCGAGGTGGAGCGGGTGCTCGGCGTGCTGGACGGCGCGGTACTCGTCATCTCGGCGGTCGAGGGCGTGCAGGCGCAGACCAGGGTGCTGATGCGGGCGCTGCGGCGGCTGGACATCCCGACGCTGATCTTCGTCAACAAGATCGACCGCGGCGGCGCGGACCGCGAGCGGACGCTGCGCGGCATCAGGGAGAAGCTGACCCGCGCGATTGTGCCGATGGGCACGGTGTACAAGGCGGGCACGGCCGAAGCCGCTTTCCAGCCCTTCGCCGCGGACGACTCCGGCTTCGCCTCGGCGGCGATCGAGGTGCTCGCAGACCACGATGACGCCTTCCTCGCCGACTACCTGGCTGATGAGCACGCGGCCTCGCCCAAGCGGCTGCGCCTCGGGCTCGCGGAGCTGACCGGCAGGTCTCTGGCGCATCCGGTCTTCTTCGGGTCCGCGATCACCGGCGCGGGCGTCGCCGAGCTGACGGATGGAATCAGGGAGCTGCTTCCTGCCACGGCGGAGCACGCGTACCGGACGGCAGACCCGGCCGAACCGCAGGACGCGCCGGCCGATCCGGCCCGTGGCACCGTCTTCAAGGTCGAGCGCGGCCCGGCCGGTGAGAAGATCGCGTACCTGCGGATGTTCTCCGGAGCCGTGCACACCCGCGACCGGCTGACCCTGCACCGCGCCGGAACGAGGCTCGAGGGCAAGGTCACCGCGATCAGCGTGTTCGAGCGCGGCGCGGACGTGCGGCGCGAGGCGGTGACCGCCGGTCACATCGCCAAGGTATGGGGTCTGGCTGACGTCCGGATCGGCGACGCGGTGGGCGAACCGCAGGCGGCGAGGCGCGAGCATCACTTCTCCCCGCCGACCCTGGAGACCGTGGTCGTGCCGAGTCGGCGCGCCGAGAAGGGCGCCCTGCACGCGGCGCTGGCTCAGCTCGCCGAGCAGGATCCGCTGATCGACCTGCGGCAGGACGATGTGCGGCAGGAGCTGTACCTCTCGCTGTACGGCGAGGTGCAGAAGGAGGTCATCGAGGCGACGCTGGCCGAGCAGTACGGACTCGAGGTCGGCTTCCGGGAGAGTACGACCATTCACATCGAGCGCCCGGTCGGTACCGGCGCCGCGCTCGAAGCGATCAAGAAGGGGGACAATCCGTTCCTCGCCACGGTCGGCCTGCGCGTCGAGCCCGGCGCGATCGGCAGCGGCGTGCAGTTCCGGCTCGGCGTCGAGCTGGGTTCGATGCCCTACGCGTTCTTCAAGGCGGTCGAGGACACCGTGCATGAGACGCTGCGCCAGGGCCTGCACGGCTGGCAGGTCACCGACTGCGTCGTGACCATGACGCACTCGGGCTACTGCCCGCGGCAGAGCCACGCGCACCAGCGCTTCGACAAGTCGATGTCGAGCACCGGCGCGGACTTCCGCGGCGTGACCCCGCTGGTCGTGATCGAGGCGCTGCGCGAGGCCGGAACCAGGGTGTACGAACCCGTACATCGCTTCCGGCTCGACCTGCCGGCGGCCGCGCTCGGCCCGATCCTGCCGATCCTCACGGCGCTGCGCGCGGTGCCGCAGACCTCGCGGCTGCACGGTTCCACATGCGTGGTCGAGGGCGAGGTCCCGGCCGCGCAGGTGAGCGCGCTGGAACGGCAGCTACCCGGCCTGACCGGCGGGGAGGGCGTCCTGGAGTACGAATTCGACCACTACGTGGAGGTGCGCGGCGAGATCCCGCAGCGGCCGAGGTCCGACCACAATCCGCTGGACCGCAAGGAGTACCTGCTTCACGTCCAGCGCCGAGTCTAAGGAACACGGAACCCCGCGCGAACCCGACACTCGCGCCCTACCACTGGCGATCCACAGCGCGGACCGCGAGACTGCAACCGGTGCGACGACGAGGAGTAGACGCATGCTGTTCGCTGGGGTCGCGTGGTCGGCTGAGGGCTACGAGGTCGGATTCTCAGACCAGGCCGGACGGCCGGATCCGCGCGTCCGGGCGCGCCGGTTCGGCGGCGGCGAACTGCCGGACCTGGTCGCGTTCCTGTCTCGGATCGCGCGGGAGTCCGGGCCGCTCGGGATCGTGGTCGAGAGCACGAACGGTGCGGTCGACGGGTTCCTGTTAGCCGCTGGGCTCGAGGTGTACCGCGCCGATCCGGCTCTGCTCGACGAGGCCCTGGCGTCTTCGAATCCTGAGCTGAATGCGCCGCGCCCGGAATTCGGCTCGGTCCCCGCGCTCGCGCTGGCGCGGATCGCCGCGGCGCGCCTCGACTCACTCTCAAAGCTGAGCGCCGAGGACGGCAGCCTCACCGGACGGTATCTGCCGCCTGCGGCTACCTTCGCCCCGGTCGGCACGGAACTGGAAAGGCGCGGCCGGGAGGCCGGCTGCGTCAAGCACGGCCCGCGCGAGCGCGCGGCCGTCGCGCTCAGCTTCGACGACGGGCCGCATCCGGAGTTCACGAACCAGATCCTTGAGATCCTGGCGCGTTACCAGGCCCGGGCGACCTTCTTCCCGATCGGGCTCAGTGTGTCAGGGCTCGGAGATCTCCTGGCCAAGGCCGCCGACGCGGGCCATGCGATCGGCAATCACACGTGGTCGCACCCGTATCTGCCGGATCTGTCGGCCGCCGGGCTGCGCGAGCAGGTCGACCGGACGAGCGAGGCGGTCGCGAGTGCGGTCGGCGCCCGGCCGTCGATGGTGCGACCGCCGTACGGTTCGCTGACTGCCGAGGTGCTGGAGAAGTGGACCGGGCTCGGCTTCGAGGAGCAGCTCGTGCTCTGGGACGTGGACTCCGCGGACTGGGCCCTGCCGGGCGCCGAGGCGATCGCGGACAAGACGCTCAAGGAGATCCAGCCGGGCTCGATCGTGCTGATGCACGACAGCGGCGGCGACCGCTCGCAGACGGTGCAGGCGCTGCCAGCCATTATCGAGGGCTGTCTGGAGCGCGGGTACGGACTCGCGACCGTGCCCGAGCTGCTGGGGCCGCACTAGCCGACACCCCAGCAGCTCGACTCAGGCACGCGAGAGCCTGCTACCGACGGTCTGCCTCGATCCGGTCGCCGAGCGTCTCGTCGGTCTCCGATATCGGTGCGCCCATCGGGTCGGGCGCCACGTTGTCGCGCCCGCCCATGACGTCGGGGATCGGCGCCGCGGACTGGTCGCTGGCCTGGCCGGGGCGCAAGGTCCGCGCCTGCGCGTCCTCGGCTACCGGCTGCGTGTCCGACGGGATGGCGCTGGTGTCGTCCGGGGCGACCCGGCCCGGCGCGTCCAGCGCTTCCGGGTCCATGGTCTGATCGTCCACGGTCCCGTCACGCGGTCCCATCTCGTCCCCGGGCCGCGCGGCGCCGGCCGCGGGCTCGCCGAACCTGCTCTCTTCGGGATCGGTCTCGTGCCTCATTGGTGCGCCTTCTTCCTTCGTTCAGCCGCCGCGCTGCGCCCTATGCCGACCCTCCCCTGCTCACTCCAGCCGCACTAACCCGTGACGGCAGGTTCGAATCGTTCCGGAGCGTCGAAGAGCCCAGGAAGCCGTCCAGTTGGCGTCGAGTGCGCGCGGCCTGAAGCAGCGCGCGGATCGCGGTGCGCTCACCCCAGCGTGGTTGGCGGGCGATGTCCCGGTATGCGGGGTGCAGCTGGGTCCAGCGCCGGGCGAAGGGGCACAGGGCCAGCACCGTGCGGTCGTTGGCACGGGCGTCGTCGAAGATCCGGCGCATCAGCAGCGAGCCGATGCCCTTGTCGTGGTCCTCCGGCGCGACCCGGACGTAGGGCACCAGCACGGTGTCCCGCACCAGGATCCACTGCGCCGACCCCACAGGCCGGCCGTCCAGGTACGCGGTGTAGCGTTCGCGGCCTTCCTCAGCCTTGATCTCGAGTGTCATGGCCGGGCGCGGGGAGCGGCGATGGCCGGGCGGTCATGCGTCGGGGCCCGCTCCTCCTCTCGCTGTGTTCGGGTTTTGATCGGTGACGGCTGTTGACCGGTAGCTGTCGATTCAGTCCGGGGCCGGTTGCTCAGTCCCAGGGCTGGTTGCAGGACGGGCACACCGCCGGCTTCGCCTCCGTGGTGACGGCGCCGCAGTGCGGGCAGAGCCGCGGCAGCAGACAGGCGGCCTCGCCGCCCTCGTCCGCCGCCTCCTCCTCGCGCGCTTCCAACCGGGCCAGCGCCGCCGGGTCGGTCGGCAGCTGGATGCGTAGGCCGGTGCGGGCGCGGTGCACGGTCAGGTACGCCAGGCCGCCGGGGCCCGCGGTGATCGAGCGGCGCGATCCGCGCGGCAGCCAGGTCAGCGCGTGCGTGGCCAGCGCGATCGACTCCTCGCCGGAGCGCAGCGTGCCGTTGCCGGCGATCGGGAGCAGCAGCACGTCCACGTCGCGCTCGGTATGCGCCTCGACGGTGGCTCCCGGGGGGAGCCGGACGAGGTTGGCGTCGAGCTGCCGCCCCGCCTCGGCCAGGCGCCACAGCGCCCCGCGCTGCTCGTCGGCCGCCTGGGCCAGGCACCAGTCGAGATCGGCCAGCAGGCTCGGGCTCGGGTCTGCGGCGCCGTTGCGCTCTTTGGTCTCACTGCCTGCGGTGTTCATGGCTTCCTCGGGTGCGTTTCGGTGGTGCCGGGGGTCGGTGGTCAGTCGGAGCCGCTGTCCGCGCCGACCGGAACCGCGGCGGAGGGCGGACCGGAGAGCGGCGGACCGGAGGGCGGCCGCTTGCTCTTCACGGCTCGCCGGGCGGGCAGCAGGCGCTCGCGGTGCATTTCTTCGTGCAGGTCGCGCCGCCGGGCGTGCAGCAGCTGATCGAGGGTGATCAGCCCGGCCAGGCGGTGCGGCGCGGTGCGGTGGACTACCAGCGCCTTGGTGACGTTGTGGTGCGCCAGGATGTTGGCGACCTCACGCAGCGTGTGGTCGGTGTAGACCACAGCTCGGCCGGTCAGCGCCGGGCGGCCGTGCACGTTCGGCGTGTGGTGGCTGTTCGAGCCGCGCGGCCCGAAGCCGTCGCG
>Ga0209810_1003621_pt1 | contig 15939 bp, 14 predicted proteins | sample Coa_R1_7_FD_187159 | JGI IMG/M metagenome (GOLD analysis project Ga0209810, IMG submission 187159) | Surface soil microbial communities from Centralia Pennsylvania, which are recovering from an underground coalmine fire - Coalmine... | ecosystem: Environmental > Terrestrial > Soil > Unclassified...
AAGGTCAAACTCTATTGCGTCTATGTGGCGGTCGGGCAGAAGCGCTCGACTGTCGCGCAGTTCGTCAAGGTATTGGAGGAAAACGGCGCCCTCGATTATTCGATCGTGGTCGCCGCCACGGCATCCGATGCGGCGCCGATGCAGTTCTTGGCGCCGTTTTCCGGATGCGCCATGGGCGAATACTTCCGTGACAACGGCATGCACGCGGTCATTATTTATGACGACCTGTCCAAACAAGCGGTCGCCTATCGCCAGATGTCGTTGTTGCTGCGTCGGCCGCCCGGTCGCGAGGCTTACCCGGGCGATGTCTTTTACCTGCACTCGCGCCTGCTCGAACGCGCCGCCAAGATGAACGATGAGCACAAGGCGGGCTCGCTCACGGCGCTACCAGTGATCGAGACTCAGGCGAACGACGTCTCCGCCTATATCCCAACCAACGTCATCTCCATTACTGACGGCCAGATCTTTCTTGAGACTGATTTGTTCTATCAAGGCATCCGGCCCGCGGTAAATGTGGGCCTCTCGGTGTCGCGCGTCGGCTCGTCGGCGCAGACCAAGGCCATGAAAAGAGTCGCCGGCCGGATCAAGGGCGAGCTGGCGCAATACCGAGAAATGGCGGCTTTCGCTCAGTTCGGCTCGGATCTGGACGCCACCACCCAACGGCTCCTCAACCGCGGCTCCCGTCTGACGGAGCTTTTGAAGCAGCCGCAGTTCTCACCGCTGCGCATGGAGGAGCAGGTCTGCGTCATCTATGCCGGCGTCAACGGCTATCTCGATCCGCTGCCGCTGGAGCGGGTCCGCGCCTTCGAGGAAGGATTGTTGGGTGTGCTGCGCAACCAGAACAGCGACATTCTCAATGCGATCCGCGACACCCGCGATCTCGATGATGCGACCGCGGCCAAGCTCAAGGGCGTCGTCGATAATTACGCCAAGACGTTTGCCTGAACGAGGACATAAAACGGAGGACCGACGGCAGATGAAATAAAAATGCGGTGGATTTTCGATCCGACCGCAGTTCGTCCTCTGTCGACCGCATTGCCATGCCTTCGCTGAAAGACCTTCGCAACCGCATCGCAGCCACCAAGGCGACGCAGAAGATCACGCGGGCCATGCAGATGGTCGCCGCATCGAAGCTGCGCCGTGCCCAGGCCGCCGCCGAGGCGGCGCGTCCGTATGCCAGCCACATGGATATTGTGCTGGGTAACATCGCCGCATCGGTGGCCGGTTCGGAAAACGCGCCGCGGCTGCTGCGCGGGACCGGTAGCGATAGCGTGCATCTGCTTCTCGTCTGTACCGCGGAACGCGGGCTGTGCGGGCCGTTCAACACTGCAATCGTGCGGCTCGCCCGCGATCGCGCCGCCGCGCTGGCGGCCGAAGGCAAGGAAGTCAAGTTCTTCTGCGTCGGCCGCAAGGGCTACGATCAGCTTCGGCGGCTGTACGGCCAGCAAATCGTCGAGCTTGTCGATCTGAGGTCGGTCCGCGTGCTACATTTCGAACATGCGGAGATGATCGCGCGCAAAGTCATCGCTCTGTTCGACAAATTCGAATTTGATATCTGCACCCTGTTTTATTCGCGGTTCCGCTCGGTTATCGCTCAAATTCCGACGGAGCAGCAAATCATCCCGCCGGTCTTTAACGCCAAGGCCGCCGAATCGCTTGACGGCGCCGTGTATGAATTCGAACCCGAGGCTGAGGACATTCTTCACGATTTGCTGCCGCGCAATCTGGCCGTGCAGATATTCCGCGCGCTTCTGGAGAATGCCGCGTCGTTCTACGGCGCGCAGATGTCGGCAATGGATAATGCCACGCGCAACGCAGGCGACATGATCCGGCGCCAGACGCTGTTCTATAACCGGACGCGTCAGGCCATGATCACCAAGGAACTGATAGAGATCATCTCTGGAGCCGAGGCGCTGTGATCGGCGCCGCGGCAAGGTAGGACGACGAATGGCTAAGGCAGTTGGACGCATCACCCAAGTCATCGGGCCCGTGGTCGACGTGCATTTCGAGGACGACCTGCCGCCGATCCTCAATGCTCTGGAAACGCAGAACCAGGGCCGGCGGCTGGTACTCGAAGTTGCCCAGCAGCTTGGCGAGAACACCGTGCGCACGGTGGCGATGGACACGAGCGAGGGGCTGGTGCGCGGACAGGAAGTCGTCGACACGGGCACGCCGATCGCAATTCCGGTGGGCGAAGGCACGCTCGGACGTATCATGAATGTGGTTGGAGAGCCGGTGGATGAGGCCGGCGATATTCCGCATACCGAGACTCGCGCCATCCACCAGGATGCGCCCCCTTACACTGATCAATCCACCGAAGCCGCGATTCTCGTCACCGGCATCAAGGTCGTCGATCTGCTCGCCCCGTATGCCCGCGGCGGCAAGATCGGATTATTTGGCGGCGCCGGCGTCGGCAAGACCGTCATCATCATGGAGCTGATTAATAACATCGCCAAGGCTCATGGCGGTTATTCGGTGTTCGCCGGCGTCGGCGAACGCACACGCGAGGGCAATGATCTCTATCATGAGATGATCGAGTCCAAGGTCAATAAGGATCCGAAGCAGGGCTCGGTCCAAGGTTCCAAATGCGCCCTGGTGTATGGTCAAATGAATGAGCCGCCTGGCGCCCGCGCCCGCGTCGGCCTGACCGGACTGACGGTCGCCGAGTATTTCCGCGACCAAGGCCAGGACGTGCTGTTCTTCGTCGACAATATCTTCCGCTTCACGCAAGCCGGCTCGGAAGTGTCGGCGCTGCTCGGCCGCATTCCATCGGCGGTCGGCTATCAGCCGACATTGGCGACCGACATGGGCGCCCTGCAGGAGCGCATCACCACCACCACGAAAGGTTCGGTCACCTCGGTGCAGGCGATTTATGTGCCGGCCGACGATTTGACCGATCCAGCGCCGGCGACCTCCTTCGCCCACCTCGATGCGACGACCGTGCTGTCGCGGTCGATTGCCGAAAAGGGCATTTACCCGGCCGTCGATCCGCTCGACTCGACCTCGCGCATGCTCGATCCGCGGGTCGTCGGCGAGGAACATTATCAGGTGGCGCGGCGGGTGCAGCAGATTCTGCAACGTTACAAGGCGCTGCAGGACATCATCGCGATCCTAGGCATGGACGAATTGTCGGAAGAGGACAAGCTTACGGTGGCGCGTGCGCGCAAGATCGAGCGTTTCCTGTCGCAGCCGTTCCATGTCGCGGAGGTGTTCACCGGGTCGCCCGGCGTGTTCGTCGAGTTGGCCGATACCATCCGCGGCTTCCAGGGACTGTGCGAAGGCAAATACGACCATCTGCCCGAAGCCGCATTCTATATGGTCGGCACAATTGAGCAGGCGGTGGAGAAGGGCAAGAAATTGGCCGCCGAGGCGTAACTTGACTGCGGCGCCCGCCGCGTGCGCCTGACACACGACAGGACAGTCATGCCCGACCTTCATCTCGAATTCGTCTCGCCGGAAAGCGTGCTGTTCTCGGGCGATGTCGATCAAGTGGACGTGCCCGGCGCCGAAGGCGACCTTGGGATTCTTGCCGGACACGCGCCGATGGTCACGGCCTTGCGGCCGGGTATTATCACCATCTATCGTGGCAATGATCGGATGCCGGTGGTGGTCATGGGCGGCTTTGCCGAAGTCAGTCCGTCCGGCTTGACGGTGCTCGCCGACAAAGCGGTGGCGCGCGAGGATTTCGACGTCGCATCGCTCGCCAACGACATCAGAGACACCGAAGAGGACGTCGCCGATTGCACCGACGACGCGGAGCGCGACCGGTTGACTCGGCACCTCGAGCAATTGAAGACGCTGCAAGCGGCATTGACGTAGACGGCACCAGGAAACGCGGCGGGACAGCCTGGATGAATCGAAGACTATCCCGCTCCAAGCCACCGAAGGCGGGCCGCGCGAGACGCGACAGCTCTTGTCGCGTGATTGCCCTGGACCGTTCGCTCGTGGGAAATGACGCCTATCGGCCGAGATGTTGGAATTCCCGGACGACCCGCTCATAGACGGCACGCTTGAACGGCACGACCAGATCGGGAATGGCCTGCATGCGCTCCCACCGCCAGTTTGAGAACTCCGCCTCGACGGCGCCAGCGGGATGAGCGACGTCGATTTCGCTATCCGGGCCGACAAAACGCATCGCAAACCACTTCTGCGCCTGGCCACGATAGCGGCCCTTCCATGCCTGGCCGACGATCTCGCGCGGGATGTCGTACGTAAGCCAGCCGGCGATCTCGCCGAGGCGTTCCACGGATTCGACGTTGGTCTCCTCGCGCAACTCGCGTAACGCTGCCGACCACGGGTCCTCGCCCGGATCGATGCCGCCCTGCGGCATCTGCCACGCGTGCGTCGGATCAACATGCTCCGGTCCGCCGATGCGACGGCCGATGAACGCCAGGCCGTTGCGGTTGAGCAGCATGACGCCGACGCAGGGCCGATAGGGTAGGTCTTCGAAGGACATGTCGGATCGATATCGGACGTCAGAGGTCGGAGCTCAGATAATGGCAACTTGTCCGACATCCGTCATCCGACGGCCCCATCGAACCTTCCATTCTCAGCTTTGTCGCGACTTCAAGGCCACTGCCGTAATTGGCACCAAGAGCAACCCGCGGCTTTGCAGCGACTTGGCCCACTTGGCGATATGCTCGATCGAGACCGGCAGGGCAGTCGCAAAACCGACCGCGACATTGCGTTCGCGGGCGACCATCTCCAGTCTCGCCAAGGCATGATCGATCTCTGTGGGTGTCGGCACCGAGTCGATCGCCACTTCGACCCTGGCGAACGACAGATTGATCGCGCCGGCAACCTCGCCGGCGACGCTGCGCGGATTGGAACCGTCGTCGACATAGATCAGGCCGCGCTTGGCCGCCTCGCGCAGGATGGGACCGAACGACTGCTCGGACGCGGTGAAGCGCGCCCCCATGGCATTGGTGATGCCGACGTAACCTTGAAACCGGCTCATCAGCCAGTACAGGCGGTCGATGTTCTGCTCCGCCGTCAGCGAAGTGAGCAGTGTCCGCGGACCCGGATCATTGTTCGGGTAATCGAACGGCTCCATGGGTACTTGCAGCAAGACCTCATGCCCTTGGGCGCGAGCGCGCGCAACGAGACCCGCAGCATCAACTCCATAGGGCATGAAGCCAAGCGTCACCGCACCAGGCAGAGACGCAATCGCGTTCGCAGTTGCGGTTTCGCTGATGCCGAGCCCGCCGACCACAATGGCGATGCGCGGCGCGTCGGGCTTGCCCGGAATGGCTTTCACGGGTTGAGCAAAAGCATCCGAGGGCCGCACGCCGTCGGCTGCGATGGCGGGAATAGGCCCTTCCGGCGTATTTTCGGAGAATTTCTGATCGGCGGGTGACGGCGGCGGTGCCGAGATGGCTGAGGCTTCGCTTTTCGGCGCAATGCCGGGCGTGCTCGCCGCCAGAGGCGCGTCTTTGGACGTGTTGGCTGGCGCCGGAATCACCACCTCATGGCGATCGCCGGTCTTGCCATCGATGATTGTGACGGTCCGCGTCTGCGGAGGCGTAACGTCCGACTTCTCGTCCGGAACCGGGCCGTCGTAGCGACCCGGGCCGGCGGTCTTTATGTCCGGGGCGGCTTGACTTGCTTTGGCGGCAGGCGCCGTTTTGATGGGCACGGCGACCATTGGCTGGCCGCCAAACGGGTCATCGCCGACGGCCGCCCACAGGACGAAAACCCCAAGAAAGAGTGCCAGTGCGCCCGCGAGCGCGTGCGAAGGCTTGATCGGGAGCGGCCGCCGCCGCTTCCTTGGGTTCTGACCGAGCGGCGCGTTCAGATCGTCGGCCGACATCGGCTGCTTTCCGCGCGAATCATGCGCGGCAGTCTAGCATGGCGGCGAAATCCGGCAGGCGTGACCTCGGTCAGCGCCGGGCCGACTGAGGCTAGCCCGCTGGCATAAACAAATCGGGGCGGCTGAAAGCCGCCCCGACATTGGCTTTATGGTACGCCTCTGCTCAGTTGGGCACCGGATTCTTCGGGTTTGGCGGGAAGGCAGCGTTGCTGGCGGTTCCGCGCAGCAGATCCAACGCCATCTTTAGCGCTTTGTCGTTTTTCTCGTCCGGCGGCACATAGGATTGCGATCCGGTTTTCTCCCCGCCCTCCGCGGCGAGATGGCCGCGCAGCGATGCCTCGCCCTTGGTGTCGGTCCGCGCCTTCAGGTCATCGGGCACGTCCTGCAGGACCTCGATGTCGGGCGTGATGCCCTTGGCCTGGATCGAGCGCCCCGACGGCGTGTAGTAGCGGGCGGTGGTCAGCCGCAAGGCGCCATTGCCGGCACCCAGCGGGATGATCGTCTGCACCGAGCCCTTGCCGAACGAGCGCGTGCCGATCAGCGTCGCCCGCTTATGATCCTGCAGCGCGCCGGCAACGATTTCAGATGCCGAGGCCGAGCCGCCATTGATCAGCACGATGAGGGGCTTACCCTTGATCAAATCGCCGGGCCGGGCGTTGAAGCGCTGCGTCTCCTCAGGATTGCGCCCCCGCGTCGAGACGATCTCGCCCTTATCGAGAAAGGTATCGGAGACCGAGATCGCCTGGTCCAGCAATCCGCCCGGATTATTGCGCAGGTCGAGCACGAACCCCTTGATCTTGTCGGCGCCGAGTTGGCTGTCGAGGTCGTTGATCGCCTGCTTCAAGCCGTCCGTGGTCTGCTCGTTGAATTGCGTGACGCGGATATACCCGACGTCGTCGCCCTCGGGATGCGAGCGCACCGACTTCACGCGGATGATGTCGCGGACGATCGTGACCTCGATCGGCTTGTCGGCACCCTTGCGCATGATGGTCAGCTTGATCTTGGTGTTGACCGGTCCGCGCATCTTGTCGACCGCTTGATTGAGTGTGAGGCCCTGCACCGCCTCGCCGTCAAGCTCGGTGATGATGTCGTTCGCCATGATGCCGGCCTTGGCCGCCGGCGTATCGTCGATCGGCGCCACGACCTTCACCAACCCGTCTTCCATGGTGACTTCGATGCCGAGACCGCCGAATTCGCCGCGGGTCTGCACCTGCATGTCGCGGAAGCTCTTCGGGTCCATGTAGCTCGAGTGCGGATCGAGCCCCGACAGCATGCCATTGATCGCCGATTCGACGAGCTTGGCGTCATCCGGCTTGTCGACGTAATCGGCGCGCACCCGCTCGAACACGTCGCCGAACAGGTTGAGTTCCCGGTAGGTGTCTGCCGCGGCGGCCCGTGCCGACGAGCCCACGAACACCGCGTGGGGCTGAGTGACCAAGAGAGCTGCCGCGGCGCCGGCCATGGCGCCGAGGAGAACAAGATAGGTCTTGCGCATCATCCGCGAACCTTTTCGCCTTCGTTTGTCGCCCACCATGGGCTGGGATCAATGGGAGCCCCGTCCTTGCGGAACTCCACGTAGAGTACAGGTTGCTTGATTCCGGTGCCCACGGCGGTGGACACCTGCGATCCACCGCCCATCACGGCTACGGGTTCACCGGTCAGCACGAACTGCCCGAGATCGACGGATATCCGCTCCATCCCCGCTAACAACACATGATACCCGCCGCCAGCATTGAGGATCAAGAGTTGGCCATAACTGCGAAACGGTCCGGCGTAAACAACCCAACCGTCGCATGGGGCGGTAATCTCGGCACCGCCATGGGTGGCAATGGAAAGCCCCTTCTGAGTTCCGCCCACGCCATCTGAGTCGCCAAATCCACGGATTTTCACCCCGTTGACCGGCAAGCGGAGATGCCCGCGCGTTTCCGCGAACGCCACCGCCGGCGCCAAGCGGCCGGGATCCTTGAGCGCGGCGAGATCGGGGCGGGTTGCATCCTCTTCGATGCTGCGCGCCTGGATGCGAGCCTGACGGGTCGCGGGGTCGAGCGCCTGTTCGAGCTTGGCGATGAGATCTTTGAGGTCGTCAACGTGGCGGGCGAGCTCCGCGGCGTGCTGGCGCTGCGTGTCGAGGTTCTGCTCGTCGGCGATCTCGGCCTTTTGCCGCGCATCAATCAGCAAATTCAAGCGCAACTGCTCGCGCGCCAGCGTCGCCAGATCCTGCGAATACTTGTCCCGCTCGCGGACAATATCGTTGCGGATCTGCAGCAGCTCCGAAAGATCGCGCGCCAGCGAATCGGCCTGGCTGCGCATGGCGGGCACGACGGCGCCCAGCATGATGGCGGTCCGGACCGCCTGCAGCGCGTCCTCAGGCCGCACCATGAGGGCAGGGGGCGGCTGCCGCCCTATGCGCTCCAGCGCGGCGAGGATTTCCACGATTGTCGCGCGTCGGCTGTCGAGCGATGAACGCAGGGCGCGTTCCCGATCGTCAAGAGGGCCGAGCCGGGCCTGGGTGGCGTCGAGATTGGCTTCGACATCGCGAATGCGGGTAGCGCTATCGATGAGTTGCTGATTGAGCGCGGCGCGGTCGGCGCTGATCGCTTCGATTTCGCGCCGCAGCTTGACCTGCTGTTCCGCGGCCTCGCGCTGCTGCGCGCGGATCGCATCGAGCTGTTGATCCTGCTGCTTGAGCACATCGAGCGTGTTGGCTGGCGAACCGTTTGGCGTAGCCGGCGGCGCGATCGACTGATTTACGGTAGCCGAGGACGATTGCGCCGCGCTTGGCACTGCAACGCCTTGTGCAAGGGCGCTCGAATTGACGGTAATCGGCAGCGCAAGGACCAAGGCGGAGCCGAGCACAAGGCGCGGTTCAGTACGGCTTGTCCTGCTGAGAATCATCGGCTTCAACGTAGCCCCAGGCCCGGCGGACCAAGAAACCTTCAGGATAAGATCGCAATGTGACGGGTCGACTCTGAACGTCACAATGCAGTGAGATTAAGAAGAATTAAGGGCGCGTTCAGCCGCGATGGTAGGGATGGCCGGTCAAAATCGTGCCGGCGCGATAAAGCTGTTCGAGCAGCATGATGCGCACGAGCTGATGCGGCCAGGTCGCGGCGCCGAACGCAAGGGTTACGTTGGCGCGCTCCCGCAGGCTCGAAGCGAGGCCATCGGCGCCGCCAAGGATGAAACAGACCGCAGGGCGGTTTTCATCCCGCCACTCGCGAAGCAATCCCGCAAAGCCGGCGCTATCGAGCGATTGACCATGCTCGTCCAAGACAACGATGATGCCTCCTTCGGGAAGGACATTGGCGACGGCGATCGATTCCTCGATGCGCCGCCGCTCGGCGTCCTGCGCGCGACTTTCCCGAATTTCGATGATCTCGAGATCACGCAGTCCGCATGCGCGTCCGACTGATTGGACGCGTTTGCGGTAACTTGCTGCAAGCTCACGCTCGGATCCTTGCTTCAGCCGGCCGACGGCGACGATGAGAATACGCATCACTCGTCAATCCCGCGCACGCGCTTTGGATGACCGCTCAATCCAAAGCCACAAAGCAGGTTGTTCGCTCGACGGCGCGCGCGCCACCGCGCTCGAACGTGCCGACCTGGCTCGGCCAAGAGCGCCGCTCAACTCGCGTGCTGCGCCTGCGGGCCCGTCAACCACATCTTCTCGAGATTGTAGAAGGATCGCACTTCGGGTCGAAAGACGTGGACGATCACGTCACCCGCGTCAATCAGCACCCAGTCGCAATGCGGCATGCCTTCGACGTGAGCCGCGATCCCCGCCTTGTGCAAATCCTCGAGGACCCTGTCGGCCACCGATCCGACATGGCGCTGCGACCGGCCGGAGGACACGACCATATAATCGCCGATGGTAGATTTATCTCGAAGATCGATGGTGAGAACGTCCTCGGCCTTCATATCGTCGAGGCGGGTGAGGACCAAGCGGAGGGTCTCCTCGGCGTCAAGACGCATTCTGGAGACCGCTTCGGGCACGCGACGTTCGGCCCGAGAGATGACAGTTGTGGACAGGGATCTTTATCCTTTCACTCCTGCGTCCGCCCCGGCCACCGAATCCGGAGCTGGCTCATAAGATAGGCATGCCCGGTTAACACTTTCAACCGTTTCTCCGCACTTATGCCACCTTCGCTACCCGCGCCGCGCGCAGCGCCGTCGACGACAGCGGCGATTTGAGCCCATGCAAGTAAATCCACGCCGGCGGCCGGCGTTCCGCCAGCGTTTTCGCCGCGCATTCAGGAAGGCGGAAACGCGCGAGTGCTTGCCCGGCGGCGCTTGCCGTCGCGTAAAGGCTCGGCCCCAGTCGGTCGATCACGACGATGGGGACCAACGCGGCGATGCCGCGCCAACGCTGCCAACGGTGAAAGCTACGTAAGTTGTCGGCGCCCATGATCCAGACGAAGTGCACGTCAGGACAGCGCTGCACCAGATATGAGATGGTTTCGTAGGTATAGCCGGTCCCCAACTTGGCTTCGAGGTCGGTGACATCTATGCGCGAGTGATGCGCCAGCGCCCGCGCGGCGGCGACGCGCTCGGCAAGCGGCGCGAGCCCGCGTGTATCCTTGAGCGGATTGCCGGGGGTCACCAGCCACCAGACGCGATCGAGCGCCAGCCGCTTGAGCGCGAGCAGACAGGCGGAGCGATGGGCGGCATGCGCCGGATCGAATGTCCCGCCAAACAGCCCGATGCGCAGCCCTGGCGCATGCGGCGGCAGAACAATACGCCCGCCCCTGCCGGCTCCGATCGAGCCCGGCGGCGGAGAAGCACGCTCGCACGTCATCGCTTTTGGATCGGCCCCCTCTCGCGCGACTTCGGCGCGACGCTATCGGCAATATCGTGGGCAGACGGTCACGGCCGCGTCTGCCCGCTGCCGCGGATGCGATATTTGAAGCTCGTAAGTTGCTCGACTCCTACAGGGCCTCGGGCGTGCAGCCGCCCGGTGGCAATCCCGATTTCGGCGCCGAAGCCGAATTCGCCGCCATCGGCAAACTGGGTCGAGGCGTTGTGCAGCACTATCGCGGAGTCGACTTCGCGCAGGAACTTTTCGGCCGCGCTCTTGTCTTCAGTGACGATCGCGTCGGTATGATGGGAGCCGTAGCGCTCAATGTGGGCGATAGCGGCGTCCACGCCATCGACGACTCCGGCCGTGATGATGGCGTCGAGATATTCGGTGCTCCAGTCTTTTTCGCTTGCCGGCTTGACGCGCCCGTCGACCGCCTGAACCGCGGCGTCGCCCCGAACTTCGCACCCGGCTTGGATCAACATCCCGATCAGCGGCTTGAGCATTTTGGGCGCGGCAGCGCGATCCACCAACAGCGTTTCGGCGGCTCCGCAGACGCCGGTGCGCCGCATCTTGGCGTTGAGCACGATGGCCTTGGCCATCGCGAGCTTGGCCTTGCCGTCCACATACACGTGGCAGACGCCCTCCAGGTGAGCGAACACTGGAACTCTCGCCTCCTTCTGGACGCGAGCAACCAAATCCTTGCCGCCGCGCGGCACAATGACATCGAGGGCGCCGTCAAGCCCGGCCAACATCATACCGACGGCGGCCCGATCTCTGGTTGGAACCATGCCGATTGCCGCGGCCGGCAATCCGGCTTCGCTCAGGCCTTCGACCAGCGCGGCGTGAATGGCTTGTGATGAGCGAAAACTTTCCGAGCCGCCGCGGAGGATGACGGCATTTCCTGCCTTGAGGCAGAGCGCCCCCGCGTCCGCCGTGACATTGGGGCGGCTCTCATAAATCACGCCGACCACCCCAAGCGGCACGCGAACCCGTTCAATGCGCATCCCGTTGGGGCGTCGCCAACTCGCCACGACCGCAGCCACAGGATCCTTGAGCCGCCGGATCACGTCGAGCCCGGCCGCCATGGCCTCGATGCGCTCCTTGCTGAGTGTGAGCCGGTCGATCGAGGCGGCCGTTGCGCCGGCCGCTTTGGCCTCGGCCACGTCCTCGCGATTGGCCGCCAGAATGGCGTCAGTGGACCTCTCAAGCGCTCGGCCCATGGCCGCCAAGGCGCGATTTTTTTGCCCAGCCGGCGCCAGCGCCAGCACACGCGCAGCGTGCCGCGCCTGGCGTCCGATCTCGCGCATGGTGGCTTCCAACGCGCCAGAACTTTCGACCGCCTTGAGGAGAGCGTTCATCTTGTTGATCCGTCGCGCATTCAGAGGCTTCCTATCATGTTCGGCGCAGGGCGGCGAGGCGGCCCGCCCCGCCTTGGTTTCCACAGCAATTCACAACATTCATACGTTGGTCCGAAAGCGCGAGGAACCTCGCCTGACGCGGGGCGTTCGCTTGCCGAGGGCTTCCACCACGAAGAGACAATGCCATGCCGCTAACGACCCGTCGCTCGTTTACGTCCCTACCGAGACGCTTTCCTGTGGGCGCCAGATTTGTCGTCGAGGGCCGTGGCGGCGAAAGTGGCCGGTTTCGGGTGGTTGCTCGTTATGTGCTGCTTCCCGATGGGCGGCGAATCAATATTCCGGCCGACGTTGGCCAACAGGCATCCGTCAGGGTCCGGATTCTCGGCGACCGGCCTCCGCAAACCGCGGCCAAGGCGGCCCGGTCGTATCCCGCGAAAAAATATCGTCGAGGACAGGAACAACCCGCCAATAACGGAATTAGTCGTTAGGCGCCGGGCGAAGCCCCCCAGCCCCTCACCCTCAATCACCCGGCGTCGAGCCCCGGTCGCGTTTGCGGCCGGGGCTCATCTTATGCGGCCGGGTCGGTCAGTGGCCGAGTCCACCTGGGTCGCACCGGGAGCGGCCCGGAACGTCTGGGCCGGTCAAGCGGTTAGTGGGGCGTCTAGCGTCTTGTCTGTGGCGTCTGTGGCGTTTGCGCGTGAGGAAGCTGGGGCCGGGTGCGCGGACCCGTCCTCCGGGATGGCACCCGGCCCTGCTTTCGGATGCGGCGCGGCTGCTATTGCGGCCCGACCACCAAATCGTCGCGGTGAATCATTTCGGTTCTGCCCGCAAAGCCTAAGAGGGACGCGATATCCGCAGATGCGCGGCCTCTTATCCGTTGCGCATCCTCGGCGTCGTAGGCGCACAGGCCACGGCCGATTTCCGCGCCGTCGGGCCCGCGGACAACGACGGCATCGCCCCGAGCAAAGCTGCCTTCGACCCGAACCACGCCGACGGGCAGGAGACTGTTGCCGCGGCGCAGCGCCGCCACCGCCCCGGCATCGATGGTCAGCGTCCCTTTCGGCTCCAGCGAGCCGGCGATCCATTTTTTCCGCGCCGTCACCGGGTTCCCTTGGGCGGTAAACCACGTGCAACGCGCCCCTTGGGCGATAGCCTGCAACGGGTGTTCGACACGGCCGGATGCAATCACGAGATGTGCACCGGCGGCGGTGGTTATCTTCGCGGCTTCGATCTTGGTCTGCATGCCGCCGCGCGACAGCTCCGACCCGGCGGCGCCTGCCATAGCCTCGATGTCAGGCGTGATGCGCTCGACTCGCGGCACATGCCGCGCCGATGCGCTCGTGCCGGGAGGGGCGTCGTAAAGACCATCGATGTCGGAGAGCAACACAACAAGATCTGCACTCGCCATGGTGGCGACGCGAGCGGCGAGGCGATCATTGTCGCCGTAGCGGATTTCCGTTGTAGCGATGGTGTCGTTCTCGTTGATGACCGGTACGGCACGCCATTCGAGCAGCTTGTCGATCGTTGAACGGGCATTGAGATAGCGTCGGCGCTCCTCGGTATCGCCCAATGTTACCAGCACTTGGCCTGCCGTGATGCCGTGCCGCGACAGCGCTTCGGTCCAGGTGCCCGCCAACGCAATCTGCCCGACCGCGGCCGCCGCTTGACTGTCTTCCAGCTTCAGCGGCCCTGGCGGCAGTTTGAGAACGGCGCGACCGAGCGCAATCGCGCCGGAAGAAACCACCAGAAGGTCGCGGCCGTCGTGATGGAGCGACGCCAAGTCGGCGCTGAGCGAGGCGAGCCACGGTTCGTGAATCCGGCCCGCTTGCATGTCGACAAGCAGCGATGATCCGACCTTCACAACGATACGGCGGAAATCGCCGAGCCGAGGCGTGTTCATGACAAACGTTGAATGCGGAGCGCCAAAGATGCGTTACAGCTCGGCTTCATGCTGAAGTTTCGCCTTGTCCTCAAGGCAATAATAGCCGGATAGGCGGCTTACCAGTTTGCGGCGCTTCCAGTCGTTGAGAATGCGGCTGACGTTCTCGCGCGCTATCCCGGCCATGGCGGCAAGGTCGCTCTGGCCAATCTTCTGCCGAATGACAATGCGGCCCGCGCCGACGTCCTGACCGAAGTCTTGCGCCAGCTCCAGCAGCGTCAAAGCCACGCGGCCGCGCAACGGCAGGAAACTGCCGGCGGCGAGCGCAGCATCGGTCTCGCGTAGCCGTGTTGCCAACAACGTCACCAGCGACTTGTAGACTTCGGGATGGCCCTTGGCGAATTCCTCGAAGGCTGCGCGACTGAGAAAGCTCAGTTGCGAATCGCGCACCGCCACGACCGAGGCAGAGCGCGGCAGGCCATCGATGATCGCGAGCTCACCGACAATGGCGCCTCTGCCCAGGAAAGCGAGGATGCGCTCGCTGCCGGAGCGCGACATCATAGCGACCTTGAGAAGGCCGTCCTCGACCCGATAGCAGCCGTCGCCCACGTCGCCGGTCATGAACAACACGTTGTCCGCGGCGAGCCGCACCGGCGTCGCGCTGGTGAAAAGGCTTGTCGAAAGATGTTCGGGCAGGCCAGACAGCAAGCTCTGGGTCTGCCGGACGGGCGCCATGCGGCTCGCTCCCCCACGGGAGCGCGAATCATGCGGCACTTTTGACAAAAGTGAAAGCCCGCCCGGCCTGTCGGGGGTCCGGGCGGGCGATCTGACCCGATGCGGGTCACTTGGGTGGGCTGTTGGGGACCGAGACCACCCGGTCACGGGCTGCCGGGACTTGGGGGTGACAAGGCCGGCGCCCGGATCGAATGAACGCACCCTATGGGACAGGCGCGGCCGCGTAAGTGACCGGCATCACAAATTTCAGCTTTTCTTAACGCATTGAAATGCCGGGGATTGACGGCCTCCGGCTAGCTTTTGGGGGCTCGCACCTCGACGCCGGCCCGCTTTTCGATCGGCTGCACGACTGCGGTGACATCCGCCTCCGGGCCTAGTTCCTCGCAGGTCAGCTTTAGGAGTGCGGCGACGGCTTCAATGGTTTGCGTCGGCACGCCCAGCGCCTTTGCTTCCGAGAGAAACAGGTTGACGTCCTTGAGCATGAGGCCGGCCGTGAATCCCTGATTGAAGGTGCGGGGAATGACGACCTCGGGAAACTTCTGCTCGGTCGCCGTGCTGCGGCCCGAACTGGCGTTGATGACGTCCATCATGACGCGCGGATCGAGTCCTGCCTTCACCCCGGTGACGGCGGACTCCGATGTCGCCACCATGGCGGCGGCCGACAGCACATTATTGCAAAGCTTCATGGTCTGTCCGGCGCCTGGGCGTTCGCCGATGTAGAAAAGCTTCCCGATGACTTTCAGAGCCGGCTCGACGGTCTCGACCTCGTCCCGCGGTCCCGAGGCCATCACGGCAACGGTACCTTTTGCAGCCCCGCGCACGCCGCCGCTCACTGGGGCATCGATTTGCACAATGTTCTTTGCCGCCAGCAGCCTGAAAATGCGCTGCGCCATCACCGAACCGGTGGTCGACAGATCGACAAAGCGCCGTACCCGATTGCCTTCGATGACGCCATCCGGCCCGGTGGCGACGTTGAGCACGATGTCTGGCGTCGGCAGACTGGCCATGACGGTTTCGGCTGCATCCGCCACTTCCTTGGGCGAGCGCGCCGCGATGGCGCCAAGCGCGGCGATGTTTCCGATCGCTTCCTGACGAATGTCGTAGACAATGACCTTGTGCCCGGCTTCGATCAGCCGCCGCGCCATGTGCGCTCCCATATTGCCGAGGCCGATAAAGCCGATCTCCATGGAACGCTCCCCGTTAGTGCGAGGCGTCGATTGTAGACGGCATAAACTCCCGGCGCACCTTGTCGGTATGCTGGCCGAGGCTCGGCACCGGACCGTATCGCCGCGCGGCGGCGGCGCGCAGTGCGGCCGGTGCCGGATATGAGACGGGTCCGCTCGGCGTGTCGACGGCGATG